>Ga0272446_1001509_pt1 | contig 33675 bp, 35 predicted proteins | sample YNPCB0061_FD_194587 | JGI IMG/M metagenome (GOLD analysis project Ga0272446, IMG submission 194587) | Hot spring microbial mat communities from Yellowstone National Park, WY, United States - YNP-CB-006-1 | ecosystem: Environmental > Aquatic > Thermal springs > Hot (42-90C) > Sediment | place...
ATAGCTACGCAAATGTAAAACTTTCGCTCGTTTTTTGCAAAGCCGCTTTTTTCGAGAGCGTTGCTCATTTGGCGCGACTGCGTGTTTCTACCGCGCTTTTCTTTTTCAATGAAATTTTCATAAATACGCTGCACAACGCGCTTGACAAATTCACTATCAACGAAACCGTAACAACGCTATGCCACTCATTAATACGACCTTTAAGACCTTGCCCGAGATGTTCTCGAGCGTCTTCACACACTACAAGGGACGCACAGACTGCTTTGCGATGTATCGCAAACTCAACGGAAAATATGAAGGCATTTCGCATGACGACCTCAAAGCTGATGTAGATGCGCTTTCAGCCTATCTGACATCCATCGGCGTGGAGAAAGGCGACCGTGTGGCGATACTCTCAGAGAACCGTCCTGCGTGGGTCGTCGCCGATATGGCGATTTTGCAACTTGGCGCGATTGACGTGCCGCTCTATCCATCACTGCCACCGAACCAAATCGCTTACATTCTTCAAAATGCTGACTGCAAAGCCGTCATTGTCTCGACCGCCTTGCAGCTTGGCAAGGTTCGGAAAATTCGAGACGAAGTTCCGTCGGTTAAGCACATCATTTCTATGAATGAGTTGGAAACGGCAGGCGATGATGAAATTGAACTCACAAAGGCGCTGGCGTTGGGAAAATCCTATCTGCAACACCATCCCACGGCGCTCGACGGCGTTGGCATTTCGGAAGAAGACCTTGCCACGCTCATTTACACGAGCGGCACGACGGGCAATCCGAAAGGCGTGATGCTCACGCACCGCAACCTTTGCGAGAACATCAAGTCGTGCAATACATCGATGTGCATTCCGCTTGGCATTGGCGAGCAAGATGTGGTGTTGTCGTTTCTGCCACTCTGCCACTCTTACGAGCGCACCGCAGGCTATTATATGATGTTCGGCTGCGGCGTCAAGATTTACTACGCTGAAAGCATCGACACGGTCAGCCTCAACATCACCGAAGCGAAGCCGACGATTGTCATTACCGTGCCGCGTCTGTTTGAGCGCATCAAATCCAGCTTGTTCAAGACCGTCGATGCAGCTTCACCTGTGCGGAAGAAACTTTTTTATTGGGCGCTAGATGTTGGTTACAAATTCCAAGCAGCCGCGCGCGAGAAAAAACTTTCGCCAATTATCTCTGCACAACATGCGCTTGCCGATAAACTCGTCCTCTCGAAAGTGCGCGAGCGGTTCGGCGGCAGAATGCGGTTTTTTATTTCGGGTGGCGCAGCACTGCCGCAACAGACGGGCGAATTTTTTGCCGCCGTTGGCCTCTTGATTCTCGAGGGATTTGGTCTGACGGAGACCTCGCCGGTTACGCACGTCAACCGTCCCGACAGCGTCAAGTATGGCACCGTCGGTCCCGTCATCGCTAATGTCGAGCATAAAATCGCGCCCGATGGCGAGATTCTCCTTCGCGGTCCGAACATCATGAAAGGCTATTGGCGCGACGAGGCAGCCACGCGCGAGGTCATTGAGCCCGACGGCTGGTTTCACACCGGAGACATCGGCGAAATCGATGAGATGGGACGGCTCAAAATCACAGACCGCAAGAAGCATATCATTGTCAACTCCGGTGGCAAGAACGTCGCGCCGCTCCCGATTGAAAACCTGATTGCCAATAACCCATACGTCGACCAAGTTGTTATCTTGGGGGAGAAGCGTCCGTTCCTCAGCGCGGTGATTGTGCCGAACTTCGACAGCCTACGCCAATTTGCCGACCGTGAAGGCATTACATTTGAATCCAACGCCCAGCTTATTGAGAAAGAGCCGATTAAAAAACTCTTCGACGAACACTTGAAGAAAATTTCGCGCGATTTGGCAAGCCACGAAAAAGTCCGCCGTTTCTTGCTCGTCGCCGAGCCGTTCTCGATTGAAAAAGGTGAAATGACGCCGACGATGAAAGTCAAACGCAAGTTCGTCGAGGAAAAATTTAAAGATGAGTTGGAAGCGCTCTACAAAGGGTTGGTCTATGAGGCGGATTAACCAATGCCGTTTGTTTATCAGCAGAAATGCCGAGGCTTGATGCTCGAGCTGACTCAACGCACATGGTTGTGATGATGCTCATCGCGCGATTTCATTTCGGCAGCTTCGGTGCAGCCGTTCCCGTGTTTGATGGCGGATTTTACTTTGGCGTTTTCAAGTTGCACCGTAACGTGTTCAATGTTGAATTTTTCTTTCAACATTTTGTTGATGCCGAGAATGAGTGTTTCGCTGCAATCATATTCATCAACCAAGACATGGCAGCTAAGCGCGTTCACGCCCGACGTGATTGACCACACGTGAAGGTCGTGCAAATCACAGACGTGCGTCATGTCGCGTAGCGCCCGCTCGACGCCCACAATATCAAGGTCTTTTGGCACAGACTCGAGCAACACATCAACCGCTTCAACGATGATTCCCCACGCACTTCGGACAATCAGCGCGGCGATAAAAAAGCTAACGATGGAATCTATCGGCGTCCAGCCCGTCAGCCACAGCAGCGCCGCACCGACCAACACGCCGACCGATCCCAGTAAATCGCTCAAGACATGCAGATATGCTGCCCGCACATTGACGCTCGAGGCGCTCGACGGATGCAGCAGTAGCACACTTATGATATTGGCAACCAAGCCAATGCCGCCATAGAGCATCATTTCTGACGAGTGAATGTCCTGCGTTTCAAACAGCCTGCGCACTGCCTCATAGCAAATCAGCATGGTAACGCCGAAGAGCAAGACGCCGTTGGCGAGCGCAGCTAAAATCTCGACTCGATAAAATCCGTAGGTGCGCTGGGGCGTTGCGGGAAGCCGTGCTGCCCATGCGGCAAAGTATCCCAGCAAGAGCGAAAAGACGTCGGTCGCCATGTGTCCCGCGTCGGCGATGAGCGCGAGGCTGCCGCTTAAAAATCCGCCGATGAGTTCCACAAGAAAGACCGTTAGGGTTATGAGCGACGCCCAGCCCAACCCGCGTCTTGCATGGTCACTCGCTTGAAGTTTGTGCAAGTAAATGTCGTGATTGTGTTCCATAGTTCTCTCGGTTGATTTTCACTTTCGCGCGGCGCGGTCGAGCACCGTTGCAGCTTTCTTGGCTGGGTAAATGCTTGCCAGCACTGCTATGCCCACCGCCGTGGCTGCGGCAATCAAAAAATCGTCTCGCTCAATTGCCACTGGATACGCCTTGATGATAAACGCGTCGCCGTAGGGCAACGGCACAACGCCAAACTCTTGCTGCGCTGTGCAAATCAGCCAGCCCAATCCAATGCCGATTGCCGTGCCAATAACGCCAATGAGCAATCCTTCGAGGAGGAAAATTTTTTCAATGCTTTGCTTTGTCATTCCAATACAATAAAGGAAATACAAATCCTGTTTTTTTTCAATCGCTGTCATCGTGAGCGACCCAATCAGGCTCATTGAGGCGACGATGATAATTAGCATCAGGATGATGAAACTTCCCCACTTTTCAAGTTTCATTACGCGGAAAAGTTCTTCGTATTTATCCGAGAGCGACTGCACGGCGTAGCGCTCGTTGAGCTGTTTTTCCATCAACCACGCTTGAACCTGTTTTTTGAGCGTCTCGTTATCGATGCCAGCTGAGGCGTAAATATCAACGCCGCTAATATCGGCGGGCGACAGCCTGAAAATGCGTTGCGTGATTGGAAGAGCAGCAAGCACGTAGGCATCGTCGTAGGCTCTGTGCGCCGAAAAATAATTTTGAACGGTCAAGACGGGCAATTCGGGAGCGCTTGCCGTAATGCCGCGTTGCAGTGCGTCTAAGCCGTCGTCAATCGCTCTGGGGCTAAGTAAACGGGCTTCGGTTTTGTATGTCGCCGTAAATTTTTGAGCTAGCCCAATTCCAATCGTTAGGCTCTCGTTATCGAGTGGTTCGTAGCCTGCATCTAAAAATCGTGCCATGCGTTTATAGGCGCTTTGCTCTATGCCTTTAAGCGCCACAACGCCGCTTTGCCGCTCGGTTATCATCAAGACTTTTCCCTCGACGAAGCGATGCACCGACGCCACACTCGGCAGCCGTTTCAATTCCAAGAGCAGCGTATCCGAAATGGACATCGACGCGCCGCGCGTTGACACAAGCTGCACATCGCTATCGACGACCAAAAACAAATCCGTCGCTAATTTACGAAAGCCGTTGAGGACACTCAACACAACCACAATGGTGGTTACACCGATGATGACGCCTAAGATGCTAATACCCGTGATGATGTTGATGACGCGCGTTTTTTTGGCGGCGCGAATAAATCGATATGCCGCTAACTGCACAACCTTGCCTTGATGACTCATGGGTAATGACGTTTATTTAAATCGCAACGCAACGATGGTCATATCGTCTAAGTTTTCGCGTTCTTCCGCAAAGCTGTTGCACGCCTCGAAGAATTTTTCAGCAACGCCGACAGCGCTCTGTTCCGTTTTGCAAATTTTGTAGAGCATATCCGTCGCAGCTTCGTATCCCCACATTCGATTGTTTTTGTTGAAGCGTTCCGCGAATCCGTCCGTCCAAAGAATGAGCATATCGTTTTTTTTCAACTGTAATTCTTTCGTCTGCACAGGAATGCGTTTGAGGAAGCCAAGCGGCGGGCATTTCAACTCAATGCTTTCCATTGTTTGTTCAGCAGCGTTGAAGTAAAGCGGCAACGGCATTCCAAGCGACGTCAATTTCAAGGTTCGCGTTCTGACATTGAGCAATCCGACGGTCAAGCTCATACCGAGACCGCGCTCATGGATCGCCTCACGCAGAGCGTCGTTGAAGCTCATCATAATTTCCTCGAGCGGCTTTTTCGACAAGTCGCTCTTCGATGCACTGACCAGCAAGACCTTCGCCATGCCGACGATTAAGCCTGCTGCCATGCCATGTCCGACCGCGTCGCCGCAAGCAATGACGTAAGTATCGTTGCCGACGTCGATGAAATCGTAGTAATCGCCGCCGACTTCGGTCGCAGTCATCATTTTCGCTGCCACTTCAACGCCTTCTAAATCCAAGTGGTCTTTTGGCAGCATAGAGAGTTGCACCTTGCGTGCGTATTCCAATTCCTCTGTTTTGCGTTTAAACTCCAACGCTTCGAGTTCCTTGATTTTTTCCTGAATCAACCGCGCGGTGATGTCTCGCACACGAAATGAGAGAATCTTGATGAGGTTTTGCAAAATTTTTATCGCGTCTGACGCCCGCTCTCGGAAGAGCCAATCGAGATCGGGCTGTTGGAGTTTGAGCAATCTGGCTCGCTCTTTAACGACGACCATCGCCGAGCGTTTGAGATTATCGAACATTGCCATTTCGCCAAGCACTTGCCCATCTTGGAGCGTGAGGAATTTTTCGTCGTCGCCGTCGGGATTTTTTTTATACAAATCGACTTTGCCCGATAAAATGACATACATCAATCGCGGCATATCGACGCCTTCGCGGAACAGCACAATGCCGGGGGGATGCTCCTCGACTTCAGCACGTGCAAAAAGCTCAGATAATGTCTCTTGTGAGACATTTTCGAAAAGTGGAATATGCTCGACGGAAAATGTAGTCATCTTTTATTCAAGAACGAATCGCCTCTACTGGATTTAACTTCGCCGCGCTCGACGCTGGAACAAATGAGGCGGCAAACGAAATCAAGACGCTGATGAGAGAAACGGCAAGATAATGCGTTGGTTCAATCGCCAGAGGCACTTGGCTGATATAATATGTTTCTTGTGGCAACGAAATCAAATGAAATTGTTTCTCGATAAGCGTCAGCACAAGCGCAAGCACATTGCCAAGCAACACACCAAGAACGGCAATCACTGCTGCCTGCGAGACAAAAATGCCGCGCACACTTTTTCGGCTGCCGCCAAACGACATCACAATTCCAATTTCGCCGCGCTTTTCCAAAATCATAATCAGCAGTGTCGAGACAATGTTAAACGCCGCTACAATTGTAATCACCAAGAGCAGCAACGGCACAATGTTCTCTTGCAATTTCATCCACGCAAATATGTTTTGATTAAGCTCATAGACCGAGCGCGCGACAATTGGAAACTTAAATAATTTGTTTGTTTCTGCGGTCGTCTGTTGTATGAGAGTTACATCTTTGACCGTCGCTTCATATCCTGTCAATTGTCCGTTTAGGTCTAAAAATGTTTGCATCGCGTCGAGCCGAGTAAAGACGACCACGTCGTCGTGTCCCTGCGACATTCCTGTCTCGAACATTCCAGCCACCCGCGCCGACTCAATATGCAAGGCTTTCAGCGCATCAACGGCGCTCTTTTCGCGCCAACTGTCGGGCTGTAAATCTTTGCTCGATGCAATGACCAGCAATTCGTCGCCGACGTTCACGGCGAGCTTCTGCGCCATTTTTTTTCCAACGACAATCGGCAGGCTTTTTTCTGTTGGGCTGTCAGCGAAGAAGTTTCCTGCAATCATTTTTTGTCGTATAAACGACACATCGGTTTCTGGCACGATGCCTTTAAGCGTTGCAGGCTCGAGCGCAGACTCTACACTGTCGCCTTTGGATTTTAAAATCACGCTGCGTTGCAAAAACGGTGAGAGCGCGGCGATGTTTTGAACTGACTTAATTTTGTTCGTGTCAATTTCGCTGGTAAGCAGTTCTCGGAAGGCAGCGTGAGAGAGTTGCAGATGCGCTCCAAAGCCAATGAGTTTGGACTCGATTTCGCGCGTAAATCCGCTCAACACAGACAGCGCGAGAATCAGTGCGGCTGTGCCGAGCGTTACGCCCAACGCAGCAACGGTAGCAATGAATGTGGGTGCTTTGCCACCCTGCGCTTTTGGAAACGCAAATCGCTGTGCAACCGTCAGTTCGAACTTCACTTCACATAGTCCTTCCGTTTAGCCCGACGTCGCTGTTGCCTGCGAGACGTCTTCAAAATGAACGACGCGGTTGCGCCCTTTGTGCTTGGCATCATAAAGCGCAATGTCGGCAGAACTGACGAGGGATTCTTCATCGGACGCATCGTTTGGAAATGTCGCCACGCCGAGGCTCGCCGTTAGGTTTCCACCCGGCTGGGCTTCTTGATTGACGAACACAGCATCCTCAATTGATTTTCTGATGCGCTCGGCAATCATCACCGCTTCGCTTTTATCGGTGCGCGGCAGCAGCACGGAAAATTCTTCGCCGCCGAACCGCGCGGGAATGTCGGTCTCTCGACATTCTTCCTTCATCAATCGGGCGACTTTTTTCAAGACCTCGTCGCCGAGCAAGTGTCCATTGGTGTCGTTATAGACCTTGAACTTGTCGACGTCGAGCATAATGAGCGAGAGCGGTTCGCGGAAGCGCTTGGCGCGGGCAATTTCGGAACGCATCTGGCTCTTGAAATATCGGTAGTTGAAGAGCTTTGTTTTCTCGTCCGTCATAATCAGCGTGCTGAGTTCGTTGGTCATTTCCTTCATTGCTAACCCGAACTCGCTCAATTTACGGGCGAGCATGGCGATTTCATCGTTAGGATTCCGCTTGGCAACAAACGCCCGCAGGCCATCGTTCATTCGGTCAATGCTCTTCATATCATCGACGCGCGCGTAGCTGACCATATCGGTTACTTGATTTATCGGGCGCGATGTCGTGCGATAAATAAACCATGCCAAGAGCGTCAGCAACGGCACGAACACTGCGCCCATCACCATTGAGACTTGCAAAAATTTTCGCAACTCGTTTCGCACTTCACTCGAAGCTTTGGAGAGCTCAACTTCTTTTTTCTCGACGAGCGTATTGACCTTTTGATACATCGGCACTAACCGCTCGTTGTATTGCTTGGTGAGTTTCTTGATTTGTTCCTGCTCGTCTTTCGGCTTAGTTCTGGGCGGCACAACATGCTCTGCCTGCTCGAAGTATTCTTCTTGAAGTTGCTTGACTTGTGTAAGCGTCTGAACAGCTTCTTTGTCGTTGCGGTAGCTGTCTGTGAGCAGGTTCAAATTTTGTTGCAAGGCTTTTTTGACGCGCTTGGCTTCCTCGAGCCAATACTTGTTGTCGGAGGCGACATATTTCCACAACGCCGCATCGTAACGCACCAGTTGCGCGTTCAAGTCGCTGGCAATCACGAACTCGTTGACGTTCTTCGCGATATACTGACTAAACCGCTCTTCGAATTTGAAAAAAAGGTAAAGTGCGGCACATGGAAACGCAGCGGATACAATTATCGCCGCAAACAGCAGCAGCGAAATTTTACTGCTAAATTTCATTGTCTTCTCCCATCGTTCTTTTCAATGTTCAGAATGTCCATCTTTAAACGGAATATAGCGCGTTCCGACGTGAATCGCGGTCGTTTTTCTCGCGCTTAATCTTCTCGGAAATTCACGATGCGAACTGGCTGTTTGTAGGGCGCGAAGCCGTTTTTCTGAAAGACCCCTTGCCCTTCACGCGCCAGAAACGATGCAAATCCTAACGGCAGTTTTTGGCGCAATGGATACGCAAAATAAATGCGATACGTAAGCGGATACTCGCCGAGATAGACTTGCTCCTGATGCGGCTCAACTGACTCGACTCGACTGGAATCGCGCGCGACGGTTATCGAGAGCACTTTAAATGCTGTCGTGTCGGGCTGGCGTATATCCAAAGCCGGTCGCGCATAGCCCGTTCCCGCGTATCCTAAAAACCCTTGCGATTTTGGCATAAAACTTTTCATCTGCGCGAAACTTGTGCAAGGATAGGCGCTTTTGGCAAACGACTCGGCACGGAGCAACGAATCTTGCAGATACTCTCGCTGCCCATCGTTGAGGCTTGTAATGAAGAGTTGAATCGGTTGCTTCTTACCGCCGACGCTCGACCAATCGGTAATTCTTCCGCTCAAAATATCGCGCAGTTGCGCTGGCGTGAGGGCTTTCACAGGGTTTTCAGGATGCACAAGAAAACATACGGCGTCGACGGCAATCGGCTTTTTTTCAAGCTCGAGTTCGACTTTTTTTAACGCTTCAGTTTCTTCGGGCTTGAAGTCGCGGGCAACGATGACAAATCGTGTCTCACGGTTAATGAGCTTCTCAATGGCTTTGCGCGTCAGCATTGTTTCATTTGTTACTTTGGCGTCTTGCCAGATGCGCATGAACTCCTTGAGCTGCGGGTCAATCATCGGCGCAACGGATTGGTCAATGGTAACTTGCAGCGACCCTTTGGTCGTGGTTTCATCATCGCTTGTGTAGGCGCAGCCGGTTAGAATGACTACCGCCGACAGCGCGGCGAGCATTATTCTTGCAACGTGCGAAAGTGACATTCGTTCTCTTGCCGATAAATGATTAAGTGATGGACTATTTGTTAGGCGGCGTGAGTTTGAGCTGAGCTCGAAGCGGCACAAGTCCTTGTTTCAAAAAGACGCCCTGCCCTTCGCCCTCTAAGCTCTGTCCCAAAAATCCCGCAAAGCCGGGCGGCAGTTCGCCAACGCCGATTCGAAGCGCGTAATAAATGTTGTAAGCTAACGGATATTCCAAACGGTTTCCTTTATCGTCACTGAAGCCGACGACATAGGCTTGGAACGGCAAGACGCGGTCTGCGCCAAACTTTTCGGTCGAGACCGCCAAGACTTTATACTGCGTCGTGTCGCGTTTGGTTTTATCCAAGTCGAGCGCAGCGCGCGCTTCGGTCATCGTCAGATACCCAATGCCGCCGGGCGTATTTTTCACGGCGTCAATCATTTCGGCGGCGGTTTTGCAGGTTACTGCACTGTCGGCAAATTTTTCGCCCGCCAGAACAGAGTCTTTGAGATATTCGCGGCGTCCGTCGTTTTCTGCCGAAAGGAATACTTTAATCGGGAGTTTTTTTCCGCCGACCTTTTCCCAATCATTAACCTTGCCGCTCAGAATGTCGCGCACTTGCGAGAAGCGCAGGTCTTCGACGACCTGTGTCGGATGCACAATGAGGCAGATGGCATCGCGGGCGATTTTGAGTTGGCGCGTTTCAACGCCAGCTTTCGTCATAGCGTCACGTTCTTCGGGCTTGAGGTCGCGCAACAGCAAAGCGAAGCGCAGCCGGTCGGCAATGAGCTCCGAAATCGCTTCGCCGGAACTCATCGGTTGCAAGAACAGCACCGCGTTTGTGCGTTTAGCTTTGAACGCCTTGACAAGTTCTTCGGCGAGCGGCATGAGCGCAGGGTCTACACCAACTGTCATTTCACCCGCGATGCTGGTTTCTTCTCTATGATTTCGCTCCGAGAGTGCTTGCACCGCGCGCTTATAGATTGGGTCGCTCGAGAGCGATAGAAGCGTGCCTCGTTCCTGTGGAGTGAGCGCGCCTGCCAGCATGAGTTTTTTCGTGGCAGCATCGTAGCGCACTTTCTTTTGCAGGTCCGACGGGAACTGCACACCTTGCGGCAACGTCTCGAGCGTAACCCCCGTCTCGGGCTGTCCGCACGCCGCCAAAAGCATTGCCATTAACAACGCAAGCAAAACGAGGCGGTCGTTTCCAACGACAAATGTTGAGTTCATATTCCAAAACTAATTTTCAGGTTTTTGTTAAAAAACTTAGTTGCCGTTTTTGAAGGCATGAATATCGCCCGGGCTGCGAAGCATTTTGTTCACTTCCGCGATGTGCAACTCTTCGTCGTGAATCATTTGACGGGCGTATTCTTCGAGCAAAATGGATTTGTCTTTAACGAGTTCTAAGAGCTCTCGGTAGTAGGCGAGCGCGGTCAGTTCGGCTTCCAGCGATTCGCGCAAGATGGCTCCGATGTCATGGTTTTCTGTCTCAAGCAAATGTCCAATCGCGAGCGATGGATGTTCGCCCATCCCTGTAATGAGTTCGCCCGCTTGCTGTGCATGCGCCAGCGATTCGGTTGCTTGCGAGCGAAGCCACGAGACAATCGGAATGCGGTTGTATCCGTAGATCATCAGCGAATAGTGCGTATAGCGCACCACACCGGCAAGCTCGGCTTCCAAAATTTTGTTCAAGACAGCGGTTACAGCTTTTCTGTCGATTTTTTCATCGAGAAATGTGGTCGTTGGCATCTTTGAAAAGAGTTAGAGTTTAGAGAAATTGATTCGCGGAAATTTAGGTGAAATTTTCCGTATCTCATTTAATTGCTGCCAAAATAAAAAAAATGAACGCGGTTCTTGTTGTTTTATGCTTGTTTGGATTTGGTCAAAGCCCAAGCGCAGCGGCGCAAGTTGAGCCACCACGCCGCATCGTTATTACCAAACATAATTTTACGCTACGGCTCTTCAAAGGCGATTCGCTCGAGAAAAGCTATCCGGTAGCAGTCGGCAAAAACGCAGGCGATAAGGAACGCGTCGGCGATTGTCGCACGCCTGTTGGCGCGTTTTACATTTCACAAATTCAAGATGCGCGGGCATGGACGCATGATTTCAACGATGGAAAGGGCATCATTAAAGGCGCTTACGGTCCGTGGTTTCTACGGCTTTACACAGGCGCAGATAAAACGCGCTCGGGCAAAGCATGGACAGGCATTGGAATTCACGGCACACACGCGCCCGAATCCATTGGCACGGCGGCGACCGAAGGCTGCATTCGTTTAAGGAACAGCGACCTTCAAGACCTCACATCGCGTGTTAAGGTTGGCATGCCAGTTATCATCGAGTAATTTTTTCTCTCGGATTGCCCATTTTGGCGGCGGGCGGTTTCTTTTTCGACGAGCGTTTCTTTGGCGTTCGAACTACGCCCAGCAGTTCGCTTTGCCGTCGCGCAAGTTCATAAACGCCGTTCAAGGTTCGTTCAAATGCCTCGTGCTCGTCGGAGAGTTGCAGCCACTTTTTAATCACGCTGTTCGGTTGCAGGTCGGGAAATGTTTTCAGCAACGCCGCATGATGTTTTACTTCGGTAACGACCAGCAAGCCGCGCCATTCAGGCGAGATGTTAGCACGCTTGCCAGATGACGCCGTGCCGCCTGTAAAAACCAAACAGACTTTGTCTTTGCCGCGCTGCTGATAGACCGAGACGCCGCCAAACATCGGTTTAAACTCGACATTGTCTAAGTCGCTGAACCGCCGCAGAATCGGGTCGTTCAGCCAAACATCGTCGCGGTTTCGGTTCATCTTGCATGGCTTTTGCTGTGAAACAACGGTGAAAAAGCATTCCAAAACAGCGCTCTGAAATGCTTTTCCCAGCTGCAAACAGTTACATCGCAGGCGATTGCGCAAGCGGTTTCGGCTCGACGAGCTTAAGACTTTTCACTTTCGCCGAAATGAGCCGACTGCCTTTGATATGTTGGCTCATCACATTACCGGGTTGAATGACGATGTATTCGTAGGCATAGCCGACGTCGAAGTTTATCCAGTCCCAGCGCGTCTCGACCTCGACAGTAACGACGGCGGCTTTTTCGTAGTCGTTTCGCACTTCAATTAAAATTGAGCGGTCGCCGACTTGGGTGGAACGCAGAAAGAGCAGATTTTTTTGTCCATCTTTGAGCGGTTTCCATTCTGGAGCGTAAGGTTTCTCGGCGGTGAGCATCAGGAATGCAGCGGTTATCGCCGACAGCGTGAGTAAAGACACATAGCGTTTCATAACTACCTCCATAGCGTTGAAGCCGCCATGAACGGTGCATTTGTTTTGACGGCTTTGATTAGAGAGTCCGTTTTTGAAAGAACTGCTTTTGTGGGTATGCAATACTACGCAGCGCGAGCGGTACTTCGACGATTTTTTGCGGAGAATATCTTTTGACTGCGGACGATTTGGACGGTTTTGCGCGCAAAGACTTTCACTTCAAGCACATGCACTCATGTTATTTTTTTGCGCGAGGATGCCAGTGCGCTGCATGATTACGGCACAGGGTAATACGGGGAAATCATCACATACACCAGCACGCCAGTCACGGCGACATAGAGCCAAAGCGGCAGCGTAATGCGGGCGATTTTTTTATGCTTTTCAAATTCGCCGCGCCACGAGCGGGCAATCGTAAACAGCGCGAGCGGCAGAATAATCGCGGCAAGCACGATGTGTGTGATCAATACAAAATAATACGCAAGGCGAATCGCGCCCTCGCCGCCGAACTTCGTCGCTGGTGCTTGCGAGTGGTAAATCACATAGGAAATCAAAAAGATGCTCGATAACACGAACGTGCTGACCATCATGGTTTTGTGCAGGCGAATGTTCTTGTTTTTAATCGCTATAAACCCAAGCACCAGCAGAACGGCGCACGAGCCGTTGATGAACGCATGGAACTTCGGCAGATACGATACATTGACGCCGCCGCCAAGCGAGAGAATTTGCGGAAAGAAAATTAGAAATGCCACAAGGCTCACGACAACAACCGAGAGCGCGTAAATGAAAATCGACAATGATTTTTCGTTGGCTTGTTTTAAGTCTAGCGTTGCCATAAAATTTGAAATGTGTTTTCGTTACGATGATTATTTCGTTGAAGCCGTCTGCGCTATGAGCGGTCGAGCTAGCTCGCGAATGTTGGATTTCAGCACCGAGAGGCTCGCCGGCTCGCCGCTTGCAAAGTAGCCACGAATCTGCGCATCTTGGTCGATGAGCACAAACTTTGTGCTGTGTCCGGCAGGTAAGTTTTCGGCGGGCAGCAGAAATCCTTTCTCCGAGAGCGTTATCACATCTTGAATGCCGCCGCGTAAAAATTTCCATCGGTCATCGACCACGCTGTGGTCTTTGGCATAGTCGCGCAGGACGTCGGGCGTGTCGTGTTGTGGGTCAACGGTTATCGAGACGAACTGCACTTTATCGGACGAGGCGTAGAGTTTGTAAAGCTCTTCGAGTTGTTTCGACATCACTGGGCAGGCGCTTGGGCATCGGGTAAAGAAGAAATCCAACACGGTAATTTTGCCGCGCAGATTTTTTTCGGTGAAGGGGTTTCCGTCTTGGTCTTGAAATTGAAACGCAGGAACAGCGGCATAGACGGGAATTTCTTTGCGCGATAGGTCAGCAAATTGAATGGTTAGCACAGCCAGCGCGGTTATGCCGAAGACCGCTGCGCTGAAAACCAACAGCGTTTTTCTTAAATCCTTTACTTCCATTTTTACGGCAATACTTCTTTTACTGCTTACTGCAAATTACTGCAAAACTTTTTTACTCATCATTGGCGGCGTAAAAATAACACAATGCGCCGACTGACAAGCAACGCTTTTTCAACGACAAAAATGGCAATTCGTTCCGCCCGCCGTTTCGTTGACGAGAAAAAATCGTAGTTTGTCGCTGAGAATGCCGTCGCCGTTTTGCGGATTGAAAATCAACGACGGTTGGTTAGTTTTGCGTCTCTTTTTACAAACGCGCCGAAATTATCATGTCAGAGAAAACGATTATCCCGTTGTTCCCATTGCCGCTCGTCGTTTGTCCCGATGAAACGCTGCCGCTTCACATCTTTGAAGAACGCTACAAAGCCATGATTGCCTTTTGTCGTCCAGCAGCAGCGGGCGGCGCGCCGAAGCCCTTTGGCGTCTCTCTTGCTTACAACAATAAACTCTACCCGATTGGCTGCACCGTTCTGATTGAAGAAATTGTCAACGAATACGAGGACGGGCGTCTGGACATCATTACTGTCGGAGCCATGCGCTACAAGATGCTTGAAACCTACAAAGACAAGCCATATATGCGCGCCGCGGTTGAATTTTTCGACGATGACGGTGAAGCGACCGACAACAACTTGCGCCAAAAAGCGATTGCGCTGCACTTAAAGTTCATTGAGTTACTCAACGGCGAAACGACCGTCGAGGAATACGACGCCGATGAGCGCGTCTCGTTTCGCATTGCGCACTCCGCTGGCTTTGATGTGATACAAAAGCAAAAGGTGTTGGAAATGACCAATGAAAATGCGCGGCTCGAGCTACTCATTGAGCATTTCGAGAAAAACATTCCCGAAATCGAGCGCACCGAAGAAATTAAACGGCGAGTGCGTTCCAACGGGCACTTCAAAAATTTGCGCTCCCTCGATTTTTAACACCGTGATTTACTTCTTTGCCGCAACGCTATGCCGGGAGATGCCTTAGAGCTGAACGATTTTATCCGCCACTGCGAAGTCGAGACCATCGAGTCGGCGATGCTCGAGGATTTATATTCGGGCGATATTACCACCGAAGCCACTGTGCCAGACGACCACCGAAGCAAAGGCGTCATTCGCGCCAAATCGAGCGGCGTGGTGGCAGGCATTCGCGTCGCGCAGATGATTTTTTCAATGTCGAAAAATCCCATCGCCTTCACAGCTCGCAAAAAAGATGGGGATGTGGTGGCAGCGGGCGATGTCCTCGCCGAAGCGGTCGGCAAAACCGAAACACTGCTGGTGTGTGAGCGCACCGTGTTGAACTTTATGCAACGAATGTCGGGCATTGCCACCAAGACCGCCGAGTTCGTTGCGCTCATCAAGCACACCAAGGCAAGCCTGTTGGACACGCGCAAGACCGCGCCCGGTCTAAGATTCTTTGATAAAGAAGCGGTCAAACTCGGCGGCGGCACCAATCATCGCATTGGGCTGTTCGATATGATGCTAATTAAAGACAACCACATTGATGCGTCGGGCAGCGTTCAAGAGGCAATTCGACGCGCCAAAGAGTATCGCAAACGCAAAATGCTTGACGTCAAACTTGAAGTCGAGGTGCGCTCGCTCGAGGAACTGCAAGCCGCGTTGCCATTTACGCCCGATATTATCATGCTCGACAATTTTTCGTTAGACGATTTAAGGAAAGCCGTCGGCATTGTCAGAGCGAAAAAAGCGTCTATTCAACTTGAAGCCTCTGGCGGCGTGAGCAAAGAAACCATTGGCGCAATTGCCGAAACGGGTGTCGATTTCATCAGCGTTGGCGAACTGACGCACAGCGTTACAGCAATGGACATTTCAATGAAAATTTCACCTATCGGTTCAACGATATGACTCGGCTGTTTTTATACCAAACGATTGTTTTTAGCCTGTTGGGTCTCAGTTGGGCGGCGTGCGGAAATGGACTCGAGCCTGATTTTCGCGCCGAGAGTGCCAATGCGCGCGGTCGCTTTCGCGGCACGATCACGTTTCGCAATTGGCCTCCGCCCGTTCCCGATAGCTTGCAGCCCGACAGTTTGCGCGAGCTTTTGTTTGTCGTCTATCGCACGCCGCCCAGCGCAGCACTGTTTTTAGACCCCAACAATCTCGCCGATACGATTTTTTTGCGCCGCGCATTTTACCGCCCGACGTTCCAAATCGACCGCGAAATTGCCGCTGGAGCGTATGAGTATGTCGCCGTGGCGCAGCAGTTCAGGGGATTCGTGCTTGACCCAAATAATTGGAGACCTGTCGGCGTTTTTGGTGGCAGCCCGTCCAATCCCACTGGCGCCCCAATGGTCATTCAGCCAAATCAAATCACGACGAATGTGGACATTGACGTCGACTTCTGGCGCCCCTTGCCGTTTCCACGATGAGCCAACAGAGTGATGCAGAAAACTTTTCCAAAAGCACAAAGGTGCTTAAATTAACCCACAATTTTGCGCCGTAACGCATTCAAAATAAAACGCTGTCTCTGAAAACAGATGAGCCAAAACTCTGTTCCAAAGCATTATATCGAGAAAGTATTTCTCCAGTATTATGCGGACGGGCGGACAGGCGAGTTTTTCCTTGCCGATAACTACAACAATCTCAAAGGCTTCCGACCGATGCTGGAAGAGAATACTAAAAAAATTAAGGATGTCGCCGTCAGTTTGGTTCGAGCAGGATTTATGGTCGGCACCATCAATCGTGAAAAAGACATTACGGTAACGATCAAAGGCATCACGTCCGAAGGCTTGAAATACCTGCGCACGCTGCCCTGATGCTACGCGGTGCGGCTCTCCGTCGTTGCGCTCACGTTCCCTGTCGGCGCATGGTTTCTCAACACATCAATCGAGTAGAATGTGCCGCGCCACTCCACGCCGCCGCGCAGCGTGATGCCAATCGCTGATTTCAGAAATCCGTATAAAAACAGCAGCGACATCAATGGATGAAGCGCCGTGTACGCCAGTGCTTTTAGGGCAGGTCGTCGAAGCGCATAAACGAGGAAAATCAACCCGATGGAAACGCCGCCGCACGCCTGAGCAAACCCGTTAGGGAGCATCGGCAGCCAATACGGCGCGACCAGCCCGCCCAGCGTTCCCGCAATTCCAATCAGCACCCAGCCCCACGAAAAATTCACGCCCGGAAACGCACTGCGTTCAATGCCGCGCACGCTGTCCCAAAGTCCATTGCGCCAACGCACCGACACCATCGAGTCGCCGCCCAGCACGTGTGTGCCTTCACGCTGGCGCTTCACATAGTAGCCGAGCATCACATCGTCGGCCACTTCGCTCTTCAACATGCGGTGTCCGCCGAAGGCTTCATAGAGATCACGCTTGATGAAATTGAATGCGCCTACGCCAATGTAAGCCGATTGATTGTTCGGATTCTTTGCGCCCGTCGGACTGAACTTCCATGTAAAAAGCAATGCAAAGAGCGCAATGAACGCTTCTTCAAGAATGTGTTCGGCGAGCATCTTTGGATAAATAACGATATGCTTTGCGCGTTGAGTTTCGGCGTAAGCGACGGTTTTCGAGAGCGTGTCGGGCGCGAACAAAATGTCGGCATCCGTAAATAAGATATACTCGCCGCTCGACGCCTCGACGCCTTTTTGGTTTGCATGATTTTTTCCGAGCCAGCCGCTGGGCAACACCGTGACATGAATCGCTTTGATGCGCGCATCTTGTTTAGCCAAGTCGTTGATGATGTCGCCCGTCTCGTCGGTTGAGCGGTCGTTGATGACGATGAGTTCAAACCTTGGGTAATCTTGTCGGAGGAGCGACTGTAGCGACGCTCGAATTTTCGCCGCCTCGTTACAGGCCGGAACAACGATGCTGACAAGGGGTTTCGGCGTAGCCGCATCGAGCGGCTTGATGGCGTCAAGCGCTGGAATCGCGCGCTTCATATAGGCGGCACGCAGAAACATCGCCGACCAACCGACAAGGCAGAACAGCGAAAAGGCGTCAAGCAGGGCGCTTGGTGTAAAAAAGTCGGGCATAGAGCGTTAAATTGCAGTTGAAGATAAGCCAGAGTCATAACGCCGACGACCGCTTGCCAATTTCAAACAACCTCTAAAAGATTATCAGTAAAAGTAAAATGAATATCCTTGTTCTCAATTGCGGCAGTTCTTCCGTCAAGTTCCAACTCATTCAGACCGACTATGACATGATTAACGCCAACACAGATAAGACATTGGCGTCTGGGCTGATTGAGCGCATCGGCAGCGAAGCCCTGATTACGTTCAAGAACACGAGCGTCTCGCCCGCGAAGGTGCAGCGGTCTGCGGCGCCGATACGCGACCATCAGGCAGCAATTTCATTTGTGATTGAATGGTTGATTTCGAAAGAGTCGGGCGTGCAAGGCGTCGGCGGCATTAGCGACATTCAAGCCGTGGGGCATCGCGTCGTTCACGGCGGCGAAAAATTGACGGCCTCGACCGTCATTGACGACCATGTTATCGACCAAATCGAGGACTGCAACGAACTTGCGCCGCTTCACAATCCGCAGAACCTGAAAGGCATCTATGCCACGCAACATCTTTTCGGCGCAAGCGTGCCGCAAGTCGCCGTCTTCGACACAGCGTTTCATCATACCATGCCGGAGCATGCGTATCTCTACGCCATTCCGTATCAATTCTACCGTCGACATAAAATTCGCCGTTACGGCTTTCACGGCATTTCGCATCGCTATGTCAGTTTTCGCTATCGAACCTTGATGAACATCGAGCGCGATACAGTTCGGCTTATCTCGATTCACTTGGGCAACGGCTGTTCGGCGTGCGCAATTGAAGGCGGCTGCTCAACCGACACGTCCATGGGTATGACGCCGCTCGAGGGATTGGTGATGGGCACACGCTCTGGCGACATTGATGCCGCAGTGCTGGCATACTTAGCGCACAAAGAGGGTTTATCGTTTGACGAAGCCGAGCGCGTGATGAATAAACAATCCGGACTGCTCGGCATTTCAGGATTGACCAATGATATGCGCGACCTCATCGCCGAAGCTGAAGAAAACAATGACCGTCGTGCCAAACTTGCCATTGATGTGTTTTGTTATCGGGTCAAGAAATATATCGGCGCGTATTTGGCGGCGCTCAACGGCGCAATGGCGATTGCTTTCACGGGCGGCATCGGCGAGAACGCGGCATTCATTCGAAAAAAAATCTGTAGCGACCTTGACTGGCTTGGCGTGCGACTCGATGAGGCAGAGAACCATAAAATGGTCGGCGGTAAAGAAGGCAAGTTTTCAACGCCCGATAGCCGGCTTGCGCTGTGGGTGATTCCGACCAACGAAGAGCTCATCATCGCCCGCGACACATTTCGCGCCCTCGTTACAGAAACCGCCTAACGCGCCAACGCCCTGATGGAGTTTGAGACAAGTTGAACTTAATGCTATATTTCTTTAATCTTTCGTTTAACGCTTACTGCCACTATGATGCGATTTGTCAAAACGGTTTTTATTGGTCTTACCTCGCTTTCGTTGTCAATGTTTTCGGGCATTCTCGTTCTGATAGTCGGCACATGGATGTCGTGGGAAAATGCCGAGCATCCGCCGCTTACCGTCGCTGTGATTCTGGGAAAACGGTTGGACAACGGACAGATTTCACCTGCGCTGTCGGCACGGCTCGATAAAGCCATGACGCTTTACGACGAAGAGGTCGCCAGCTATTTTGTCCTGAGCGGCGGCGTTCCGCAAGGCGAGGGCGACAGCGAGGCGCAAGCCATGAAAGCCTATCTGCAAGAACGTGGTTTCCCGACCGCGCATCTGATCTTGGAAAATCAATCGACGACGACCATCGACAATCTCTACTACTGCAAATTGCTTCTCGACAGCCTCGATTGCAAGCCAGTGTATTTGGTTACAAGCCAGTCCCACCTTTGTCGCGCGATGCTCATTGCGGAGCGCTGCGGCGTCAGTGCCATCGGCGTGCCTGCGGAAATGGCCGGCAACGCACTTGAAGTGTGTTACGAATATCTTTACGAGGCGGCGTGCTTAGCGTATTTCCTTGCTGTCGAGCAGTGGGATATGGTCAATCCAGACGATATTCCGTCGTATAATCCCCAGCTCAAATATGCCTTCGCGCTGCGTCGCTGACAGCATTTCTTTCTCAAAAACCACTTGGTAAAACCTAACGCAATTTTGTAGTATGTTTCAATCATCGCATGTCATCACGCTTCTTCCGGGCGACGGCATTGGCCCTGAAATTACCGCCGCCGTCGTTGACATCATCGCCGCAACGGGCGTCAAAATTACTTGGGAAGAACACATCGCTGGCAAAGCCGCGCTCGACAAAATGGGCGACCCGTTGCCCGAGTCGGTGCTGGACTCCATCAAAAAAAACAAGGTCGCCTTGAAAGGTCCGCTCACGACCGAAGTCGGCAAAGGCTTTAAGTCGGTCAATGTGCAACTTCGAAAATCGCTCAACCTCTACGCTAACTTGCGTCCGACGAAAACCATACCGGGGGCGCGGGCGCGCTACACCGGCGTCGACATCATCGTCGTGCGCGAAAATACCGAAGACCTTTACGCTGGCATTGAAAATGAAATTGCGCCCGGCGTCATTCAAGCCTCAAAGATCATCACCCGTGAAGCCTCGACGCGCATTGCCAAATTTGCGTTTGAGTATGCTCGGAAAAATCACCGCAAAAAAGTCAGCGCGATTCACAAAGCGAACATTATGAAACTCGCCGACGGGTTGTTTCTCAAATGCTGTCAAGAAGTTGCGCAAGACTATCCCGAGATTCAATACAACGAAGTCATCGTCGATAATTGCTGTATGCAGCTTGTTACGAACCCGACACAATTCGATGTGATGGTTCTTGAAAATCTTTACGGCGACATTGTCTCGGACTTGTGCGCGGGCTTGGTCGGCGGCTTGGGCGTGGTGCCGGGCGCGAACATCGGCACAGAAGCCAGCGTTTTTGAAGCGGTTCACGGCTCTGCGCCGGATATTGCTGGCAAAGGCATTGCAAATCCAACGGCGATGCTGCTCTCGGCGGTGATGATGCTGCAACACATTGCCGAAGACCACGCGGCAGAGCGTATCTTGAGCGCTGTCTATCGCGTCTTGGGCGAAGGCAAAGTCCTTACGCCCGATTTGCGCGGCGACGCCACAACGAGGCAATTCACCGACGAAATCATCAAGTTTATTAACTGACTTTTTATCATCACCACCAATGCAGCCTGTTCTCAGCGTTACAAACCTCACCAAAAGTTATCGGAGCGGCGAGGGCATCTTGGTGGCATTGCACAATGTTTCCTTCACGCTCAACGAAGGGGACACCTGCGCGATTGTCGGTCCATCTGGGTCGGGCAAAACCACGCTCTTAGGCATTTGCGCGGGACTCGACCGACAAACCAGCGGGTCAGTAACGCTCGCTGGCGTAACGCTCGACCATCTTTCGGAAGATGAACGCGCTAAAGTGCGCAATCAATTCGTTGGCTTTGTGTTTCAAAGTTTTCAATTGATACCTACGCTCACCGCGCTGGAAAATGTCATGGTGCCAATGGAACTGCGCGGCGAAAAAAACGTCCGAAAAGACGCGATTGACTTACTCGAGCAAGTTGGGCTGGGACAACGGCTCTCGCACTATCCCACGCAACTATCGGGCGGCGAACAGCAGCGCGTCGCCATCGCTCGCTCGTTCATCAACAAACCGAAAATCCTCTTTGCCGACGAACCCACCGGCAACTTGGACGCCGAGACCAGCGAAAAAATCGAAAACCTCTTGTTCGATTTAAATCGGGATAAAAAGACAACTCTCGTGGTAGTTACGCACAACCTTGACCTTGCTCAAAAAACACGGCGCATTATCCGCTTGAAGGGCGGCGCGGTCGTCTCCGATTCGGCTGTGGGCGCAGACTAAAACTTAACGCTTGTATTCACTCCAAATATCCTAACATTAACTTTTATGTTCAAACACAAACCGCTTTTGTCGCTGCTCCTTTGTCTGACGCTCGCTGCTTGCTCGACGGTAGCAATCACTGGGCGCAAGCAATTCAATCTCATTCCCGCCAATACCATGCTATCGATGAGTTATCAGCAATACGGCGAGGTCATCCGCTCAAGCAAGTTGAGTTCGAACACTGCACAAACTGCGATGGTCAAGCGATGTGGCGAGCGCATTCAAAAAGCCGTCGAGCAGTATTTCGCTCAAAACAACCTTTCTCAACAGTTGCGCGGCTTTGAGTGGGAGTTCAATCTTATCGAGAGCGAACAGGTTAATGCGTGGTGTATGCCCGGCGGAAAGGTCGCGTTCTACACAGGTATCTTGCCGCTGACGCGCGACGAAACAGGCTTGGCAGTCGTGATGGGACATGAAATCGCTCACGCGGTTGCCGAGCATGGCAGCGAGCGAATGAGTCAGGGATTGCTGGCACAATTCGGCGGCATGGCGCTCGATAAAGCATTGGAATCGAAACCCGACGCCACACGCGCACTGCTCTTGGGCGCATTCGGTGTGGGCGCTCAACTTGGCGTGCTCTTGCCGTTCAGCCGCTTGCAAGAAAGCGAAGCCGACCGACTTGGCTTGATTTTTATGGCGATGGCAGGCTACGACCCTAACGAAGCTATTAACTTTTGGCAACGCATGGCTGCAGCGAAAGGCGGACAAGCACCGCCCGAATTTTTAAGCACCCATCCCTCCGACGAGACACGTATTCGGCAAATCCGCGACCTCTTGCCCGAAGCCATGAGCTACAAAAAATAACATTGAAATACAGGCTTATTAAAAGCCATACATCAGCATCAGAAAAATTGGGCGTAACTAATCGGTCAGATATTTTTCAGGAATAAGATTGCCGATGTTGAGAATAAGGCGTTCATCGAGCGTTTTTTTAACGCGCGCCATTTCACGAATGCCTGCGTCGCCGAACATCATCGCCAGATACTCCGCTTTTAATTTGCCGACACCGTGTTCCGCCGAAATGGTGCCGCCGAGTTCAATCGTTTTTTTGATGAAGCCTCGATAGACTTCTTTTGCGCGTGCCGCCTCATCGGCGTTTTTCGGCAGAATATTCAAGTGCAAATGCGCGTCGCCGATGTGTCCGAATAAGATGTAGTCAAATCCGTTTGCCTCGCACTCGTTGCGATAGGCGCTGAGGAGTTCAGGGAAACGCGCAGGCGGCGTTGCCATGTCGGTCGAGATTTTTCGTTGCTTGAACCGCGCATACCATTCATTGACGAGGACAGGCAAGGCGTGTCTGAAATCCCGAATTTGCTGTTGCTCGTCGGGCGTTAGGGCAATCCAACTCTGTTCCAAGAGCGCGTGATGTTTTTCCAACAACGCATACCACTCGTTGAGCGCAGCGTCTTCCGTTTGTGCGGTCGTCTCTTGCTCGAAGAATATCGCGCCTGCCGCGTGTGCTGGAATGTTGGGATATTTTTGTCGGAGAAACGTCAGCGAGCGCGCGTCGAAAAACTCCAACGCCCGCGCCGATATGCCCGCGCCCGCCCGTGAACGCGCCCGCGCCTCCTCGACAAATCGAAGCACATCGTCGTCCCGCTCGAAATACACGAGCGCGCTGAACATTTTTTCAGGCTTCGGCAGCAGTTTTAAATCTGCCTCGAGAATAACCGCCAATGTGCCTTCCGACCCGATAAAGAGGTCGATTAAATCCATTTGTGGCTCTGCGTAAAATCCCGCAACATGCTTTGAAGTGTTCGGCATCGCATAGTTCGGCAGTTGAAATCGGTAGCGTCGTCCGCGCGGCGTGGTAAAGTCCATCATATTTTGGGCGTCGGCGAAAATCGCGCCACGATGAACGTCCATCACATCGCCGTCGGCAAAAGCAAGTTTAAGACGCTCCACATAAGGGCGCGTTGGGCCATATTTGAACGTGCGCGCGCCTGATGAATTATTGGCAATCGTGCCGCCGATGAAACAGTAGCGTTCCGTTGGGTCGGGCGTGTAAAGCAGTCCTAACGAGTCGACATCGCGCTGCACATCAAACAACAACGCGCCAGCTTGAACGGTCGCGCGGCCTGAGCCATCGGGAAATTTTTGGATGTCGAGAATTTTATTGAGCCGATGAAACGCTAGGGTTACGCCGCCGAAAGGAATTCTGCCCCCAGTGGTTCCTGTGCCATTGCCAGACAGCGTTACGCGCGTGCGGTTCTGATAACACCGCGCAAGAACTTCCGAGACATCGCTATATGTCTCTGGCAAATACACGCCGTCGGTGTGTCCGCCCTGCAAGACGCTGGTATCTTCGAGAAACGATTGTATGTCCGCTTGGTCAGTTTTGAAAATCATCTGTTTGTGTTCAGCAAGTGTTGATGTCAATAATGGTCAAATGACGATAGACATAGCGGCGCGCCCGCCGCACGGTTTCCATCGTGTCTGTTTCTGTTGTGTTTTAAAGACGCACGGCGGTATTTTCGTTCAACAGATAGTCCATTTATTTTACCGTCATGCAGCGAAAACGCTTAGGCAACATTATTCGTGGCTCGCTGCTCGAGGGTCTCGATATGAAACTCTATGAGCATGAGCCATTGGAAAATATCAAAGCCGGAAAGTTCCTCGTCGTTGAAGGCGAGAAATACGATTTTTTTTCCATCATCACCGATATGCGGCTCACCGCTGCAAATGACAATTTGCTCAACAATCCGCCGAACTTTCAGAGCGCGCTGATTCGACAAGTCGTTCAAGGCACGCTGGCGTATTCAATCGTTTCGCTTCGCCCAATGCTGATGCTCGAGAAAAACGCAGAGCAGCAGACACTCGAACCTGTCAAAACTATTCCGACGCACTTTGTTCCCGTCGCAGAAGCAAACGACGACGACATCGCAATTGTCTTCGGCAGCGAAAGTTTGAACAAAGAATCGGGTAAGAAGTTTTTCTATGTTGGCACGCCGCTCGATATGGCACAGCCCGTTTGTATCGATATGGCGCGGCTTTCGGAGCGCAGCAGTGCCGTGTTCGGCAGAACGGGAACGGGCAAAACATTCATCACGCGGCTGTTGCTTGCCGGCTTCATCAAAACGGACGCGGCGGTGAACTTGGTCTTCGATATGCACAACGAATATGGCACCAAAGGCACGTTCGAGGGCGTGGGACAAAAAGCTGTCAAAGGCTTACAGCCGCTTTTCGCCAATACGGGCAAAGTAAAAATCTACTCGCTCGACCCCGACGGCACGCGCAAACGCGGCGGATATTGCGACCGCGAAGTGCTGCTCGGCATTGACCAAATCGAACCCGAAGATATTTTGCTTTTACAAGAAGAGCTGCGGCTCAACCCGACCGCCGCCGAATACACAAACATTCTTAAAGGCAGGTTCGGCAAAACATGGCTCTCCGATTTTATGAATCTGATGAGCGGCAGCGCGACGCAAACGCCCGAAGAGTTCGCCGAGCGTGAGAGGCTCCTGCCCTCCTCGCTCGATGCGCTCTACCGACGCATGACGCGCCTACGCGACAGCTGCAAATTTCTCGATTTCAATCCGCATAAGGACAAAATTAAAATCATTGACGACTTACTGACAGATTTACAGCAAGGTATTAGCGTCGTGATTGAGTTCGGCAAATACGATAACATGATGAGCTACCTACTTGTGGCGAACATCATCACGCGGCGCGTCGAGGAGGAATACAAAAACTTGACCGACAATTACCTTCGCACCCAGCTTCCGCAGGACAAGCCAAAACAGCTTGTCATTACGGTCGAGGAAGCGCACAAGTTTTTAAATCCGCGCGCGGCGTCGCAGACGTCGTTTGGAAAAATCGCCCGCGAACTACGCAAGTATTACGTCTCGCTCTTGCTCGTCGACCAGCGCCCGTCGAGCATCGACGATGAAATTTTGAGTCAAGTTGGCACAAAGTTCGTCGCCGCGCTTTCAGATGAAAAAGACATTAACGCGGTTCTCTCGGGCGTGAGCAACGCGGGCGGCATGAAAAGCATCTTGGCAAGCCTTGATGTGCGCCAGCAGGCGTTGGTGATGGGACACGCTGTTCCCATGCCCGTCGTGGTTCGCACGCGCGACTACGACGCCAAGTTTTACACCGATATGGGGTTCATCGACGGCGAAGCCAAGCGCGAGAAAGTTCAACGCGACGTCAAAGCCTTGTTCCCCGACGAATAGCGTCGATGCCCACTGATGCCTGTATTTACTGGTTGTCTCGGCTGTTGCTATTTTCAACGCCGCAATTTCAAAAAAATTTCTCTTTATGATTATTCGTTGGCTCTTAGTTTGGCTCATCAACGCGGCGGCGGTTTATGCGGCGGCGTATTTAGTAGATGGGATTTTCATCAAGAGCGTTGCCTCGGCGTTTATCGTTGCGCTCGCTTTGGGGTTTGTCAATACGATTGTGCGTCCGATTGTCGTCTTTTTCTCCCTGCCCGCCATTGCTCTCACGCTGGGCTTGTTCCTCTTCATCATCAATGCGCTGATGCTGCTATTGGTCTCGCTTGTCGTGCCGAATTTTGAAGTGCGCGGCTTTTGGACGGCAGTCTTAGGCTCAGTTGTCATCAGTGTTGTTTCGTTTTTTCTTAGTTTCATTTTGCGCATCAACGAAAAGTAATTTCATTTATGAATCTCACTCGGCTTTTGCTTCAATGGGCGATTACTTCCGTCGCCGTTTTCGCTGCGTCTAGGCTCGTGCAAGGCGTGAACATCAAAAATTTTGGCACGGCAGTCGTCGTTGCGGCGGTGTTTGGCATCATCAATGCGCTCGTCGGACCGATTCTGCGGTTTCTCTCGTTGCCCTTTATCTTTCTGACACTTGGACTTTTTCTCATCGTCATCAACGTATTTTTGCTTTACATTGCTGATTGGCTGATTGACGATTTCGAGTTAGAAGGCATTGTGCCAGCGGTCGTCGGCTCGCTCGTCATCAGCCTTACGTCCTATATTTTAGGGTTCGTGTTTCGGGTATAAATCACACGTAGGCTATGCTGAACTCACTTTTGATACATCACCTCCGCACTGTTGAGCATCTGGAAATTCCCTTGCTCTCCTCAATCAATTTAATTACGGGCAAAACGCATTTTTGAAATCGTTTTTAATACTGCAAATCACATCATATTGTTCTATGTCAACGCATACCGACTCAAAGCAGCTTGCGCGGCAAGTAACCACGCGCTTAGTTGTCGAGATGAAGCAACGTGGCGAGAAAATCGCCATGCTTACAGGATATGATTTCACAACGGCGCGGCTCTTGGATTTGGCAGGCGTTGATATTGTTCTCGTCGGCGATTCCGCCAGTAATGTCTTCGCGGGCAACGACACCACATTGCCGATAACGCTCGATGAGATGATTTACCATACCAAAGCGGTCGTGCGCGGCGTGAAATCCGCCACCGGACGCGCGATGATTGTCGCCGATATGCCCTTTATGTCGTATCAACTCTCCTCCGAAGACGCGCTCAAAAACGCCGGTCGTTTGATGAAAGAAACTGGTTGCCACGCCGTTAAACTCGAGGGCGGAAGAGCGGTGATTGGCTCAGTCAAGCGCATTGTTGATGCAGGCATTCCAGTGATGGGACACTTGGGCTTGACGCCGCAATCGATTTACAAATTCGGCAGTTACAAAGTGCGCGCCAAAGAACAACGCGAAGCCGAAGAGCTGCGCAGCGATGCGGGACTCTTAGAGGAAGCGGGCGCGTTTAGCATCGTGCTTGAAAAAATCCCGAAAGCACTTGCAGAGGAAGTCTCGCGCGCAATTTCAATTCCAACTATCGGCATCGGTGCAGGCGCAGGCTGCGACGGACAAGTCTTGGTCGTCAACGATATGCTCGGCTTGAACAACGAGTTCAGCCCGCGCTTCGTCAGGCGCTACGCCAATCTCGAACAAACCATCAGCGACGCCGTGAAAACCTACGTCGCCGATGTTCGCAGCGGCGCGTTTCCAAATGCAAGCGAAAGTTATTAACGCGACGGCGCTTAGAGCGGCTTTTCATCTCGCCAAGCAATGGCGACATCACAACGCCCATAAGAAACATTTGCTCGATTTCCGTAACTTCGCCCGCGTTTAGTTTAACACATCTCAATCAGATATGACGCTTAAAGAAAAAATCAACGAAGATCTCAAAGCCGCAATGAAGAGCGGCGATAAGGTCAGACTCGAAGCCGTGCGCGGCATCAAAAAAGAAATCATTGAAAAAGAGACTGCCGAGAAACGCGAGACGCGCGGCGAACTTTCGCCTGAGGAAGAACTGGACGTGCTGGTTTCCATGGTGAAGCGCCGCAAAGATTCCATTCAGCAATTTAAAGACGCCGGGCGCACCGATTTGGTCGAGGGCGAAGCAGCACAACTCGCCATTATTGAAACCTATTTGCCCGCGCAACTGAGCGAAGCAGATGTTGCCGCCGCCGTCGAAAAAATGATTGCGCAGATGGGCGCGACGACCCAGAAAGACGCTGGCAAAGTCATCGGCGCGTTGATGAAGGAGCTTAAAGGCAAGGCTGACGGCGCACTGGTTCAAAAACTTGTCAAAGAAAAACTGCCTGCGTAACATTAAACCTAACGATTGAATTCAGGTGATGAGAGTTGACGGCGAGCGCATTTACATTCGCGTCTACGATGTGAGCGATGCGCCCGCCGTTACCAATGCTATCAACAGGTCGGCAGCGGAGTTGCGCGTCTGGCTTCCTTGGGTCGGCGAAAAAATCAGCCTCAAATATGAAGAAGAGTTTTTGCGCCAAGCTGTGGAGCAAATGCGCGAGAGCCGCGCGTTTTCGTTTGCTGTTTTTCTAAAACACACCGACGAACTCATTGGCGGCGTCGGCACGCACCCGATTGATTGGGCGAATTTTAAAACGGAAATTGGATACTGGATGTCGACCGCACATTCGGGCAAAGGCTACGCCGTCGAAGCCTGTGTTCTGTTGTTAGAATTTTTATTTTCGGAGTTAAAACTGCACCGCGTCGTCGCCAGTGCCGCCGAGGGCAACACGGCAAGCCTGCGCGTGATTGAAAAAATTGGGTTCACCTTCGAAGCGGTGCAGCGCGAGGCGTTTCTTATCGGTTCGGTATGGCACAACCTTCGCAGCTATGCGTTGCTTCAAGATGAGTATAGAGCGCAACGGCAATCGCTTTACGAAAAATTTCTCGGTGGCACGCGCCCAAAAATTCGACTGGCCTAAACCATCGTATCGGTCAAAAACCATTTTTAATCATTATGATTGATATTAAACTCATTCGCGAAACGCCCGAGAGAGTCAAGGCGATGCTCGAAGCGCGGCAGCAACATACCGACCTCTCGCGTGTCGACGACCTTGTCTTGCTCGACCAAAAACGCCGCGCGCTTGTGGCGAAAGCTGACGACCTGAAAGCAACGCGCAACAAAGTTTCTGACGACATTGCCACCATTAAAAAACAAAAAGGCAATGCGGACGATAAAATTGCCGAGATGAAAGTCGTCTCCGACAACATCGCCGCGCTCGATGCCGAGTTACGGACGATTGAAGCTGAACAGGAAAACATCTTGCTTCGCCTGCCGAATATGCTGCACGAGAGCGTGCCACTCGGCAAAAGCGCCGACGACAATAAAGTTCACAAGGAAGTTCTGTCGTTCAAGCGCGAGTTTGATTTCACCGTCAAAGACCATACGCAGCTGGGCAAAGCGTTGGGCATTTTGGATTTCGAGCGCGGCGCGAAAATTTCAGGCGCGGGATTTCCCGTCTATGTCGGCAAAGGCGCATCGCTGGAACGAGCGCTAATAAACTTTATGCTCGATATGCACTTGGAAAAACACGGCTACAAGGAAATCTTTCCGCCGTTTTTCGTCAACCAAGAATCGCTGCGCGGCACAGGACAATTTCCGAAGTTCATCAACCAAGTCTATAAGGTCGGCTACGAGGACGAAGAGAAATATGAGGCATCGGGCGTAAAGCTCTACGCAATTCCAACCGCTGAAGTGCCAATCACAAATTTACACCGAGATGAGATGCTCAAAGCTGCAGACCTGCCAATCAAATACGCCGGCTACTCCGCGTGCTTCCGCAGCGAAGCAGGCAGTTACGGCAAAGACGTCAAAGGCTTTTTGCGATTGCATCAATTCAATAAAGTCGAGATGGTGAAATTCACCTTGCCCGAAACGTCGTATGACGAATTAGAACTCTTGGTGCAAGACGCAGAAGATATTTTGCAGGCATTGAAAATTCCGTATCGCGTGCTGCTTTTATGTAGCGGCGACATTGGCGCGGGCGCCGCAAAGTGTTACGATATTGAAGTCTGGTCGCCCGCCGAACAGCGGTTTCTGGAAGCCTCGAGCTGCTCGAACTTTGAAGACTACCAATCGCGTCGGGCGCACATTCGATTCAAGCGCGATGAAAAATCAAAGCCTGAGTTTGTGCATACGCTCAACGGGTCGGGACTTGCCACGTCGCGCCTTATGGTCGCCCTGCTCGAGACTTATCAGACGAAAGAGGGAAAAATTGTAGTGCCAGACGTGCTGCGCCCCTACACGCGCTTCGACGTGGTTGGGTAAGCTGAACAGACTTACCTCGACCGCCTTTCTTTTTTTGAGAAGGTCGTTTGGTTCTTTAAGTTCACGGTTTCAAATTTTACAGCTCGAGTCGAGCAGCAATGTTTTTCAATTTTATGCCTAACGCAGGAAATTGCCTTATTTTGGGCGGCGGCGGATTCATTGGGTCTCATGTTGCTGATATGCTGCTCAAACGTGGCTATCGCGTAACCATATTCGGCAAGCGTAATTCCAAGAAAACTAACCTTGCTCATATCCTCGACCGCGTGAAGATTATCGAAGGCGACTTCAACAACGATGTCGATGTGCGTCAGTCGCTCGACCGCATCGATTATGTCTTTCATCTCATTAGCGGCACACTACCAGCGACATCCAACGACAACCCGATTTACGACATTGAGATAAACCTCGTCAACACGATTCGTTTGCTCAACGCTTCCGTTGAGCGTGGGGTCAAAAAAATTATTTTTGTCTCATCGGGCGGCACCGTCTACGGCACACCGACGCACATTCCCATTAGCGAACAGCACCCAACGCACCCGATAAGCTCTTACGGCGTGGTCAAAAAAGCCATTGAGGATTATTTGTTTATGTATCACACGCTTTACGGTTTAGACTATACTGTTCTGCGCTTGTCCAATCCCTACGGCGAGCGGCAAAACATCTTCGGCGTTCAAGGCGCCGTTGCAGTCTTTCTCCGCAAAGCGTTGAACGGGGAGCCAATTGAGATTTGGGGCGACGGCAATACCGTGCGCGATTATGTTTACATCGGCGACGTCGCCGAAGCTTTCGTTAACGCGTTGGAGACGACCACAGCCGAGAAGATTTTTAACATCGGTTCAGGCGACGGACGCTCTCTGAACGATATTATCAATTTAATTTCAACGATTCACGGACGACGCATAGAGGTGAAGTATCTGCCACCGCGCCGCGTCGATATCCCTGTCAATATCTTGGACATCTCGCTGGCTCGAACCCATCTTAACTGGCAGCCTACAACGCCGTTTCAGGACGGCGTCAAAAGATTTTACAACTACCTCAATACCCAACGCTACGCGCAGCATGTCGGATAATTCGCATATCAGTTTGTCTGTTTTTTTTCCCGCCTATTACGACGAAGACAACATTGGCAAAGTGGTCGACAAGGCTGTTGAAGTCTTGGAGTCGCTCAAACTCAAAGAATACGAAGTCCTTATTATCGAGGACGGCAGTCCCGACCGCACCGCTGAAGTCGCTGATGCGCTCGCGCAAAAGCACAAACACGTGCGCGTGATTCATCACGAAAAAAATATGGGCTATGGTGCAACCCTGCGCGACGGCTTCTACGCGGCGAAATTGGATTATGTGTTCTACTCCGATGGCGACAACCAATTCGATTTAGATGAACTGCGTAAGTTCGTGGCCTTGATTCCGTATAGCGACATTGTCATCGGCTATCGCATCAGCAAGCAGTATTCTCAGTGGCGGCGATTTACATCGTTTGTCTACAACTACGTTTTGCGGCGCTTGTTCGATGTAAATTATATGGACGTCGACTGCGCGTTCAAGCTGTTCAAAGCCGACTTATTCAAGAAAATTACGATTGAATCTGTTGATGCGTTTATTGATGCGGAGATTATGCTCAAAGCGCGGCTCTTGGGATATACCGTGACGGAAATCGGCGTTAGGCATTTGCCGAGACTTGCAGGCGTCTCGACTGGCGCAAAACCAAGTGTCATTTTTAGAACGATTCGTGAGATTTACAATTTTCATAAAAAATACGGCAAGGACATCGCCGCAACGCGCAAACCACATTGATACAATGAAAAACGACGCTGTTCAAAAAATTGATTTCGATGACTACGCCGACAACTATGACGCGCATTTGCAAGAGACGCTCAAAGGGTTCGGCGAAGAGAGCGCATATTTCGCAGAGTATAAAGTGCGGTTGCTTAAAGAGCGGTTGGAAAAAACAGCGGGGGCGGCACCGAAAACCATTTTGGAATATGGCTGCGGCACGGGCAGAAACCTGACGTTTTTGCGCGCGTATTTTCCCGACGCGGCGATTGACGGCTGCGATATTTCAACGGAGAGTTTGAAACTTGCTGCCAAACGCGCACCCGATGTGCATCTTTTTACGCTCCCTGCCGATGCGCCGCTCAGACAATATGACATGATTTTTATCGCGTGCGTTTTTCACCACATTCCGCCATTAGAGCGCCCAAGTGTCTTTGAACGCATTTACTCCATGCTCAACTCTGGCGGCGAGGTGTTTGTCTTTGAACACAATCCGTATAATCCTGTTACACAGCGCATGGTCAGCACCTGCCCGTTTGATAAAGACGCGATTTTGCTTCCGCCGTCAGAACTTGTTATGCTTACAAAAGCCGCTCAACTAAAGCTCATCGAGAAAAACTACGCGCTATTTTTCCCCGCGCCACTCAAAGCCTTGCGTCCATTGGAAACCCACCTCGGCTGGTTGCCGCTTGGTGGTCAATACTACATTAGAGCCGTTAAGCCATGACGCAGCCTATTGCTGATTCGCTTGCGAGACCAACGGTTCCGATTATGCCCGCGCGGTATTGGGAATTACAAGCCTCTATCGATGGATTAGCAAAAACACAAACGCCGCTTGTTGCGCTTGTGCCAAGCGACTCAATGATGCAGTATCGCGCGTTAGGGACAACCGACGACATAGGGCTGTATTACTTTCTTCCAAAACTCGCACAGATTTTTCATCTTTCGCTGAACGAGGCATGGACGCTTTGGTTCTCCGGCATTTTGGCCATTGCGGTCGCCGTCGGCATTTATGGAATGATGCGCTATTTGCAATCGCCGTTGGTCAAAGCGCTGTATCTTATCCAACTTGTCGGCTTTGCCGCGTTGGTAATTAAAATCGGCGACATTCACGAGCTTGCGCCGTGTTTGACGATTGCCGTCCTTCCATTCGCACTAAGATTTATTTCTGAACCCACTAACGACAAAAAGTTTTTACGGAGCGTCGGATTGTTTGGCTTGCTTGGCGTGTTGTTTGGACTTGCGCACTCCATTCGCTCACACTCAGCGACGGCGCTCTTACTTTTTATTTCAACGCTGATTTTCTTTGCCTCAACGCTGGCACTAAACAAACGGCTGGTGTTGATTTTATCGCTCGTCATCGGATTTCTCCTGCCGCAATTTTATATGAAAACCGTTTTGGACACGCGCGATGAGTTTCTGAAAGCGCATCAGCCAACCTATACTGCCGCGTCGCGTCAACACCCATTTTGGCACACGGTTTATATCGGTTTTGGATTTTTGAGCAATGACTACGGCATTCTCTACAAAGATGAAGTCGCTGCCGCAAAAGTGCGTTCCCTTGCGCCAGAAGCCGAGTATTGCTCA
>Ga0272446_1001510_pt1 | contig 33665 bp, 25 predicted proteins | sample YNPCB0061_FD_194587 | JGI IMG/M metagenome (GOLD analysis project Ga0272446, IMG submission 194587) | Hot spring microbial mat communities from Yellowstone National Park, WY, United States - YNP-CB-006-1 | ecosystem: Environmental > Aquatic > Thermal springs > Hot (42-90C) > Sediment | place...
ATTGTGATTAACCGCAGAGGAACGGGAATGTCAGAAACCATTACGGTCCGCAAAATCTCCAATGGCGTTGGCGTTGAGCGTATCTTTCCGATTCACTCACCAAGCATTGCGAAAATTGAAGTGATTAAAGAAGGCAAAGCGCGTCGTGCAAAACTCTTCTACCTGCGCGAGCGCACGGGCAAAGCGGCAACGAAAGTCAAAGAACGCACGCCCAAACCTACCGAAGCATAAATAATGAGTAGTGAGTAATGAGTAGCGAAGTTGCCCTCTATTCTTCATTCTTCATTGCTCATTCTTCATCAGCGGATTCCTCGCATGCGCTCGGAATGACACTTTCGCTTTCGTCATTCTGAACGAAGCGTAGAGAGTGGAAAGTTGATAGTTAAAAGTTAAGAGGCGAGATGATACGAATCGTTGTATAACTTTTCATTATTCACTTTTAACTCTCAACGGGCTTGGATTCCTTCGCTACGCTGGAATGACCAAGACAGTGTGCAGAATGCGATATAATGACAAACGAGATGCAGATGGATACTGCGCAGAACAAGACGCAACATCGAAACGCTCACTCTCCACTTCCTACTCAAAAAATCCTCAACGCTTGTACCGCTTCCAATGTCGTTTAGAAGTAGGCTTGAACGAGTTTGAACGGTTCATGAGCCGACCTTGCTGACCTTGATGGTATCGGTTGTGCCGTGCTTCAAAATTGGAATGCCCATCGTGTAGACGATTACATCATCACGCTGAACAAGTCCGTGTTCAATGAGGCGTTGTTCAATGGCTTTGAAGCTTTCGTCGGTGGAGGTGAGCGTTTCGGTGTAGATGGTCTGAACGCCCCAAACGAGGTTCATGCGCCGTTGAACTGATTCGTTATCGGTGATGACGACGATTGGCGTGTTGGGTTTTTGTTTAGAGACTTTGATGGCGGTTGAGCCTGTATGGCTTAAAACGACGATGGCTTTGGCATGAACCGTGTTGGCAACATCGACAGCGGAAACAGCAATCGCTTCGCTGAGGTCGACTTGCGCACTATGAGCGATGTTGTGAGCGAGTGCGTAACGCTCTTTGGCAAGCAGGCTGTAATTCTCACTGGATTCAACATTCAAGATGATTTCCGACATGGTGCGTACGGTTTCAATCGGATATTTTCCGGAGGCGGTTTCGCCTGAAAGCATCACGGCATCAGTGCCGTCGAAGACAGCATTCGCAACATCACTGGCTTCGGCTCTGGTTGGTCGTGGGTTTTCCGTCATGGATTCAAGCATCTGCGTGGCGATGATGACGGGCTTGTATTTTGCGTTGCAAGTTTGAACAATCCGCTTTTGCAAAATCGGAACAGAAGAGGTTTTCATCTCAACACCCAAATCGCCACGCGCGACCATCACGGCATTGGTTGCATCAACGATTTGTTCAAGATTGGTAATGGCTTCGGGACGCTCAATTTTAGCGATAATCCAAGTGTCTTTGCGGCGTAGGTTAATGATTTGACGAAGGTCATGAATATCTTGCGCAGAACGCACAAACGAGAGCGCGATTAAATCGACATCGTTATTCAATCCAAAATACACGTCTTGAATGTCTTTCTCGGAAAGCGATGGGACGGACATATTCACGCCCGGAAGGTTCAAGCCTTTCTTTGATTTGAGCAAGCCGCCGATAACAACTTCGGTAACGACATCGGTATCATTTTTTTCAAGCACGCGCACTTCCAACAGTCCATCGTCCATTAAGATTCTATCGCCGGGACGGACATCTTTGGTGATTTCTTTGTAAGAGGTTGAAACGCGGTCAAAAGTGCCGAGAATCTCTTTCGTGGTAATGGTGAAGCGGTCGCCTTGTTTGAGCAGAACCGTTTTTTCTAAATCGCCGATGCGGATTTTCGGACCTTGAAGGTCTTGAAGAATCGCGATTTGTTTGCCCGTAATTTTGGAGGCTTCGCGCACCATAGCAATGCGAGCTTGATGGTCGGCGTGCGTGCCGTGCGAGAAGTTCAGGCGCGCAATGTCCATGCCAGCATGGACAAGCTCAACAATTTTCTCAACACTGTTGGTGGAAGGACCGAGTGTGCAAATAATTTTGGTGCGTTTCATGGCTTACAACTTGGTTGGTTTTTTGAGAAGACGTTACAGCGCGGCTGTTTAGGGCAAATTAAGAAAGGCTCTCCGTTTTTATGAAGAGCCTTCCGACGATTAAACCGCCACGAAGTCGTAGAGCGGAAATTTGGACATCATGTCTTTCACGGCTTGCTTGGTTGAGGCGCAAAGGGAAGCAATGTTCGGCGAATGAGCATGGGTGATAATGCGGTCAATCCATTCGGCGATGAGTTCGGCTTCGGCTTCTTTCAAGCCGCGCGTGGTGATTGCCGCAGTGCCGAGACGAATGCCGCTGGTAACGAACGCACTTTTATCGTCAAACGGCACCATGTTTTTGTTCGTTGTAAAGCCGGCTTCGTGAAGCAAGTGTTCGGCTTCTTTGCCGCTGATGTTTTTGTTGCGAAGGTCAATGAGCATGAGGTGATTGTCGGTTCCGCCCGAAATGATGTTGTATCCAAGTGAGAGGAATTTTTGAGCCATTGCCGCCGCATTCTTCTTGACTTGAAGCGTGTAGTCTTTGTATTCGGGTTTAAGATTTTCGCCGAAGCCAACGGCTTTGCCTGCAATGATGTGCATCAGCGGTCCGCCTTGCACGCCGGGCATCACTTCAGTATCAAGCACTTCCGACATCAATTTCAACCGCTCTCCGTTTTTGGTTTTGACTTTAATGCCCATCGGATTTTCAAAATCTTCGCCCATCAAAATAATGCCGCCTCTCGGACCGCGAAGGGTTTTATGCGTCGTGGAAGTAACGAAGTGGCAATGCGGAATGGGATTGTTCAAAAGCCCTGTGGCGATAAGCCCGGCAGGGTGCGCAATATCGGCAAGAAGAAACGCACCGACTTGGTCAGCGATTTGGCGGAAGGCTTTGAAGTCCCAATCGCGTGAGTAGGCACTTGCGCCGCAGATGAGCAGTTTGGGTTTGACTTGTCGGGCGATGTCGGCAACGCGATTCATATCGATGCGTCCTGTTTCTTTTTCCACGCCGTAGAAATGCGCCTTGTAAAGTTTTCCAGAGAAGTTCACGGGTGAGCCGTGCGTGAGGTGTCCGCCGTGCGCAAGGTCAAAACCGAGAATGGAATCACCGGGTTTGAGGACGGCAAAGAAGACTGCCATATTGGCGTTTGAGCCTGAGTGCGGTTGCACATTTGCATACGCCGCGCCGAAGAGTTTTTTCACGCGCTCGCGAGCAAGATTTTCGGCAATGTCGACAAATTCACAGCCACCGTAGTAGCGTTTGCCGGGATAGCCTTCGGCGTATTTATTGGTCATGACTGAACCGCAGGCTTCCATAACGGCACGGCTGGTGAAGTTTTCCGATGCGATGAGCTCAACGGTGTCGGTTTGGCGTTCCAATTCAGATTGAATCGCAGCATAAATTTCTGGGTCGGCATAGCGAAGTGCGTCCATTGATTCCTCACAGGTTTAAGTTAGACAGATGGTTTGTTTGAGAATCGGTCAACAAGCGAATCCAAAAAGGTTTTCTTGAGCGGCTGGGGATTCTTGGATTCATAGTAGTAGTTGTAATAGCGATAATACTTGTAATAGGAGCCGTAGGTGTTGTAGATATCAAAGTTGTTTAAGACAAGCCCCACGACCTTTCCACCGACTTTCATGACGAGGTCTTTGGAGCGTTTAGCCAGCTCGGTTTGCGTAACGCCCGATGAAATGACAATAATCATGCCATCAACGAGCGTGGAGACGATTTGTGCATCGGTTACAGCAATCACGGGCGGCGTGTCAATCAAAATTAAATCGTAGCGTTTCTGCATCTCGGCGAGAAATTCTTTCATGCGCACTGAGCCGATAAGTTCCGATGGGTTCGGCGGAATCGTGCCAGAGGTGATAATGTCAAGATTGCGAATCGGTGAGGTGCGAATAATGTCGTCAATGGTGGCGCGACCCACGAGATAGTTGGTAATACCGGGTTCTTTATTGTATCCAAAAACGGCGTGAAGCACAGGGCGGCGCAAGTCGCAGTCAATCAAAAGCACTTTTTGTCCGCCTTGTGCAACGGTGATGGCGAGGTTTGAAATCGTTGTGGATTTACCCTCTTTTGGCGCAGAACTGGTAATACCAAAAAGACTGCCCAGTTTTGTGCCGTCGGCTTCGACGGTGCTGACACGCGAGAAAAGCAAACTCGTGCGCAAGGCGCGATAGGCTTCCGAAACCGAACTTTTCGGGTCGAAGTGTGTAACCAAATGCGAGGCAATTTTACGCGATTCGGTCTCTGGTCCTTCAATCACTTTTACGTTCGTGGACGCTTTGGCGCGGAGATTTTCATCGAAGGTTTCGATGACAGGAATTGTGGCAAGCAAGGTGCCTAATTTTTCGGCTTGTTCGGGCGTGTGAATGCTTTGGTCAAGTCCGTGAATGAGCAAGACAATGCCAACACCGAGAAGCAAACCAATAATGACACCAAAGGTAATCGTAACGCCGCGCTTAGGGGCAACGGGGTTGTATTCAGGAACGGCTAAATCCACGACCTCAATGCCACTCGGCGTTTGCTCTTCGGAAATCAGGGCTTCTTGGTAGCGTTTTTCGAGCAAGTTGTAAAGCTCTTGGTAGGTTTGCGCGTTGCGTTGAAGGCGAGCGAATTCAATGTTTTTCGCAGGCGTTTTGAGAAAGGCTTTGTCGTATTCTTCGGCGAGTTTCTTATATGCCGTCAAGCGCGATTGAATACCGATAATTTCAAGTTCGGTAGCAAGTTTTTTCTTTGCGACTTCTTGGTAGTATTCCGGGTATTGAATGTTGGCGTAGCCGTCTTTGACTTGCTGTTCAAACTCGGCTTGAAGTTTTTGTTTATAGATATCGATTTCCTTGTCGAATTGTTGAAGCTGAAGTTGGACGTTTTGGTTGTCTTGATTCGGGTCGGAAAGAATTTTATCCCGTTCAACTTGTTTTTGGGCGATGATTTGTTGAAAGAGTTTGGTGTAATTTTCCGTGCTGGCTTGAACGGCGGCGTTTGCAAGTTTAGGTTCGAGGGAGGTCATTTCTTGTTTATAGGCGTTGAGTGATGCGGTGAGCGCATTGAGCATGACTTCGGCTTCATCGACTTTGGCGAGCGCATCGGAGTAGCGTTCAATCATGCGATTAGATTCTTCGCCAATCGCAACGACGCGCTGTTCTTCCATGTAGCGTTGAAGCCGCTCTTCGCTGTCCAAAAGTTTGCCGCGTTTTTGTTCTAATTGCTCTTGCAAAAACACACGAAGGGCGGTTGCGGCTTTGCTGGCAGATTTTTTCTTTCGGTCTTCGTACACTTTGACAATCGTGCGGGAAACGAGTGCCGCTTCCGATGGATTTTTAGCGCGGAAACTCACTTCCATAAAGGTGCTTCCTTTGGCGAGTTTGACATCAACTCCGTTGCGCACACGGGTGGCAATCACATCAATCGGGGCGATGTTGCCATTTTCATCTTTGATGATTTCAAGGGTATCGGCGCGCGTGTTTGGGTTTTGATAAACGGCTTGCACAAGTTCGTAGGCTACTTCTTCGCTGAGCGTGCGGCTTTTGAGAATTTGAATTTCATTGCCTCTGTCTTCGGCATCTTTATCAGTCGTAAAACTCACAATGACGGAAGCAGAGGACGACGGATTGCGCAGAATGAGCGTTGTTGTGCTTTCATAAACATCGGGCTGAGAATAGGCAATGAAAATTGAAATCAAGAGCGAGGCGACAAAAACAGTCAGGATAATCCATTTGCCCTTAAAAAAAGCGCGAAGGTAGCCTGAAATATCGAGGTCTTGGGATTGGCTCTCTTGCAGTGCCGCTTGAAGCTGGCGATAAGTCGGGTTGTCTTGCAATCCGTTTCCGTTGCGTGTGTAGCCGTTCGTATTTTCCATTGGTGATTTCAGATAAGGTTGATGTTCGTCGTTGCTGGTGCTTTATCGTTCGAAGCCTTTGCTTCGGGAAGTTCCATAAGTTTGTCTTTTCGTTGCCAAAGGAAGCTGAATAGTCCCAGTATGAACGAGGTCAAGTTATTGATAGCGAAAGTCAGAAGTGCGTAACTGGACGCGACAATCAAACTGAAATCAAAAATCTTCTCGAGCGTTTTGGAGCAAGCATATTGATACGTGCCTGCGCCTGCTGGCGTAATCAGCGAGCCGAAGGCTGAAATGCTCATCGTGGTTAAGCCTTCCGCCCAACCGAAGAGACTTGTCGTAGACCAGTCAATCGCATACATCGGCACTAAACCTGCAAGCAAATAACAACTCCATATCACGATTGAAGAAATCACAATTTCGGCATACTTTGCCCGATTGTTCAAGGCGGCTGTGCCTTCAATAAACGATTCAAGTGCGTTGGAAAGCCGCTCCGACCACTTCGGCGAAAGATGATGAAACAGACGTTTGAAACGCGCCGCAATTTGCGCAGGATAAAGCGACATCACCGTAAAGAACATCAACACAAGAATTGAAACAAGCAAAATCAAATACGACGCAAGCTCAAACGACAGATGCACACCGCCCAAATGCACTTCGCCAAAGGCTTCGTTGATTTTACGGCGAAAGATAAAAACGGAAAGTGCTAAAAGTAGGGCAAACATTAAGGTATCTAAAATCCGCTCAATAACGACCGACGCGAGTACTTTTTTGCCGTCAATTTTTTCTTGTTGCGCCAAATTCACCGCCTTTGTGATTTCACCCACACGCGGCAGAGCTAAATTCACCGCGTAGCCAATCATCGTCGCATTGAAAAGATTTTTCAAACTCATTTTCTCTTTGACCGTCGAGAGCAAAATGCCCCACCGCCACGCTCGAAGAATATGGCTCACTGTCAAAGCAATAAAGGCAATAGAAACAAGCCGATAGTCAATTCGTGAAAAAACCTCACCCAATTTTTCAAAATCGTCTCGAGAAAAATCTTTGAACGCAAGCCAAAAGAATAAGCCCGCAATCAAAATCGAAATCGTGTATTTAATGGCATTCTTCATATTGTTCAACTCGTTTTGCTGAGAATCGCTTGAAGCACGACAGCAGTTTCAGAACGGCATATCTTGAAGATGTCACGGTCGCGTCGTTTGCGAAGGTGCGCCGTCGTGCGCCGTTTTTTTAGGTGATGAAAAAAATGCGTGATATTCCAAGTGAGCGCGTCAAAAACGGCTTTGCTTGCATCAGCGCGTTGAGATTTCAGGTAAAAAATCATAGACAAAAGTTCGAGCAAAAATCGTAATGATAAGATGAAATATAAGCGAAGCGTATCGGCATTCTTTGTTAGCATCATCACATTGTTGCGGTGGTTGAGATAGACCTTGCGCGGATTCGTTTGCGAGAGCGTCGCGCCGCCGTAGTGATAAACAACAGAAGTCGGAGCGGAGTAAAGCCAATAGCCTGCCTTCCACAATCGCCAACATAAATCAATTTCTTCCATGTGTGCGAAAAAATCTTCGTCAAAGAGTCCAACCGTTTCGAGCGCGCTTCGACGGGCAAACATTGCCGCGCCTGAAACCCAAAAAATCGGCACGGATTGGTCGTATTGTCCCGTGTCTTTTTCCATTCGGTCTAAAATGCGTCCTAAGCAATAAGGATAGCCGAGTTTGTCCATCATTCCGCCCGCCGCGCCGGCGTAGTCAAACACACGTTCTCTGCGATTGCGTGCTTGAATTGAGAGCAATTTTGGCTGTAAACCCGCAATGTGTTCGTTTTGTTCAGCGAGGGTAACAAGTTCAGAAAGCCAGTTCGGCTCTTGCTCCGTGTCGTTGTTGAGAAAGACGACATACTTTCCCTGTGTGCGTTCAAAGCCGAAGTTACAGCCGCCAGCATAGCCCAAATTTTTCCCCGTGTGAAGAATCTGAATCATTGGATATTGAGCTTTGGCAAGGTCGAGGCTGTTGTCGGTTGAGCCGTTGTCGACAATCGTGATGAGGAAGTTCGGGTAAGTCGTTTTGGTAAGTGTTGAAAGACAGCCAAGCAAAATTTCCGTTCCGTTAAAGTGAGGTACGATAACATCGACCGTTGGATACGCCTGTGATTGTGATGTTTGAAAGGACTGCGCCTCGTTCATTCGAATGATTTTAACGGCGCAAAGATACGCTACGCCGCGCGTATTTCCACACTCAAGGAAATTCGGGTTAAGCGAAAGCAGTATGAGACGCATTGCAAAAATCGACTCGCGCTTCGCTCAACTTTTGTCATATTTGCGAAAGTGACTTCTGCAAGTTAAATGAAAACCATCGTCATTTTCGGCGCGACATCGGCAATCGCGAAAGCCGTTGCCCGACTTTACGCCAAAGAAGGAAACGCGCTCTTTCTCGTCGGACGCAATGCCGAGCAAACCCAAACCCTCGCGAGCGACCTCAAAGTGCGCGGCGCAAAAGAAGTGAATTACGCCGTCGCCGATTTAGCCAACATTGAGACGCACGCGGCTCTCATCACAACCATCAAACAAACCGTTTCAAGAATCGACATCGCGCTCTTGGCGCACGGCGTATTGCCCAATCAAGCAGAGTGCAATCAAGAAGTGCAAAAAACGATTGAAGCCATGACGGTCAATTTCATCAGCCCCATCTCGCTCTTGACGCTTTTAGCAAATGAGATGCAAGCACACGGCACGGGCGTGATTGCCGTGATTTCGTCAGTGGCAGGCGATAGAGGTCGGCAGTCAAATTATGTCTATGGCGCGGCAAAAGGCGGACTTTCCATCTTCTTACAAGGCTTACGCAATCGCTTGCACGCAAAAGGCGTGGCGGTGATTACCATCAAGCCCGGCTTTGTGGATACGCCGATGACCGCCTCATTCAAAAAAGGCGCGCTGTGGGCGAAGCCCGAACAAGTCGCAAAAGGAATCTTGAAAGCAATTGAGAAACGACGCGATGAAGTTTATCTTCCTGCGTTTTGGAAATGGATAATGTTCATCATTCGACAAATTCCTGAATCCATTTTTAAGCGGCTCTCACTTTGACGAAAAATTCTATCCTGAACGCAACTAAAAACCAACACCAAAAATGAACGACTTGACCAAACTTCCCGCTTGGAACGCTCTCCAACAACATTACAAAAAAGCAAAAAAACTTCACCTGCGCGACCTCTTCGAAAAAGACTCCAAACGCTTCGAGAAATTTTCTATCCGCTTCAACGACATTCTGCTCGATTATTCTAAAAATCGCATTACCGATGAGACAATGAAACTGCTCTTGCAATTAGCCCGCGAAGCAAAGGTCAAAAAGTGGATTGAAAAAATGTTCAGCGGTGAGAAAATTAACTTCACGGAAAATCGTGCCGTGCTTCACATTGCCTTGCGCAATCGCTCCAATCGCGCAATTTATGTTGATGGCACTGATGTCATGCCCGCCGTAAACGCTGAACTTGCCAAGATGAAAGCCTTTTGTGAAAAAGTCAGAAGTGGCGAGTGGAAAGGCTACACAGGCAAAGCAATAAGCGATGTGGTCAATATCGGCATTGGCGGTTCTGACTTAGGTCCTTTGATGGTCTGCGAAGCCTTGAAGCCCTACGGCTCAAAACTCAACGTGCATTTTGTTTCCAATGTCGACGGCACGCACATCGCCGAGACGCTGAAAAAAATCAATCCTGAAACCACGCTCTTTTTGATTGCCTCCAAAACCTTCACCACACAAGAGACCATGACCAACGCACAAACAGCAAGAGCATGGTTTCTGAAATCGGCAAACGATGAAACTGCCGTTGCAAAACACTTCGCCGCGCTTTCCACGAACAGCAAAGCCGTCGCCGAGTTCGGCATTGATACCAAAAATATGTTTGGCTTTTGGGATTGGGTTGGCGGTCGCTATTCGCTGTGGTCGGCGATTGGGCTTTCGATTGCGCTCTTTATCGGCTTTGAAAATTTTGAAGAACTCTTACGAGGCGCGTTTGAAATGGACGAGCATTTTCGCACCGCACCGTTTGAAAAAAATTTGCCAGTGATTCTTGCGCTCTTGGGCATTTGGTATAACAACTTTTTCGGCGCGGAAACTTACGCGCTCTTGCCCTACGACCAATACTTGCACCGCTTTGCCGCATATTTTCAGCAAGGCGATATGGAATCCAATGGCAAACGCATTACGCGCGAAGGCAAGGTGGTTTCATATCAAACGGGGCAAATTGTCTGGGGAGAGCCGGGAACAAACGGTCAGCACGCCTTTTATCAACTCATTCATCAAGGCACAAAACTGATTCCGTGCGATTTTCTTGCGCCTGCACTTTCGCATAATCCGATTGGCGAGCATCACCAGATTTTGCTTTCAAACTTCTTCGCGCAAACCGAAGCCTTGATGAAAGGCAAAACCGAAAAGGAAGTCCGAAAAGAATTGGAAGCACAAGGTTTGAAGAAAAAAGAAATTGAAAAACTCTTGCCGCATAAAGTCTTTGAAGGCAATCGCCCGACTAATTCCATTCTCTTTCAGAAACTTACGCCGAAAACGCTCGGCAGTTTGATTGCGATGTATGAGCATAAAATTTTCGTGCAGAGCATTATTTGGAACATCAACGCTTTTGACCAATGGGGCGTTGAACTGGGCAAACAACTTGCCAAAGCCATTTTGCCTGAACTTAAAGACGAAAAAACCGTTGAAACGCACGACGCTTCAACCAACGGACTGATAAACTATTACAAATCTTTGCGCGCACAATGACCGAACAAGAACAAGCGATTATCGTTAGCGAACTTGTCCGAGAATTTGCACCGAATACCGTTCTGGGAATCTATCTTTACGGCAGTCGAGCCGATGGAACAGCAAGAGCCGATAGCGATTGGGACTTAGGAGTGCTAACCGAAACGCCAACCGATGCCGTTCAGCGTTGGGACGTGGCGCAAACGCTGGCTATCAACTTAAACGCAGATGTTGACCTTGTCGATGTGCGTGCGTGTTCAACCGTGATGCGCTTTGAGATTGCAGGAAAAGGGAAGCGCATTTACACCGCAAATCGAATGGCGTGCGAGACCTTCGAGTATCAATCGCTCTCGATGTATCAACGCTTTCAAGAAGAGCGCAAGCCAATTATGGAGGAGATTTTCAGGCGTGGAAAAATCTATCGATGAAATTTTAGTCGGAAAGGCAAACATCATTGAGCGATGTGTGGCACGAGTGCGAGAGGAATATGTTGGCTACGAAAATGAGTTTGAAGTGAATTTTACAAAACAAGATTCAATCATTTTGAATTTGCAACGTGCGTCAGAAGCGGCGATTGATGCGGCAAATCACCTTGTCAAAATCAAGCAATTAGGCGTGCCACAAACAAGCCGCGAAGCGTTTGAACTATTGGTTAAATCAGGCGGATTGGAAAAAGAATTAGGCGCGCCGTTGCAAAAGATGGTTGGATTTAGAAATGTTGCCGTTCATGATTACACCGCGTTGAATTTGGCAGTCGTCAGAAAAATCATTGAAACCCGATTGAGTGATTTTGAAAAATTCGCCGCTTGGATTTTAGAGCAAGGTCAAACTTCTGAAAGCAACTCAAATCACTAAACCTATCCTAAACGATGCCGATTCAATCTATTTTGTTTGTCGCCTCCTTGATGGTTGCGATGGTTGTCTTTGCCCGTCTTGTCAATCAACTATTGATGAAAACGCATTTAAGCGACGCGCTCATCAAGGCGGATAATCCTGCGTTGGGCGTAGCGATTGCGGGCTATGTCTTCGGCGTGGTGCTGATTACGACGGCGGTTTTGCGCGGCGAAGGAAGCGGCGACTTTGTGCAAGATGCGCTCGTGGCATTAGCCTACGGCGTTGGTGGCGTGCTGTTTCTTGCCTTCATCTCGCTATTCGGCTTCAAACTCTTTCACGCGGTTGATTATCTCGAAGAGATTGAAAAACGAAACGTGGCAGTAGGCATCGTTGCCGCAGGGCGTTTCATTGCAACGGGACTCGTAATTGCAGGCACAATTTCGGGCGACGCAAAAGGCGGAACAGTTTTAACGGCAATCGTTTTCTTTTTGGTTGGACAAATCGCGCTCATCTTAATCGCACGCTTGTATCGATTGCTGACAAACTACAACGACACACAAGAATTTATCAGTGGCAATCTTGCGGCCGCGATTAGTTATGCGGGCGTGATGATTGGCATTGGCATTGCGGTCGGAAGCGGCTTGCGCGGCGATTTCATCGACTATGAAACGAGTTTTATCGGCTTTGGAAAATCGCTCTTGGTGGTGCTATCATTCTACCCGATTCGGCAATTTTTGGTGCAAGGCGTGTTGCTTGGCGGTGGCTTCGCGCCCTACGGCGGCAAGTTAGATGATGAAGTCTCCAAAGACCGCAACATCGGCGCAAGTGTTATTGAAGCAACCGCGTATATTTCAACCGCGTTGTTGGTAACAGAACTTTCTTAAAACAAGATGACCGAGACGATTGGCGAGTTGGAAATAAAGGCACAGACGGCAGAAGAAAAGGGAGAACAAATTATCGCATTAAACAAACTTGCCGAAGCCTTGATAGAGCATGAGCCAGAGCGCACGCGCACCCTCGCTGAACGTGCCTTAATCCTGCTTGCTCAATCCGAATCCTCACGATTTCAAAAAGAACAGACCGCGTTTGCAGTTGCAATGCTCGGCATGGCGGAACTCAAATTCGCCAACTCGATAAAAGCCATTGAACACCTCACTCACGCAAAAGCACTCGCCACAGAAATTGATGATAAACCGCTCGTGATGAGAATTTTGGGCGCGCTCGGCAATGCACATTGGAACATCGCCAATTATAGCGACGCGCTTCGGCTTCATCACGAGCGGCTCACGCTTGCAGAAACACTGAACGACAAACTCGCCATTGCCTCATCGCTCCACAACATCGGGAATGTGTATTTCAAACTCTCGGAATTAGACAAAGCTCTTGATGTCTATCTAAAAAGCCTTGCGATTAAAGAAAAATTAGGCAATGAGCATGAAATCGCCATGACGCTCATGAACATCGGAAACATCTATTACAACATTGATGATTTGGAGAAAGCGCGAGCCTATTACGAAAAGAGCCTTGCCTTAAAACAAAAGAGCGGCGCGCCGCCGACAAGCCTCGCGCATACCTTGATGAACATCGGAAATATCTTTTATCAGCAAAATAAACATGCCGAAGCTCTGCATCGGTTTGAACACGCAAAAGATGCTTTGCAAGATTCTCCCGATTTGCTCTTACGCGCGCAAATTCTTGGAAACATCGCGTCGGCATTTGCAGGATTAGGAAACCATCGAGAGTCGCTTGAACGTCATTTGCAGTGCCTTACCTTGCGTGAAAAAATCAATCACAAGGAAGGGATTATCATTTCTCACAACTCGATTGGGCTATGCTATCTCGCGTTAGGCGAGTTAGAAAACGCCGAAGCGCACCTGCTCAAAACCCTTGAACTCGCCGAAAGTCAGCAAGCTAAACAAGAGACTGCAGACGCGCTCAACGCCCTTTCAAGATTATACAAGAAAGCAAAAGCCTTTGAAAAAGCCCTTGACTATCATGAGCGGTATCATAAGGCTTATCAAGAAGCGTTCAGCGAAGCACAAGCCAAACAACTGCGCGAAATGCAAGCCGTCTATGAAACCGAACAAGCACGCCGAGAAGCCGAGCAAGAAAAAGAGCGCAATCTTGAACTTGAAAAAGCCTTGTCGGAAGCCGAGAGCCAACGAAAACTTGCCGTTGAAGCCAATCAAATCAAAACACAACTGCTCTCTATCGCCGCACACGACCTCAAAAGCCCGCTTCAAAGCATTATCGGCTTCTCTGGAATGATTAAGGAAACCCCGCACTCTGAAGTTCAAGCCATCAATACTTACTCGACACACATTGAGAGCGCGGCGAATCGAATGCTCTTGCTCATCAACGAGATGCTCAAAAGCAACGAATATGATATTGGAGACATGATGCTCAACCTCAAACATGCTCGCGTGGATAAAATTTTAGAAAGCGTGGTTTATGAAAGTCAATTTGTGGCAAAGAAAAAATTGCAATCGCTTATCATTGAACATACCGAAGAAATTTCCCTCGTGCTTGATGAGAACAGAATCAGAGAAGTCTTGGAGAACTTAATCAGCAACGCGGTGAAATATAGCCCACGAGAAAAAACGATTCGATTATCCGTGAAGAAATTGCCGATAAAATCAAGCCGACATCGACGGGCGACAGATGTCGTAGAAGATGTCCACGAAGTCGTCAGGCTTGCTATCAAAGATGAAGGGCAAGGATTAACCGAAAGAGATATGACCAAACTTTTCGGACGATTTCAACGCCTTTCCGCACGACCGACGGGCGAAGAAACTTCCACAGGCTTGGGGCTTTTCATCGTCAAGAAAATCGTTGACCTGCACGGCGGAAGTGTCTGGGCAGAATCCGAAGGCAAAGGAAAAGGCGCGACCTTCTTCGTTGAACTCCCAATCCGAACCTATGCAACACTTCAATGACCTACGCCGAACTTGCCGCCGCACTTCTCAAAACCGGCATCATCTCCGACGCATGGCTCAACGGCGCAGAGCGATTCCGAACTGAACCTATCATCATCTCACAACACACCTACGACGCACTCTGCCTCGCCGCCGAATCCATCGGCAACGCCTACAACGAACTTGCTCAAATCGTCTGGAACAACCCAACCTATTTGGACGACTTCTTTCATCTCACGCCGTTTCAAAAACTCATGTGGCTTTCCTCAGGCGGTGCGTGGCACACGATTGCACGCCTCGATGTCTTCCTTACAAACGACCAACGAATCCAAATTTGCGAGATGAACAGCGATACGCCGAGCGGCGAAGCCGAAGCCACTCTCTTAAATCAAATTCTCCAACAAGAAGAGCTACTTAATCCAAACGAAGCGTTTGAAAACACCTTTTGCGAAGCCGTTCTGCAATGCTATCAAAAAACTGTGCGCGATGTGAAGCGATTCCCAACCGTTGCAATCGTTTATCCAACCGATTTGCCCGAAGATTTATCGATGATTGAACTCTATCGCCGCTGGTTTGAAGCACGAGACTTGAAGGTGGTTTTAGGTTCGCCAAGAAATTTGGGCAAAAACGCGCAAGGCAGAATCACGCTCTTTGGAACGGAAATCGATATTCTCTTTCGCCATTACAAAACCGATTGGTGGGGCGAGCGCGAATCGGCGTGGCTTGACGGCGAACCCTTCGATGACCCCGAACCGCTCGCAACCGAACTCTTCTGGCTTATCGAAGCCGAACACGCCAAAGAACTCGCCATCATCAATCCTTTCGGTGCTGTGCTGACGCAAAACAAACTCACGATGGCGTTTATGTGGAAATATCTTTCTCTATTCAGCGAGGAAAACCAAAAGGCGATTCGTGCGTATATCCCCGAAACCCTACGCCGTTGCGATGTGTTAGACAAAGCGTCTCTCAAAAAAAACGAGTGGGTCTTGAAATCCGATTATGGCTGTGAAGGCGATGAGGTCATTATCGGAAATCACGTCTCGGAAGAAATCTGGAACGCCTCGCTTGAAAAAGCCAACCCGAACCGCTGGATTCTGCAACGATACTTTGAGGCAACGAAAGACGGAGAAAATACGAACTACGGAATTTATCTTGTCGCTGGGCGAGCGGCGGGCATTTTTACGCGCATCTCCAAACAAGCAACCGATTACAGCGCGCAATGTGCCGCAACATTTTTGAAACCTTAATGTTTTTCAACTCAATGCTGTTCAAGTCATGAGCGAAAATAAGAATCAGTCATCGTGGTGGGAAGAATCCATCACGCGACGCGAAGCCAACTTGCGATTGGCAAAATTCGGCACGCTTGCCGCGCTCCTTTCCGTGTCAGGAATTTTGCAAGGGTGCGATAAAGACGAAGGGGTTGTTGAAGAAAATGATTCGTTGGAATTGCAGAAGAAAGAAGGGTGGAGCGTCGGCGCAGAGTCCGACAAAATTTCATTGCCCGATGTAACTGGCTTGGATAGCAAAGGCTCGCTCTCGTGGTCGACTTACCTTGAACCAAACGAATTGCTCAAAGCCTACGAGCCGAAGCGGAGCGATTGGAAACCGTTTGTCGTGGCAACCCTTGTGCAATCGCTTTCACAGCCGACGCTTAAATCTCAAATCAAGCCCATCTGCACGCCTGAAATGAAAGAAGCCTATTCGCGTGGCTTGGGCATGCGAGAACTCATCAAGCGAAGTAATAACCCTGAAAACATTTTGTTGATTGCGGATTTAGACGGCAAGGAATCGGTTGCCTTTGCGGCGGCGATGAGCGAAGTGGCTGATGTGGTCTTGGGCTTTGATAACTATCCGCACCCGAAAGGCACGGTGAAATCGCACGAAGTTTTAGGTGCGCTCGTCTATTACGCCGCCGAAGTCGAAGCCAAAAAAGAAAAGCGAAGTGAGAAAGCCTCAACGGTATTTCTGCTTGATAACCGTCGCTTGAACGCGCCGCAAAATGTGGAAACAGAGTTCGATAATCGCTATGTTGCGAAAATTCCAACTGCCGATAAGTTGCAGTCGCTTGGCATTAAAAGCGTGATGTATCTTTCGCCGTCAGAATCGCAAACAACGGAACTTGACGATTTGAACGACGACTTTGCCACAATGAAAGAAAAAGGCATTCCTGTAACCATGCTTGCGGCGACAAGTTTCAAACCGACTGTGCCGCTCACGCAAGCCATTACGCCCGATGCAAAGCCCGAAGAAATCGAGCAAGCCAAAAAAGTGCCGACCACTGAAACCACACCGAGCGGACAGGTTACGAACATCTATCACTACGGCGGAAGTCCGTTTTTCTTTCCTTGGTTTTTTTGGGCATACCCGATGTTTATGCCGTCGCCGTTCTTTTATCCTGCGTTCAACTACGGCTACTACGGCAGTCGCGTGCCATCAAGAATTTCGAGACCGACCTATCAGCCGGTTCGACGTCCGACTTCCTTTGCCTCACGCACAACGGGCGGATTGGCAGGCGTTGGCAAAACAAAGCCCAGCGGATTCGGGCGCGTTTCAACGAATGTGAGCCGAAGTGGCTCACGCTCGCTTGGCACAAGAAGTTCAAGCCGTTCAGGCTCGTGGGGACGAAGCGGCGGCGGATTTTTTGGCGGATAACACCAACACCATCAAGTCAAATGAATCGCAGAAATTTTTTCTCAAACTTGTTCGGAAAACGCAGAGGCGAAAGCATCTTCATCGGAATCCAAGTCGCCATCAACGCCTTTGGTGACGAAGGCTTGCGCTCAAAAGTCCATCGCATCATTGAAGAAAGTGCCGACGACGAAACCCCCGAAGAAAAACGCCGATTCTACAAACGGCTCATCACGCTCCTTGTTGAAAATCAACACTTCTTTGAATATGGCTACTGGGACGTGCTCACCGACACCGAAGAAGCCGAAGCCGAGTTCGAGAATTGGATTAACGAAATCGAAGCCAGCATCGCCACCGAAGAAGAAGAAATGGGCGAGCGCGTGAACGAAATGTATCGTTACAGCAGTAGCAAGTATTATGTCGTCATCACGCTGTGCTTTCTCTTTGAAGATGACCGAAGCCTCGACCCGTTTTTTGATGTGGTGGATTCCATTCCCGAATCCGAGTATTGGACACAAAAAACATTCGGCAGAGTGTTAGCCGCACTGAATTATTTAGACTTCGAATTTTGCTTAGGCGATGCCGCTTTCATTATGCCCGGTAATGAAGAAGATGGCATCTCAATGGAAGACCTGATGGGCGAAGGCTGGGAGTATCTCAAAAACTTATCTTAAAATGAGTAGCGTTCTGGAAAGATTGTGGCGAATTATCGAAGCCAATCGCGCTTCTGCAAGCGAATCATTTGGCAGTAGTGATTTCCTCCGCGAATTCGAGCAGTGGGAAGAACGCTTGCGCCGCAAGATGAAAGTAGATGAAGACTTTGATTCGTCTCAAACACATGATCGTTCTTACCATTCACACTCAAAAACGAAGCAAGCCTCAACGCGAGATGAAAAAATTGCCGGCTATTACGCCAATTTAGAACTGTCTTACGGCGCAGATTTAGAAGCCGTTAAAAAAGCCTATCGTAAATTGATGAAGCAATATCACCCCGATAAGTTTTCAGGCGACCCTGAAAAACAAAAAACTGCAACCGAACTCACCAAAGGGCTCAACAAAGCCTATCAAGAATTGGAAAAGTATTTGCAATCTCGTTCAACTTAAACTAACACAACCATGACCGAAACCACCTCTGACAAGTTCATTCAAATCAAAGACATTTTGCTTGAAATGGACTTGAAGATTGTCAAAGAAGATGAGCAAAATGAGCTCTTCATTGTCGAGAATGAAGAAGACGGCATCAAGAATTTGATTGTCGATTGTGAGCCGCCGTTGCTCATCATAGAGCAACTCATCATGCACTTGCCGCACGACAAAGCAAAGCGTTGCGAACTCTACAAGCGGCTCTTGCAAATGAACCAAACGCTTGTTCACGGCGCATTCGCGATTGATGACGAAGAAAAAAATCTCTTCTTTCGCGACACGCTCCAACTCGAAAACCTTGACGCTAACGAACTACAAGCCTCTATCAACGCGCTGTCATTCGCGATGGCGGAGCATAGTTCAGAACTGCTCAACTACACACGGCAATAAATCAATATCAACACAAAATTTTAGGAGAAAAAAGTTATGGCAGGATTATTCAAGCGCATTTTCCGCGTCGCTCAATCCGAAGCGCACGCCGCAGTCGACAAACTCGAAGACCCAGTGAAGATGACCGAACAAGGCATTCGAGAATTAAAGCAAAACTTCGCCGTCTCCATGCAAAGCCTTGCGCAAGTCAAAGCCTCTGCGATTCGCCTCAAAAAAGATGGCGAAGACCAACTGCGGATTGCGCGAGAATACGAGCGCAAAGCGATGCTTCTCCTGCAACGCGCCTCAAAAGGCGAGATAGATATGGCAGAAGCCGAACGGTTAGCAACCGAAGCCCTCAATAAAAAAGCCGAGTTCGAAGCACGCGGAAACGACTTGCTTGCGCAACACGTTACCCAACAACAACTCGCCGACAATCTGCAAGTCAAGGTTGATAAACTGCGACAAAGCATTACGAAATATGAAAATGAGCTCATCACGCTCAAAGCGCGCGCCAGAACAGCAGAATCCATGCGCAAAATCAATCAACAACTTTCCGGCATTGACTCCGATGGCACCGTTGCTATGCTTGAAAAGATGAAGGAAAAGGTCAATCAAGAAGAAGCCCTTGCAGAAGCCTACGGCAAAATCGCCGACAACTCAACCAGCCTTGATGACCAAATCGAGAAGGCATTGAAAGCACCACCTGCGTCAGGTGCGCCAAGCGATTCGCTGCTCGAACTCAAACGCAAAATGGGTATGTTGCCCGCTGAAACGCCAAAAGCAGAATAACGCTCAATTTGAAAATCACAGTATTGAAAGGGCTTCTACACAAGGAAGCCTTTTCGCGTTCAATCAAATGCCAATGAAAACAAGTCATCTTTTTCGGATTGTCATCGCATTCTGCACACTGTCTTGGTCATTCCGAGCAACGCGAGGAATCCAAAACAGTTAAGAGTTAAAAGTGAATAATGAAAAGTTGAACAACGATTCGTATCATTAACTCTTAACTTTTAACTATCAACTATCCACTATCCACTCTCTACGCTTCGTTCAGAATGACAGTGCGTTCAAGTTTAATTTTGTCAACTCAACATAGTAACCTCAACACATCAATGTCTTTTCTCAGCACGGTTTCAAAATCAATCTCTATTGACGGTGCCATTTTGCTTTTGCGCTTGTGGCTTGGCTCAATGATGATGTATCACGGATTTCCAAAGGTTTTCACGAACAGCGCGGGATTTGTGGCGTATTTGGAAAAGTTAGGAATGCCGATGCCAAGCGTGATGGCGGCACTGGCGGCAGGCGCAGAGTTTTTCGGCGGAATGCTAATTGCTATCGGATTGCTGACGCGACCTGCGGTAATGCTGGTGCTAATAACCATGCTTGTGGCAAGTTTCATTGCGCACGGTGCAGATGGTTTCACGAAACAAGAACTACCACTCACCTACGCCATGCTCTCGATTGCCCTGTTTTTATCAGGCTCCGGAGCGTTCAGCGTAGAAAAGGCTGTTGCAACCAAAACATGATGGCTCTTTGAGCATTAGTTAAACGATTTAATAAAAAATGCTCTTTTTAGGCTTTTTTTTTTTGTGAGAGAAGATGTAAAATGCGCCACTTCAAAAAGAAAATAAGTCTACATTAAAATTGTTTCACGCATCAGCCGTATCACCGATATACCTGAACGCTTTTCTCTCGGCTGACGCAACAGTGTAAGTTTGCAGTTCCAATGACAGTGAGCAAAAAGTTCAAACATCAAAGCCCTGCCCAAAATACCACTTTGGGAAATGCGTTATCCGATGTTTCCATCGAGCGCAGTTACAAGAAGCACTCCTCACTCGATTTCACTCATTCCGACAATCAAACATCAAACGACCGCAATGCCGAATCGGGCGCGTGCGGCGCATTTTTATTTTCTATGATGAACTCGATAAAAAACCGACGCTCTGGCAAAATAATGCTGGCGGGGCTGGTCATGATTGCCCTGTTAATGCAAGTGATGAACGTGCCGCTTCTTGCTGGCACAACGGGAAAAATTACAGGAACAGTTACTGACGCGAACACAGGTGAACCGCTCATTGGTGCAACGGTGATTGTTGTCGGCACGAAGTTAGGCGCGAAGACAGATTTTGATGGCAACTATGTGATTTTGAACGTGCCGCCCGGCGTTTATGAAGTGCGCGCGACGTATGTCGGCTATCAGCCAAAAGTCTTGAAGGGAATCAAAGTCAGCGTGGATTTGACCTCACGAGCCGATTTCAAGATGGGTGCGGAAGAAATTCAATCGGCGGAAGTGATTGTTACGGCAGAGCGTCCGTTGGTGATTAAAGACATGACCGCAACTCGTGCCGCCGTGAGTTCGGAAGAAATTCGCGCCTTGCCGATTCAGAACCCATCGCAAGTGCTTGAAATTCAAGGCGGTGTGGTTGGCGGAACCGTGCGCGGTGGCAGACGCGGGGAAGTGGCTTACATTGTTGATGGCTTCGCTGTGAACGATGTCTTTGACGGCAATCAAAGTCGTGGGGTGAATAACGTCGGCGTGGAGTCGCAAGCCATTCAAGAACTTGAACTGCTCACGGGCGGATACAATGCCGAGTATGGTCAAGCCATGTCAGGTATCGTCAATATTGTGACCAAAGACGGCGGCTCAAAGTATGAAGGCTCGCTTCAAACCTTCTTCGGAGATTATGTAAGCGGTCGCACATCGCTTTTCCCGAACATCAATTCAATCAGCCCGATTGCCTCGCGCGATATTCAAGGCTCGTTCAGCGGACCAGTGCCCGGTATGCGCGAAACCATGACCTTCTTCATCAACGGTCGATACTTTGAAGATGAAGGGCGATTTTATGGACAAAATGTCTATCGCCCCGGCGATGTGCTTCCTGCAAGTGATTTCACAGGAAGTCAGTTCGGTGGATTCTTGACCACCGCTCCAAGTTTAGACGCATTTCTCAACGGTCCCGATTTTGAAACCTTCTTTCAGCGTGAGCGCGAGCGCAATCCAGTACTCTCACGTGAAAATTTCAGACAAAGCATTTTCGAGTATCGTGTCGACCCAAACACAGGCTTATTACTTCAAAATCAAACCCGCATCTACAAAGCCTTGCGAACCGATGATGATTTCAGCCGATTCGCCTACGGTGATAGAAGTTTTACACCGATGAACACCTATCGCAAATACTCTGGAATGGGAAAACTAACTTATCGCCCCACCGGGACCGTCAAGATAAGCGGACAGTTTATGTTTTCGGACGAGCAATTTCAAAACTTTAACTTCAGTGCGTCCTACATTCCGTTCTCACAGCCGACGAATTACAGAAGTTCATACACCGCAATGCTGAATGCGACGCATACGCTAACGAGTTCGACCTTCTACACCCTCGGCGCGTCGCTCTTGCGCACGAGAGAAGCCAGCTACCTCTATGAAGATTTGCTCGACCCGCGCTACATGGCAACCGGCTTTAACGGTCCGACACCCGGCGGATTCTTCTCGCCCGGTCAAGCACAAAACGGATTTGAGTTTTTAGTTACAGGATTGTCGACAAACTATTTTGAGCGTTCAACGCGCACCTTGAATTTGAAAGGCGACATTACCTCGCAGATAGATAAGAACAACTTGGTGAAAGCAGGGGTTGATGTGAAACTTCACCGATTACAGTTTGAAAATCAAGCGTTGCTAACCGATGAGCGCGCACTGGGCAACGATGTGCCTTTCTTCACCGATGAAGCCGGGAATTTGAGACCGGGGATTCGTCGCGCACAACTTGCCGAAGAAGGCTATGAATACTACGACCGCCGCCCGATTGAATTCGCCGCATATATTCAAGACAAGTTTGAAATCAACAATTTCATCGTCAATATCGGCTTGCGGCTCGATGTGTTTGAACCCGATGGCATTGTTCCGAAAGACCCCAGCGACCCCAGCCTTTACAACCCTATCAAAGACCAAAATCGTCCGCGCGATGCCAACGGAAATTTCATTGAGTTTCGACCCGGCGACCCCGACGTGCTTCGCGCCTATCGCGAAAACGGCGAACGGCTCTTGCGCGAAAATTATCGCAAAGCCTCTGTAAAATGGCAACTCTCGCCACGCTTAGGCATGGCGTTTCCCGTTACCGAACAAGGCATCTTGCGGCTCTTCTACGGACAAGTGTTCCAAATCCCAAACTTTGAGTTCCTGTACCGAAATCCCTATTTCCGACAAAGCGCGGCAGGCGTAAGCGGTCCCTTTGGCAATGCGGATTTGCAACCGCAAAAAACCATCAAAGGCGAACTCGGATTGCAACAGCAATTCGGGAATGATATTTCCGTCGACGTTGCGCTTTACTTCAACGATATTCGCAACCTTAACGGCACGGCGTTCATTCAGCAATTTTTTGATGGACGCGCCTACACGAAGTTCGTCAATACCGACTATGCGCTGGTGCGCGGGCTGACCATTTCCGTCAACAAGCGATTTGCCAGCGGGTTCAACTTCGGCGTTGACTACACCTTCCAAGTGGCACAAGGCAACGCTTCCGACCCACAAGCGGCGGCATTCGCCATTCAAGCCAATCCCGAAAATCCAATTCTCCCCACACAACTGATTCCGCTCGATTGGGACCAACGCCACACGCTCAATATCACAGCCGCATACACGATTGAAGGCTGGGAACTGTCAAGCATTATGCGCTACGGAAGTGGCTTTCCTTACACGCCCGACCTTAACGCACCGTTTCCGATTCTCACACGCGGCAGTCGTGGCGAAATTGTAACGAACTCGCGACTTTTACCTTCAACCTTTACCATTGATGTTCGAGCGCAAAAAATCTTCAAAATCAGCGGTTACGACTTGGGCTTCTTCGTGCAAATCTACAACCTCTTTGATGCCGATAACCAAAGTGGCTTGTTCCCATTTGCACAACTAACCCCTGACCTTGTGCTCAGAAATACAACGGTCGCGTCAAGCGTCAATTCGCCAAGTGCGTTTTTAAGACAGCCTCAAAACTTTGCGTCACCACGCCAAGTCTTATCGGGCATCTCGCTCTATTTCTAATTCAAGAATCACTTAAACGAACTTTGAACGAAAGCAATGCAGTCTAATAACATTCAACAGAGACTCAACCGTAAGAAATGTGGCGGAAAATCCCTGCTCATGCTTCTTTCGTTATTACTGATTGTGCCGTCATCACTTGAAATGCTTGCACAAGACGGCAATATTCCGCTGAATCTCAAAAGCAATGTGGCGAACCGCCGCGTCGGATTGCACAACGGCAACCGCATCAAAACCAAATTTCAAAACGACGGCTTGAGCGGTTCAAAAACCTACATCGCACCAACACTTCCGACCTACGCATGGCCGGTCAATGACAACGAATACATCTTTGACCTCAATGTGATTTTAGGCGTGGAGAGAACTTTCGTGGATACATTCATCTACAACAATGGCGACCCCAACTCGACGCTTGGCACGCGCTGGCGCGGCGACCGCACACCAGAACGACGACCGAACCAAACCATTCCGCAACCCAGCGACTCACCCTTTCAAAATGCCGTGAGTTTAAGACGAATTGATTTTGACGCAGATGGCGATGGAACACCTGACCCAGCGGTCGAAGCCACGATTACCGCCCGATATGTAACCGTGCATCAAGGACCGCGAGGCTCACCCTATCGCATCATCAACGGAGTCTTTGAAGGCTTACAACCAGTTGAAGGCTTCTTCAATCCTAACCAAGAATATCCTGCGATGAGCCATGTGCCAAGTTCATGGCCTCCAATTTGGCCCGACCAGCCCACATGGCGCGATGACAACGGCAGAGCGCAGTGGAACGGCTACTTCGGACGCGGAGTCTTTAATGCCGACCAAGAAAGTTACGTGGTGTATGATGATGCAACAGACCGACGTTGGCTCAATGAATTTGACTTCCGCCCGAACCCAAACACCGACCCGAGCAGAGCCGGGGTCGGCTTTCAAGTCAAACAACGCGGCTTGCAATGGTCGAACTTTCTTGCCCAAGACAACATCTTTTGGATTTACGACATCAAAAACATCAGCGAGTTCGATTACGAGAAAGTCGTTTTCGGCTCTATCGTTGGAACTGCCGTCGGAAGAGTCTTTCAAGCCAATAAATCCGTCTTTGACCAAAGTAAATCTATCACCTATACCTACAATCCCAACGGTGAAGTCGATGCACTTTGGAACCGTCAATTTCCAGTGGGTTATTCAGGATTAGCATTTTTGGAAAGCCCCGGCAATCCGTTTGATGGAATTGACAACGATAACGATTACAACAAGTTCGGAAATGGCGACGCACCCGGCGACGCATTTGGAACGCCCATACTAACCGAAGCCGGCGGGTTAGGACAATTCCGTGTCATTCAAGGCGACAGCGTGAGCGTGGTTTCAAGAACAGGATATGATTTCTACGAAATCGAGTATATCCCCGATAGAGGCGTGCGCCGTGGGGGAAATGCTATCCGCATCATTCAGCCCGGCGACACGCTCATTACCATCACACGCGCCGACACCTTCACCACCGCAATGGCGGCGGCAGGCTATAATTCAATCAGAGACCGAATCACCTACTACCGACGCAACTTCGTCGTGATGCCGCAAACAGGAAGCCTTCAAGTGACCTCGCTGGGTAGAACCAAAACCGTTAGTGTCGGAGATACGCTTCGCGAAATTTCGGGCAACCTTTTGGACGACAACTACAACGGCTTAATTGATGAAGATTACTTCCTGCACGTCCGCCGTATCAAAACCCGTGTCGATATCAACAACAACGATGCCGTCAGTTATCAGCCCGATAGCATTCTGCACTTCAAAAATTATTTCATTCTTGCTCGACAAGGCGTGGAAGCCATGAACGACTTCCGCCTGTTCCCGATGATTGATGAACGGCGCGACGATGGCTTGGACAACAACCGTAACTGGGTTTCCTTCACCGACGATGTCGGACGAGATGGCAGAGTCAATACCAACGACTTCGGCGAGCGAGATGGCAGACCCAGCGCAGGCGAAAGCAATTTCGATGCCACTGACGTGAATGAATCTGACCAAATTGGACTGACCAGTTTTAAGCTGGATTTATCTTCGCGCCCATTTATGAACAACTCGGCGGATTTGTGGCGTATTACTCAACCCGGCTTATTCGACACGCTCCAACCGCCACAAGACTACGACTACACCTACGGCACAGGCTACTTCCCGCTGGGGCGCAATCAAATCGAACGATTTTCAGTCTCAGTGGTGATGGGCGAAAATGCGCGCGCCGTGCTGGTCAATACTGACATCGTTCAGCAGATTTACGACAACAACTACAACTTCGCCGGCCCGCCACGACCCGAACCAACCTTGACCGCCGTCCCCGGCGACCGAAAGGTAACGCTCTATTGGACCAACGATTCCGAAGATTTCTTCGATACCTTCATCAACCGCAAAATCACGGGCGGCGAGTTCCGTAGCCCCTTAGCCAAAACCTTTGAAGGCTACAAAATCTACAAAAGCACCGACCCGAACTTCCTTGACCCACTTGTGATTACAGGCGGACAAGGTGAACAAAACCTGCGCCGAAAACCCGTCGCACAGTTCGATAAAATCGACAGCGTCTTCGGCTACTTCCCAATGAACAGCCAAAGCCTCTTGCAACAGTCGCGCGGCGTGAGCTTCTACTTGGGCGATGAAACCGGATTACAACACGTGTGGACCGATAACGATGTTCAAAACGGACGCACTTACTACTACGCCGTCGTTGCGTATTCCAAAGGCTACATCGACCCTCTCAATCCCGAAGGAAGTATTTTTCCCAGTGAAAATAGTTTCGGTGCCTCGCCCGACAGTCGCGGACGCTTGATTCTCTCGCAAAATGCCGCCGTCGCTGTGCCGCGTGCTTCACAAGCAGGCTTGGTGCAACAAGAAGGAAGTGGGGAATTGAAAGCGTATCCAACGAATCGTTCGGAAGGGCGTGTCTTCTACAATGTCGTCAACCCGCGTCGCGTAACGAGCGAGCGCAAATTGAAAGTCGAGTTTGTCAGCACCGCAAACGACGGCATAGACAACAACGGCGACAATCAAATTGATGACATCCGCGAACAACTCGAAGAAGTAACTTCTTACTTCCGCGTCATTGATACAACCAACGCCGTTCCCGACACGATTATCAAGCAAAGCGGACTCGTGCAAGGCGCGTTTATCCGCTTTTTAGGTGATGAAGGGGTCTATCGCTTGACCGCCAACGGCGACCGCGTCTATGAAGCCACCGAAGAAACCCGCCTCATTGACGAAACCGGCATCTTCCTCACCATTCGCAACAACGGCGTGAGAACCCGACCCGATACGATTGCCTCACGGTGGAACGTCAATCTCGGACTTGATAGCCTACCGAACTTTTTTATCCGCCCCGTAGAAGATAGCGCAAGAATTATCCCAATTTCAGGCTTGGAAGTGCGTGCGCAAGGGTTGAGCCGTATTCCTGACGATTATGCGATTATCATCAAGCCGATTAACGGTGCAAATAGCGATACGACACGATTAGACTTTGTCGGAAGCGGTCCAGATAATGTGCCCGGCGTGCCAACGAACTTTGAGATTTGGAATCTCACGCGCAACCGAAAAATGCGCTACTTCATCGACCCAACTTCCGACACAATTCCTATCACCAGCGGCGGAAGCACAGCGACACCCTACATCGGACAAACACCCGCAAAGCGCACGGAAATTTATCTCTTGGTTCAAGAAACATTTAATCCAAATGTAACCGATTCGCTCTTCTCGTGGTTTATCAGCGTCGGATACACGCCCCGCTACCGTCCAAGCGTTGGAGATACGCTCTTCATTCGCTTCCAAAAGCCAATTCTCGGCGGCGATGCCTACGGCGTTTCGGTCAAGCCGGCAATGCAAGACGACAACCGTGTCAAAGATGCACTCGCCAACGTGAAAGTATTTCCGAATCCTTACATTGTAGCGAACGTGGCGGAAAGCGATTTGCCCGCAGGTGCAAGAGGACGCGGCGAGCGCAAACTCTTCTTCAAAAACGTGCCGCTCAATTCAACCATTCGCATCTACACGATTCGCGGCGAACTGATTCGAACGCTCAAAGCCGATACTCCCGATGGGACATCAAGCACGGGACAGGCATGGAACACCAAAGACCGAAATGATGCAGGCACATTTGCCTATCCGTCTTCACAAGTCGAGTGGAACTTGAAGACATCGGAAAATTTAGACATCGCTTACGGCGTCTATCTCTATCACATTGATGCACCCGGTATCGGAACCAAGACGGGCAAATTCGCCGTGATTAAGTAGACTAACTTATTCAGTTATGAACATGAGAAACCTTAAAAGTGCAATAACACCTTTCGTAATCGGGTTCATGACCGTTTTTACAACGGCAGTGAGCATGGCACAAACCAAAGTTGGCACAACAGCCGCGCCGTTTTTGGGAATCGGCATGGGGGCGCGTGCGGTCGCAATGGGCGGTGCCTATACAGCGATTTCTGATGACATCTACGCGCTTTATTGGAATCCCGCCGGTGTCTCGCAAGGAACGCGCATTCAAACAGGCTTCACACATACCGAATGGCTCGTCGGCACGCAAATCAACTGGGCGGGCGCGATTATTCCCGCAGGCAGTTTCGGCTCGTTTGGGGTCTCGGTTACCGTCCTGAACTACGGCACGATGGAAGTAACCACCATCGCACAAGAAGACGGCACCGGCGAAACCTTCACCGCGCAAGACCTCGCCGCGCAACTCACTTGGGCAAAAAATCTCACCGATAGATTTTCCGTCGGACTCACCGCGAAGCTCATCAACCAATCTATCTACATGACATCAGCGACAGGCTTTGCCTTAGATGTTGGATTTCTCTTCAACACAGGGTTGCTGAAAAACGGCATTCGAGTCGGTGCAAGCATTTCAAACTTCGGCACGCCCATGCGCTTGGACGGTCAAGGGCTGACAACGAACATTGCCCTTTCGCCTAACGAAAACGGCGCGCCGCAAAACATTCCCGTCCGATACCTCACCAATGAATACAGCATTCCGCTGACCTATCGCTTGGGACTTGCTTACGACATTCTGCGCGCGCCCGAAGGCAGATTCACCGTTGCCTTTGATGCTGTGAATCCTAACGACAACACGCAGTTCGTAAATCTCGGAGCAGAATACGAATGGAAAAATACCATTTTCATTCGCGGCGGATACAACGCCATTTTTGAAAAAGAAGCCGAAAAAGCCTGGACGATTGGTGGCGGCATAAAATATGGATTAGGGTTTGCAATTATCAAGTTCGATTACACCTATCAACGCTTCGGTCGACTCAACGACCCGCAGTGGTTCACTATCGGTCTGGATTTCTAATTGTTCTTTGTTAGCAAATCAATTTCTTTAACCTAAAACGAAGAAGAGATATGAAACCACATCTTAAACAACGCTTGCTGCTTCTGCTGCTATTTGTGATTGCAAGCAATGTGCCACTTTGGGCGCAAGACTCAATCCGTGTTGGTATCAACATCCGACGACTGTTAGAGAGAGGAATACTAGTTCCAGGGGACACCATTAGTTTCCTCATTTTCAACTCTGGTGATGGAAACCTTAGCAATGGAACGGGCGAGCCTGACCCGAACTATGGTCAAAATACCAATGCGAACAACCTTGTTTTCGCCATACCACAAAATGGGAACATACCCGATACAGTGCTCTTCAAAACGATTGGGCTACCGATTGACCGTCCAGACACGCTCAATTGTAAGTTCATTTATCGCAACTTCCCGCTTCGCGGCGCACAACAATTTGCAGGCAATCAATATGAAGACGGACTAAACCGCCAATATCCGGTTGGACCGGGGCTAACGATTGCGCGAACCCGCTATTGGAGCGATGACTCAACCGTCGTGCGCGGCTTACCGCTTTCCACGCCCGGAAATTTGGTGCGCTTTACCGTAAATGTTCGCCGCTTGTTCCAAGAAAATAACTGGCGCCCCGGTGATTCGCTCCATGTGCGCATTTTCGACACGCCGGGCATTCCGGGACTCGACCAACCCGTTGCCGCAAACTTGGTTGCCGTAGCACCAGCAAATGTCGGTATTGGCGATAGCCTTTACACCGTATTGGTCAATGTTGGAAACTACACCGGACCGTTCCAATACAAGTTCTGGATTCGCCGCAACGACCAGTTTGAAAATCCGGGCGGACCGGGCAACTTCGGAAACCGCGTCGACACGGCAGTCGCAGGTATTAAACTGCTTCCGGCGCGCTACTGGAACAACGATGCGTCCAACGTCGGCTCTGTCAAAACCTACCGCGTAACCTTCCGCGCCAGCATCGCAGGACTTGGCGGATTTAGTGCCGCAACGGATACCTTATTCGCCGCGCTCTTCGGCGGATTTGATACGGTCTTTACGACTGGCGGAGCGCAAAGCCAAATCCTGACCGGCATTGGCGGTCAAACCTACGCAGTCCGAATGTTCCGTCAAGGCTTTACAAACAACTACGCGGGCGAGATATTTATCCGTGCCTTAGGCGGTAATGTCATCACTTGGAAATTCCGCGGCTTGCCGTTTAGCAAGTTTAGCAACAGTGCTTACGAACTTGGCGGCGACCGACAAATTCCGCTTCCGATTCAAACGGGGGTCACTTCGGTTACGGCTAACGACGGTGCAGGCGGAAACTACACTTGGAACATTCAAAGTGATACAATCTTCACAATGGCAGATTTCGTAACACCTCGCCTCGTGGTTCAAGCCCCGCTGGTTGCTGATGTGAACTTCACCTACCGAGTCAATATCAAAGGCAGAACGCTGATTGACGGCAAGAGCCTCGACTCCATGCGCGCCGCAAATGGCTTGCTCTTCATTGTGCTGTTCGGAAGCAACCCGCACATCGGCTCGTTTGCAGGCGGCTGGGATACCACCAACGCTAACCTTGTGAGAATGTCGCCGATTAACGGCAATCGCCAAACCGATACCATCTGGGTTGTTACTCGAACTGAACCCGCAGGAAGCGTTTTCTCACAAAGCCAAGCCTTTAAGTTTGGAGTCGCCTACGTCGGAATGCCCGGTCCGCCCGTCAATACCGATAACGAAGCGGGCTTTGGTCAAGACCACACGGTCAACTTCCCGACAATTACTGGTCCGACAAACTTTATCATCAATGCCACCTTCGGCGTGATTGAAAACGCGACCACAACCGGCAATCTCGGTGCGCCAACTCGCGAAACCACCGTCGCAAAATCCTTTGTGTTGGAGCAAAACTATCCGAACCCGTTCAACCCAACAACGGTCATTCGCTTCGCCGTGCCAACCCAAAGCGACGTGAAACTGGAAGTCTTCAACATCTTGGGTCAAAAGGTCGCAACGCTTGTCAATCAACGCTTGGCGGCAGGCACTTACACGCAAAACTTCAACGCGGCAAATCTCGCCAGCGGCGTGTATTTCTATCGCTTGCAAGCCGGCGACTTTACAAAGACCATGAAGATGATGCTCATTAAGTAATTGTGGCTCTTTGATTGAATTGATTTGATTCCGAAGTCCGAATGTCACGGAAGGACATGCTCTATCCGATGCACATTCGGACTTTCGGATTTTTTAACACCTGAAACACAATGCACAAACTCCGATTTACAGCCTCTCTTTGCATCGCACTGGTGCTACTTGCCGCCTGCGGAGACCGACGCGAAAAAATTGTCACCATCTGGACACAGATGCAACCCGGAGAACGCAAAATTTTAGATGCCGCCCTCGAAAAATTTGTCAAGGAAGATTCCGTCGGAAAAGCATGGGCAAAGAAAGGCTACGTGTTCCGAGAACTCTTCTATGAAACGGAACCGATTCGCACAAACTTCATGATTGCCGCATTGGGCGGAAGCGGCGCGGAACTTGTCTACGGTCCCTCCGACATGGTCGGACCTTTCACCAAACTTCAAATCATTCACGCGCTCGATTCACTGCCCGACGGCGTGAAATTAGAGCAAGCGTTTTTAGATAGTTTTATCACCGAACCTTTTCCCGCAAACACTTACCTGAACGGACACTTATACCAAATCGCCGACCAAATCGGCAATCACTTGTGCCTCGTCTATAACAAGGATTTAATTCCAACGCCGCCCAAGACGATTTCCGAAATGATTGAAATCGGAAAACGCTTTACAAAAGAGGGTAAGTACGGACTTGTTTGGAATTACACCGAGCCGTATTTCTTTATTCCGTTTGTCGGCGGATACGGCGGCGGCGTGATGAACGAAAAGGCTGAACCAACGCTCAACACCGAAGCGACCATTAAAGCGGCACAACTCATCGTCGACTTGCGCGATAAGCATAAAATCATTCCGCCCGATTGCGACTACCAAACCGCAAACGCCTTGTTCAAAGAGGGCAGAGCGGCGATGATTATTAACGGACCTTGGTCGTGGGCGACTTACAAAAACGCAGGCATGAACTTCGGCATTGCGCGTATTCCGCTTAACGATGAAACCGGGCTTTATCCTGCGCCAATGGTCTCGCCAAGAGGATACAGCATCAACATCAACACACGCGGCGAAAAATTGCAAGCAACCGTCGACTTGCTCAAATTCCTGTGTAGCCCGGAAATTGAATTGGAATTCACGAAAGCCGTTGGCACGATTCCTTCGCGCCGTGAAGCCTTCGCCAAACTTTCCGAAATTGCTGATGAAAATCTCAAAGGCTCAATGGAGCAAATTATGGTCGGAAAGCCGATGCCGGTCGTCAGCGAAATGCGCGTGATTTGGGACTCCATGCGCCCATCATACCAAGCCGTCTTGAACAGAAGCAAAACGCCTGAACAAGCCGCCAAAGAAATGCAAGAGCTCGCCGTGAAACTCATTCGCGAAATGAAAGAGTAAAATCCAACAAAAGAACTAACAACCATGCAAACGACGCTATCAACGCCTGCCACAACGGAGAAATTGCCTTCGCCACTCGCGCCAACAACGCTTGAAGAGAGAAAAGAAAAAATCAACTGGATTCCTTATATCTACGCCGCGCCGTCGCTTCTCGTGATGGCGGCGATTGTGCTTTATCCCTTTATCTACAATGTGCTGGTGAGTTTCAGCAACATGAACCTCGAACACTTCCGCGATTGGAGTTTCAAAGGGGTTGGCAATTACATCAATGTTCTGACCGATTCAAAGTTTTGGTGGTTCTTTGGAAAAACGCTGATATGGACGGCGTTGAATTTATTTTTTCATGTAACCATCGGCGTATTTTTGGCAATTCTCATCAACAAGAACATCAAAGGCAAAGAGTGGTTTCGCGTGATTCTCATCTTGCCTTGGGCAGTGCCACAATACATCACGGCACTCAACTGGCGTGGCTTGTTCAACTACGAATACGGCGCGGTAAATCTCATCTTGGCGAAGTTCGGCATCGCGCCAATTCAGTGGCTTAACACGGAGTGGGGCGCATTTTCGGCGGCACTCATCACGAACATCTGGCTTGGGTTTCCATTTATGATGATTGTCGCGCTTGGCGGCTTACAATCCATTCCCGATGCGCTCTACGAAGCGGCGGATATCGACGGCGCAAGTTGGTATGATAAACTCATGAACATCACCATTCCACTGCTCAAACCTGTGATGATTCCCGCCATCACGCTCGGCACAATTTGGACATTCAACAACTTCAATGTCGTTTGGCTGGTCAGCAACGGCGGTGAGCCTTCCGACCAAACGCACATTCTCGTGAGTTGGGTCTATAAAGTCGGTCTGAATTATTTCCGCATTGGGTATGCGGCGGCGTTCTCAATTATCATTTTCACGATTCTTTTCGCATTCGGCTGGAACTTCATTCACAAGACAAAGGCAACGCAAAGCGTTAATGATTAACGAATAGTGAGTAATGAATAATGAGAAGAAGCCAAATATCGTTGCGGAAAAATCGTTTCTTTTTGCGGTGAGGATTGTCAAACTCTATCAGCATTTAAGCGAAAAGAAAAAGGAGTTTGTATTATCAAAGCAGATTTTGAGAAGTGGAACAGCAATCGGCGCAAACGTTGAAGAAGCAGAAGGCGCAATTTCAAAAGCAGATTTTTCAAACAAAATCTCGATTGCTTACAAAGAAGCACGGGAAACTCACTATTGGATTCGCCTTTTAAGCGCAACAGGATTTTTGAACCA
>Ga0272446_1001511_pt1 | contig 33655 bp, 29 predicted proteins | sample YNPCB0061_FD_194587 | JGI IMG/M metagenome (GOLD analysis project Ga0272446, IMG submission 194587) | Hot spring microbial mat communities from Yellowstone National Park, WY, United States - YNP-CB-006-1 | ecosystem: Environmental > Aquatic > Thermal springs > Hot (42-90C) > Sediment | place...
TGGCCGGCCTGCCCACTGTTCAGGCGGTCTGCGGGGTGTGGCAAACTGTACAGAATTTTGAGGGGTTTCTCGTTCATAAATTAGTTAGCCTTTCGGGGCGTGCCGCGCTTTTCAGCAAGGACGCGGGCATACAGATCGGCGGTGCGGGCGGCTTGCTGCTCTAGGGTGAAGATGCTCGTTACGCGCCGATAGGCCGCTGCGCCCATCGCGGCTGCCTTCTCCCTGTCATTGAGCAAGACGGCTAATTTTTCGGTCAACACCGCCGGATTTCCGGTCGGGATCACGTAGCCGGTTTCGCCGTCGATCACGATTTCCGCCGTGCCGCCGACGTCGGTTGCCACACACGGCAGGCCTGCCGCCCCCGCTTCGATCAGGACGGTAGGCAGGGCTTCACTCCACGACGGCAAAATCAGGGCGTCCGCCGCGCCGAGTAATTCGGGTACGTCCATGCGTTGGCCCATGAACTCGACCACGTCGGCGTGGGGGGCGGCCATTTGCTCCAAACTGGGCCGGAGTTCGCCATCACCGACCAGCTTAATCTGCACGCCCGGAACGGCGGCTTTCAGGGCCGGAACCGCCTCAAACAAGACTTCGTGACCTTTGCCGGGCCGCAAGACGGCCACCATCACCGCGATGGGGCGATCGGCCTCCCAACCGAGTTCGGCGCGCTTCGCCGCCCGCTTGCCCCGCGTATTGAACTTCTCTAGCTCGATGCCGTTGTAGATCGTTTCGATCTTGGTCAGCGGGAGGCCCGTCTGTTCGGCGAACCTGCGGCGCACCGCCTCCGACACGGCGATCACCCGATCTGCGCTGAGGCGGGCGGCGAGCAGCACCATGCGGGCGCGGAGCTGCGTCTTGAAGCTATCGGCGGGTTCGAACATGACGTGGCGGGTCATCACGACGGGCATTCCGAGCCGGTAATGGGCCAAGCCGCTGTACACGTGCGTATCTTGATCTTGCGAGTGGATCAGGTCGATTTGTTCATCGCGCAGGAAGGCCGTAAAGCGCTTCCACGCCGCCGGATCAACCATGCGTTTGGCGCCCATATCGAAGCGCCGCACGCCAGACTTGGCGATCAGGTCGGCGAGGGGGCTATCGCGGCGGGTGTTCAACGTGCCGAGCGTGAAATCGAGGCCGGGTTGCCGGGCCAAATGCGGCACGACAGAGGCGATGTTACGCTCGGCGCCGCCCATTGCCATGCTGCTCAGGACCATCAGGACTTTCATCGGCGGTGGTTCCCCTTGCGTGCAGATCAGAAGCCGAAACGTTCGGCGACGGCGGGCAGGCCCATCACTTTGAGGGCGAATATCTCAAACGAATCTTTGTAGATCAGAAAGACCCGCTTAATTTGAAACGGCAAACGGCGGACTTGCTCTAGGCGGGCGGGGCCGGGCGTCAGGGTGAAGGCCGCCGTGTAACCGAGTTCCTTCAAAATAGCGAAGGTCGTTTCGTTGTAATCAGCGGGCGTACCGTTGGGGTAGGCGAACCCCATGCACGGTTGGCCCGTCTTCTGTTCGATGATGGCTTTGCTCTCGGCCAATTCGCGGCGGGCGGTCTCGGTATCGATGCGGGTGAGGATCGGGTGATTGACGGTGTGCGGCATACAGGCGACTCCGTTCGCCACCAATTCCCGCACCTGATCCCAATTCACGAACAACGGCGGCTCTGTTGTAGGCGGCTGCACGTCGAGCGTTCCCCACAGCGCCCTGACGTGGGCCAGCTTCTCCGCCTCCGGCACGGTTTTTAGCGCCCGTAACAAGGCATCTGTTGCAGATTGGCGGGCGGCGGGCGTGCTGAGGTCTACCACCCCGATCAGGGGGAGGGCGGCGGCGGTGTGCGGGGTGCGGTGCAGGGCGTAGGCGCATTCGTCCCACCAAGGGGGGGCCGGGTGATCCATACGGCTGGTCATCAAGAAGATGACGGCGGGCAGCCCCAAGCCTTTCAAGACCGGGTAGGCATTCTGGTAGTTATCTAAATAGCCATCGTCGAAAGTGATCAGGGCGGGGCGGGGCGGCAACTTCTCCCCTTTGGTGATGAAAGCCCCCACCTGCGCCAAACTGACCACGTTAAATTTAGCCTTGATGTATTCCATCTGCCGGGCGAAGGTGGCTGTATCGGCGCTGACGTTGGGGCGGTAGTACGGAAAGGCCGGATCGGTGGCGTCGGTGATGCGGTGGTAGGCCAACACCGTCAACCGATCTTTGCCCCAATAGGCGTTGAGCAGGTTTGGCCCACCAACGGCATAGAGCACCTTCGCCGCGATTGTCGCTTTTTTCGCCATGTGTGGTGATCCCCTATGAACTAGCCGCGTAAGGCGCGGTCATAGACCGCTAACGTCTGCTGGATCATCTTATCGAGACTGAACTTGGCCTTGACCATCTCATAGGCCGCCATGCCGAGCGCCTTAGCGTCGTCCGGGTGGGTGACGAACCAGCGAATCCCTTCGGCGAGGGCCACCGAACTTTGCGCAGGAACCATATAAGCCGTCTTCTGATGCTCTAGCAAGGTCGCTAGTCCGCCCACCTTTGTGACCAACAATGGGCGGGCGTAACTGGCAGCCTCTAGCACGGCGTAGGGCAACGCTTCGGAGAGCGAGGCCATACATATGGCGTCTAAAGAGGGCAGCAATTTCAAAATGTCGTCGCGGAAGCCGGCGAAGTGCACCCGATCCGCGACGCCCCGCGCCTTCGCTTGGGCTTCTAATTCGCCCAGCAGCGGCCCATCCCCGATCACGATCAGCTTGACGGGCAGATCGCGTACCTCAGCCATCGCGTCGATCAGGTACATGTGGCCTTTGACGGGCTTCAGGCGGGCCACAATTCCGATGGCGAACTGGTTGGGGGCCACCCCCCATGATGCTCGCAGAGCGTGATCGGGCATGGGGAGGGGCAATGCGGGGATCGGCACGGCATTGTAGATGAGCGTGGCGCGGTCTTTTAACCCTTGCGATTCCGACTTGGCCTGCAGGACTTCGGTCACATTGATGTACTGGCGGGCTATCGCACGGTTGACGCCGAGTACCCCCTCATACACCCGCCCCTTCAGGCCGGGATACTCCGCGCCGTAATCGCTGTGAATGGTAGCCACACAACCGACCACGCCCGCCATCCGCGCCGCAATATGCCCCCACAGGATCGACTGCACATTGTGGGCATCGACGATCTGGTAGCCGCCTTTGCGGATAATATCCACGAGGCGCATGGCGAGGGCGGGGCTGGCCCGGCTTACGTCCACCACCTCACACGGGATGCCCATCTGTGTGAGGCGCTCATGCAGGGGGGAATTGGCCAGCACAGCCACCCCACACCCCGCCGTAGCGGTCATGAGTGCGGCGGCCTGCGTCTGCACGCGCACTTCGGCCCCGCCGTATGACCGGGCCAAATCGACGAGGAGGACTTTGTACGGGCGTTTGGTGTCGGTCATGCGGCGCCTTTCCTACTTGTTCTTGTTCCGGCGACGGATGAAGTTCACGATGCTGATGCCCCCCGCCACAATGGAGACAATCGCAACTACGACGGTCACCACGGCCAACCCGAACAACCAACGGGGCCGGTCGGGCATTTCCGGTAGCAGTTCAGCTTCCGGAAGGGGCGTCAAAGTCGGGAGGGGCGTCGGCGTCGGGGTAGTGTTATCGATGGTGGGCGTAAACAGCGGCGTCGGCGAGTTCGTCGGGCGCGGCGTGTTGGTGATCGTCGGCGTGGGCGTCGGGCCGGGCGTGACAGTGTTCGCGCTGGACTGGGTTGGGGCAAATGTGCCTTGTAAGGCCGTTTGCGTGGCGAGGTCGGGCACGTCGGTGCTGATGTCTAACCATTCCGGCGTAGCGACGGCGAAGATCGTGTTACTGGTGACGAAAACCACTGCCCCGACCTGCTCTGAACGGGCGAAAGTTTGGCCCAAAACCGCATTGGTGGCGTAGCCCTCCCCAATATTGCTTGTGCCCGTTACAACGAGGACGAAGCGCCCCGCTGCCCATGGCGATTTCAACGTCTGGATCACGCCAATATCGAAGCCGGGGGGCAGCCGGATTTCAACACTTTCAGCGATCTGGATGAGCTGATCGGTGCCCGGTTGGAACTTCTGGGGCAAGTTCTCGTTTAGGCCAGCCAGTACACTGTTATTTGTAGGCCGCCCCAACAGGATCACGTTGTATTGGGCGAGGTTGAGGTCGTTAGCGCGGGGGCCAAAGGCGGCGCGGGCGCGGAAGAAGGCCCCATTTGTCGTCTCCGAACCGAGTCGGCTCATCATGCGGAGGGCGCGTTCTAGGTCAACGTTGGCGGGTTGGTCGGGTAGGATGACGAGCACATCGTTCAAGTCAGAATAGGCGCTGAACGGCAACGGGAAGTTGCTCACCAGCGGCGCGATGTTCTTGGGGTCTATGGGGGTAGAGGGCAGGCTGAGCGAACTTTCGGGCCGGACGCTGATCCATGCGACCTCAGGGGAGGGCAGGCGGCACCCCCAATTTCCGCTGGTGCTGCTGACTACCGTCAGGGAGTTGGCCTCGCCGGGCCGGACAAAGCTGGGCGGGATTGGCGCTCGCAAGGTGAGCGGCCCCTCCGCAGGCAACCGCTTCGCGTCGATCTCCAGCGTCCCGATGGGTTGCTCATTAACCAGCAAGGCAACTGTCGTGTTGCTCGTCCGCATCGTGTCGGAGTAGTCAAAGACCAGATTGACATACGCTTCTTGCTTCAGGCGCGTATTGGCCGGAAGCGAGAAGCGGAAATCGGCGAATTGGTTGCCGACGCCGAACAGGGTTGTTTGTTCGTAGCCGATCTCGGCAAAGGTGCGCGTTTCGCGTTCAAAGGCCCCTGCAAAGGTTGTTGCGGCAGGTGGCACGTTCCGAATCAGGGCCAGCGGGCCGTCTAAGCCCACCACCCGGACGGGGCCAGCGAAGGCGCGGGCGGCCTTCAAAAGGGCCTCATCGGTGGCCCCTGTTACAACCATCACCGCCTGCATCGCATTTTCCGGGTTGGCAATCAGTTCTACAATGCCTTCGTCGCCATCGATTGGCTGGTTGCCCACCGTGAATTGGCCGGAATCTGTCCAACGGGTGGTGAGCAAGTTCGCCGCATACAGTGAACGGATCAGTTGATGATCTTGCGGCTTCCCGATCAGGATCAGGTTATTGCGAATACGGAAATCTGCTGTAAGTTCGGATTCTGTCGCAATCTTGAGTTGCAGTTGATCCCCTGTTAGGCGGCCAAAGCCCGCTGAAAGGCTCATCGCTGCTTCCAGATCCGTGGCGGTATACGTATTGGGGAGCACAAACTGCACGGTCTCGGTTTGGTCACCGAGTGGGTTGTTGTAGAAGGGAACGGGGAAATCCCGCAGGTTGAGGGAGGGGGCCGCCCGTTGGTATTCAAAGTGCAAGAAAGACAGGTCAGACCGGATGAAGACCCGCGCCAACAGGTTCGATTCGCAGTGATCCCGCGCATCGAGGCTGAAGCTGATGATCTTGCGGCGGGGGGTGGCCGCCATGATGAGGTCGGTTGGGAGGCGGAACGTGAAAGAACGGGCCGTGTTGCTATCTTCCTCACGGAAGCTAACCGAACCAATGATCTGATTGCCCAAGCGGACGTCTAGGGTGCTGATCGGTGGTGAGACGAGCTTATCCGCCTCTTTGGCAACCCCGCCCCCACTTTGGAAGAACTCTACATTAAAGGTGAGGGTGTTATTCCCGCTGGCAACCCAGTTTTCTGGAACTTCAAATGAGAATTGGGCGGACCCCTGCGGTGAGACAATCTCAAGGTTCCGCACCCCAAGCGAGGCTAACGTAAATTCCTGTGCGATCAGGACATTAGCGGCCACCGGGACGGGTGTCGCAAAAGTCAGGGCAGTGGGGGTAGCCGCAGGCGTCGCGGTCAACGGGCGCGGGGTTGGGGAGATGACACGGGTCGGGGTGCGGGTAGCGTCCTGCGCGATGACCAACGTCCCGACTGGGACGAGGATCAGCGCTGCACAAACGGCAATCAGCAAAGCAGTTAGGCGGATAGGGTGCTTCATCGGCTCACTCAGATTTAGGGTACACGATGCTCAGGTTAGGTTCCCCCCTCCCCGCACCCATTGGGCACAGCGGGGGGAGGGGCAACGTAAGGGGCGTGCAAAAGCCGCCCCGTAGGATAAAGGCGACATTAATGATAAATGCCGCCCCATGATTTGTTCAAGTTACCAGCGGGCGGGCGTGGCCGTCGGCGTGAGCGTCGGAGTGGGTGTGACCGTGACCACCACTACCGCTGGCGGTTGAGCCGTGCCGGTAGCCCCTGTACCGCTTGTGCCGCCCGTCCCCGTGCTACCACCACTATCACTCGGCGGGAGGGTCGGGGCACGGGTGGGCGTCGGGCCAGAATTCACCGTTTCCCGCGTGCGGGTGTTGATCGTCCAGAGCAAGCCCGGCCCAGCATAGACGACGTTCCCAATAAAGTTTGCCACCGCCGGGCCGATTAGCGCGTCGACGGCGAAGCTCAAGCCCGCTGGCCCCGTCCCCGTCAAAACGAGCATGGCCCGCCCCGTTGTGCCGGGCTGTTCCAAGAGTTGGATCACGCCGATGTCGAGGCCGGGCGGCAAGCGGTAAACAACATCGTCTAAGACCTGATCCAACGCATCGGAACCGGGTTGGAACGGCTGTGGGAGGGCGTCATTCACCGCACGGATGGCGCTACTAGTCGTTGGTCGCCCCATCAAGATCAGATGAAATTCCTTCGCGGCAGCGGGCAACTGCCCCCGACTGACTTTAGGGGCGAAGCGCAACCCATACGGGATCGAGGCCCCTAACCGCCCAGCCACACGTACAAACTGGGTCAAGTCGTCGGCGGTAGGCTGGTCAGCTAACACAAACCAGACATCTTCTAGCGTGCCGGAACGGTTGAACGGGATCGGGAAGAAGTTCAACAGCGGAATCCGGGTGAGCGGGGTGGCCGGCCGACGCGGCAAATTGATCGTGCTCTCCGGACGCGGCATGAGCCATACAACGGATGAAGACGGTGAGTCGCACAGGCTGCTGATGTCCGTACTGTTGACCTGCAACACGATGGTGTTGAGTTCTCCAATACGAACGCTCGTCGGCGGGATGCGGGCCTGAATACGCCCTGTGCGGGCGGCGCTATTCGTCTCTTGCCGGATGAACGCCGCATTGAGGGGCGTGTCGTTCATGTACACGGTCAGGCTGGCGTTGAGTTGGGCCAACGCGTCTGAGTAATCAAAGACCAGATCGAGGGAGGCGTCCTCCGTCAGTTCGATGCCGGACGGCAATGGGAAGCTAATTTCCCCGAACTGTGTCCCCACGCCATAGATCGGCACGTTGATGATCCCCAGATCAGCCAACGTGATGCGTTCGCCCAGATCGGCCCCGACTTGGCGGATTTCGCCCAAGCGCACCTGCGATACGAGCGCTACCGAGCCGCCTAAGCCCAACAGCGATGGCGACCCCGTCAGGACTTGGACGGCCTTAGCGACGGCCTCTGCACTCTGCCCCGTCACAGCCAAGATTGCCGTTTGCGGGTTGCGCGGGTTGGCGATGATCTGCAACACGCCGTTATCGGTGTCGATCTGGGTGCGGCCCACGATCAGCCGACCGCCTTCGATACGGGTTGGCCAACGGTTTTCGCTGTAGTAAGCATCGATCAGGCTGTGTTTGCCCAACTGGCCGATCAGGATCAGGGCGGCGGCGCGGTCTGCATCGGTCAGGGCGTCTGCCGTCGTCGCCCGGAGGGCCAAATTATTTCTTGAAAGTTGGCCTAACCCCGCCGCCACCGCCGCCGCTGCCTGCAAGTCCTGATCGGTGTAGGCTTCGGGCAGCACCAGCAGCACCGATTCAACCTGCCCGCCAATCGGGGTGTTGTAGAATGGGCGCGGAAACTGGGCCAGATCGAGGGCGGGCGGGATCAGTTGATATTCAAACCGCAGGGTCGAATCGGCAGCGTTAACCCGCACGACAGACTCTAGGCTTTGCAAGCACTGATCGCGGCCTTCCAAGTCCAACTGGACGTTGTGGAAGCGGTTGGTCGGGTTTGCCATGATTTCGGCGGGCAAATTGATGCTGACGAGGCGGCGGCCCGGCTCATTCACCGGCAACCGGATCGTGCTCACCAACACGCCATCCAGCCGGACGCGCAAGGTGGCATCGGGGCGGGCGGTTAACGTTGTGCCCGGTTCGGGCGTGGTGGGCAGCAGGCTGACGACGTTGAATTCTAGGGCAAGGTTCAGGACGTTTTGGCCGTTTGTCAACCAGTTATCTGGCACGCGGAAGCTAAAGCGCGCCGTGCCTTGCGGGGTGGTCAGTTCGACGTTGCGCACGCCGAGTGCCGCCAACGGAAACGTCTGCGAAAGCAGCACGCTTTCCGCCCGTGCGGTGGGTTGCGCGGTGGCAAGGGTCACGGGGGTGCGGGTGATGGTTGGGGTGGCGGGGGTGGCTGTCGGCGGGTTTTGGAGGGCGGTGAGTGTTCCCCCACCCACCATCCCCAGCAGGATCACGCCCACGAGGGCAAAGGTAGAAATAAGGCCGGTCAGGTTTCGCATATACAACGTAGCCCTCTCTGATGCCAAAGATAAGACATGGGCAGAAGGGCGCACGCAGTGCGCCCCTTGCAGCGCGGTTCAGGTCCCGACCTAACTCGCTCCCCCAGTTAGGGGTGGAGTCACTATCGTCTGGGTTTGGGTGCTATTCAGCTGGCTTAGCATACGCCCGCTGGAGTCAGCTTCGCGCTGTTTTTGGAGCATGGTGTTGGCCAGCACACTGGTCCCGGCCACCACCGCGAACAACAGCCACATGTACCGCGTGTAGTCCGCGTGGAGGAAGATGCTCGTCGTTAGGAAGCCGATCATGCCCCACTGGACGCCCGCCGTCCATGCATCTAGATCGGGGCGGTTCAAGCGCATGAAGATCGCCCGCGCCCGGAAGCTACTGACGAACAGCACCAACATCATGATCGAAAACGAGATCAGGCCGAGCAGGCCCATCTCAGCGGCCATTTCAAGGTACAGGCTGTGGGCCTGCCTGTTCTCCAAGCGCATATCCAACCCCAACAGGGCCGAATATTGCAGGTAAAGTTCCTTGTAGTTGCTGCGCCCGACGCCCAAGAACGGGTTATCGGTGAACATCTGCATGGCGATGGTCATTTCGCTTGAACGGCCCCGAAACGAATCTTCCTGAATGGCGGCGTCACCGCTTCCGGGCAAGAAGTCAGACAGGGTGTTGACGCGGTCAAGGTAGCCCGGCGGCAAGAACGGGGCAACGAGGGTGAATCCCAACACGCTGACGAAGACCACCTTCACAAACTTGTAACGGCGGTCAAAGACGGACAAAGCTAGCACGACTACTAGGCCGAGCAGCCCCCCGCGAGAGTAAGTAAAGACAATCGTCCCGCCGATGAGAATGGTGCAGAGCGTCCCCAACAACCGGATCGAAGTCTTCTCCCCCGTGAAGGCCCGGTAAAGTGCCATCGGGAAGACCATGATCAGGATTTGAGCATAGAAGTTGGGGTCGACCAACGGCCCAGTGACGCGGGCGCTGTCAAATTCTTCCGTGATCTGGTTGATCCCGACGTTAGCGAGGCCCCAGAAAGTATTTTCAATATCCCCCGTCAGGGTCTGGTACCAACTCAGGATTGAAAGGAACGATGCGCTGAAAATCAGGCTCCACACCAGTATTTTGAAGGGCTGTTCTTCATCGCACAACTGTACAATGATGATTAGGACGGCAAAGTCTTTCAGCCAGTCGATCAGGCGGTCAAGGGCGCTATCTTGGTTGACCTGCGCGAAGATCACCGAAAAGATGATCACCACGCCGTAGAGGGCCATGCTTGCCTCTACCCCCCGAAAGATGAACGGCTTTCGGTTGAGGACGATCCGGTTGGCGAGTACGCTTAGGAAGATCAGGGCCACCAACGGCTGGTTGATCTTCGGGATTCCGAAGCCGACTTCCAACACGTCGGAAAGGTTCAGGTAAGTGAAGATGGCCAGCAGGTACAGCCCAATCTGGGGCCGTAAGACGACCCACACCGCGATGATCGCCCCGAGTACCCCGCCGACCACCAAGGTTGCAGAATCTCCGGTAACGAGGAGGATATTGGCCACAATGACAACGGCGAAGGCGCCGACGATCAGCCCTAACTGGACGAGAATATCTCCCCAAACCGGTAAATTCAGGCGGCTGCGTAATTCTGACAGGCGGGTCTGAGGGATGTGCTGCACGGGCTCTCTATCTTTGGAAAGGGCTGTCTCCGTCAACGGTCACCTCCCCGGTTGGGCACAACATCAACGTTGATGGGGCGATTGTCGTTCGCACCATTCGTGGCCGGATTCGTCCCCAGAATTTCGTTGAGTTCATTCGCCGTAAAGGGCGAATTGCTGCTATCGAGGTCAAACCCAAGATCGATCTCTTCCGGCGCGGGGGCTTGGGCGGTTTCACTCGGCTCAAGGGCGAAGGCGAGGGGGGTCGTCCGCATCAGGTGGATGGCATTTTCCCCCGATTGAGTGGCCATTTGCAGGGCTTCGTTGGCCTTGAGCAGCATGGATTGCAGGGTCAGGTTGCCGCCGCTGTTTTCCACGACGCCGCTATTGGCCGAGAAGTTGGTGATGTAGGCATCAACCCGGAAGGTTTGAGTACGAATATCGTTATGGAGCTTTTCGACAAATTGTTCGGCTTCGTAACCGGGGGTTTCGGGCATCAGCAGGCCGAAGGTGTTGCGCCCCAGATAGGCTAGAATGTCGGTGGTACGGGCGGCGTCGTTCATGCGGAGCGCCGCCGAACGCAGGGCCTTATCCCGCACAGATTCCGGCAGCAGATCGAAGCCTTCGGAGGGGATAATGCGTACCAGTGCCACGCTCAGCGGGCGGTTGCGCGAGCGCGAACGGTTGATTTCTTCGGCCAAGCGTTGCTGGAAGTAACGTTCGTTGTAAACGCCTAGTTTGGGGTGCTTGATCGAAGACATCTCGACCTTCTCAATCGGGTTTTGCAGGTAATCCAGCAAGAAGGCTAGCCCAACCCCCAACGCCAGCCCGACGACACCGCCCAAAATACCCTGTTGGGCCGGGCTGCCCGTCGCGTTTTCGACGGTGGGCTTATCCAACTGTTGTAGGCCGAAATATTGGTACAGGGTATTGGCCCGTTCTAGGCCGGCGATGCCAATCGCGGCATTCAGCCGCTGGGCGACGGCCTCCACCGGCCCCCGCACGATCAGGATGATGACGTTGGCTTGTGGCAGCACATTGCAGCGGACTTCGTAATCGGCCAGCTTGTTCGCCACAGGGTCGAGGTTCATCAAGCTGTAAGCACGCTCGCGGACGGCATTGCTGGTCATCACAGCGCAGTACGTCACAAACAGGCGGTCACGTTGGGTCACAGTGTCAAGCGCGTAGATCGTCTGGTCAACCGTGTTCACCGAATTATCAAAGCTGGTCACATAGGTGGAGGTGGCTTGGAAGGTCATTGGTCGCTGGAAGCTGAGGAACATCGATAGCGTCAGCGTAACAGAAAAAAATGGTGCAACGATCCACCAGCGTTTCAGGACAATTATAAAGTAGCTACGCAGTTCCATAGGTTATCGTACAGCACCTTTCACTGTTCAACGTTTAGGCAGCCCGTTTGGGGGAATGGCCGAATGGATTTGGGATAGATGAGACGGCGTTCGGGCCTGACAGCCTATCTCTTTACTATACACATTTTAGGAAATAGGGATAGGCCACTTGGTTAGGAGTCCGTCTGAATGTGCCTATCCCCTTGACATTTTACCCTAAAATAGCCGATTTCCTGTGAATTTTTACCCAATTTTCACGCAACGTTTTGATTTCACTTCAGTTTGTCTGAGGATTAGAGTCTGTTGCCCCCATGCGGGAACCCCGATGAATAGCCAAAAAAGCCCCCGCGATTCCTCGATAGGACGGGGGCCAAATTACCGACTGGGTTGCTGGTTGCTGGTCACGGCTTGGGATCGTCCAAATCAGGGGGGAAGGTGGGCCGCAACCCCAGCCGACTCAGCGTGGGGATGCGCTTAGTTTCCGCTGGGGGGGAGTCCTCCGTAATTTTTGGCAGAGGCCGCGTAGACCGCTTCTGTTGCTGGATGGCCTCAGGCTCTGGGAGGGGCTTCGTTGGTGTGCTACTCGGCATGGCGGGGCGCGGGACGACGGGTAAACGCCCGGTCGCATTCGGCTTGGGGCTACTGAGCCGCCCCGTATCGCTCTTCTTGAGCATACCCGTCCCCCCTGTTGACGGTGGGGGCGTCAGTTCGCCCGTCGTCCGGAGGGGCGCTTCCGCCGTGGCGCGGGCAGCATCGGCGGCGGCTTGGGCCTGTTCATAGCGGATGGCGGCTTGCACCGCCTCCGGCGTCCCGATGCGGCGGAGGGCCGCTGCCGCCGTCTGCGCCACAATCGGCTGAGGGTCTTCCAACACCTTGATCAACGGTTCAACCGCCCACACGGCCTGCAATTGGCCAAGCACTGCCGCCGCGTTGCGGCGTACACTCGGCTCCCCTTTGCGCAGCGCCCCCAGCAACGTCACGACGGCGGGTGCAGACTCCAGCCGTAGGAGCGCTTCCGCTGCTGCAAGGCGCACTTTCGGGGGCATCATCAAGTTCCGAAAGACCATGATCAGGGGTTCAGTGGCGAGTTTGTCACCGAGCGTGGCAAGGGCTTCACAAGCCGTCATCACATCGTCGGGGCGGTTGCTATTGAGCATCTTGACGAGGCCCTTCACGTCGTGGTTTTTGATCATCAATTCGACGTGAATATCGTGATCAAGGTACTGCAACGCCGCCGAGATGGTCGCGTGGGTTTGCCAATCGTTTTCGACACTCAGGGCAGATTGCAAAGCGGGGACGGCCTGCCACGCGCTCAGGGCGCGGAGCGCCGCCGCTGCCCCGCGCCGCGTGCTGGGATCAGGGTAGCGCAGGGCTTGGATCAGGCCGTCGACGTCGTTTTTGGCCTGCAACTGATAGATGTTTGGCCCGGTTACACCGCCGGATGGGCCTCTGGGTCTGTCCACCGTGCCCCCTTTACGGGTCGTTAAGCTAGGGTACTGTTGGCGATTGCCATTGCGATCTCATCAGAGTTTGGCTTCAGGTCGTTCAGCACGCCATAAGGGGCAGCCTGTCGAAAGACGTAATCTGGTAGGGCGTTCAGGGTGGCACGGGCGGCATCGGCCCGGATGCTGGTCACGCGCAGGCCTGCCCCTTCCAACGCGGCCCGCATCGGGGCGACATCCAATTTGAGCAACGCCGAAGCCACCAGAATCCCCGCCGCTAGCCGTTCAGCGTGGGGGATGGTGGCCGCGCCGGGCTGGAGTGCCACCGCCTCTGCAAACTGATATTCGGCCCCGCGTGTGGCCCGCCGATGGCCGAGCAGGTTGTCGATCTGGGCGGTGATGCACATCAAATCGATCAGGGCACGGAGGGCGTCGGGGTCGCCTCTGCCGAGCGCGGGGGCAATTTTAACGCCTTGTTGGGCAGCATTGGCCGCCACAGAAGCCGCCCACGCATTGAATTTCGTCGCGGGGGTTAGCTTGTTATGTTGAGCGGCATACCCCCAATCGCGCAGGGCCGTGATAATCCCGATGATGTCGGCAATTGCGGCCGCTCGGCTTGTCGGGGGGGCCTGCCCGATCCATTCCAGATCGAGGATCACCGTTGTGGCCGGCCCTGTGCTGACAGATTGCCCGCCTACCGTCGCTTCTGCCGTCAAAATTTCGAGGTCGCTCAAGGCCGTCGGGACAACGACAAGCGGTTTTTTGGCTTGGCTCGCCACAAATTTAGCGGCATTCAGGGGGGTGGGGTGATCGCCGACGGCATAAATCACTTCGACGGCGGAAGGCAGATGTTCCGCCAGCGCATTGAACAATTCGGCGCTGTTCTGGGTCGGCTCGGCTTGGATGAGGAGTGGCAACGTTAGGCGGCGGCGCACGTTCGCCCAAGCATCGGAGGTGGTGATTAAAGCAACGGGGCGCGTCTCACTCACCGCACTCAGGGAATCCAGCTTAATGGCGGGCAGCGGCCAAATATTCATGGTCACATTGGCGAGGGGGGAATGCCCCGCGCCCTCTCCTTTCTGACAACAGGCACGCTAGAAGTGTACCCCGAATCAGGTAATTCGGCCAACGGTGAGGGCGTGGAAAACCCGGAGTGGCAGCACCCACCCCAAGTGGGGTAAAACAGGGCAGTAACCCGTCCTAACCCGTTCATGTGACAGAGTGAAACCCGTATGCGCAAGCTGATTTTCCTGAGCCTCGTCGCCACCTTCGCCCTAATAGGCACTTTCGCGCCCGTCCTCGCCCAAGACCCCCCCCGCGACAAGTGCCACGACGAAAACCTAAACGACCACTGCCCGCGCTATGAATCCTTCGATGGGCGGATCAACCAATTCGACCCGATGGCGGCGGTTTCGGCCTACTGTCGGCCCGGCCCGGCCATTGACGTATGGGGAATCACGGATCGGGACGGGCAATACCTGTTCTCGCTCGATGCAGCCCAAATTGCGAAGGGCCTTTCGCAAGCCAAAGACCGCAATGCCGCCGTCGTCATCAACGAAAAGAACGGGCGCGGGGTGCGGGCGCTCCCCGGTTGGCGGTTGGAGATGTACGGAACAGCCGCCAACGGGCTTGCGTACAGCTTCGTCTTCGATGGGAACTATTGTGGGGCCATCCCTTACACGGGGACAGGCGGTCAGCGCGCCCCCGCCGCGCCACCCGCCGCCCAGACCCCGCCACCGTCTAACGTTTCGGCCCCTGCCGCCCCCGCCGGTCAGTTTGTGACGACGGTGCAAGGGGGGAACATCATCCCCCCAGCGGGCTTTGCGGGGGTGCAGGCCGTCACCAACCACTGGGTGCGCTTCCGCTCGGCCCCGCGCATCGAACCCGCCACCTTCATTGAGGAGCTGGGGGAGAACGCCGCGTTGACGATCTGGGGCCGAGACCGGCGCAGCGTGTGGCTCTTGGTCGTGCACGAGGGACGGCTTGGCTGGGTGGCGGCCCAATACGTCGCCCTGACCCCCGCCCAGATCGCCCGCCTCCCGCTGGTGGTGGGGCAGTAAACGACGAGGTATTCCCCCGCCGCCGGGTTCGGCGGCGGGGGAGAGGGGTTACGGCAGAATCCGGCGGGTGGTGATGCGGTTGGCCGCCTGCCAAAACCGGAACCCCTCTGCATAGGCGACGCTGGCCGCCAACCCCCGAAAGGCGCTCATGACCTCCACGTAGCGGTACATCAAGTGCTGGTCCCGCGCCGGAAGTTGGTAGGCCGGGTCGTAGGGGCCGGGCATGAACTGGCTCCGATGCTGCTCCAACATGCGCAGTTTCTTCTCCCACACGGGCGTAATATCGACATAATCCGTTGGGATGAAATCGATGCCCCGTTCGGCATCCATGAAGGCCACCGGCACAATCAGGCGGTGTGGCGCAAACCGCGATGGGTAATTGGCCGTCCGAGCGACTTGCGCAGCGTCCATCACGAGACGGCTGGTGGTCTTGTGGTCGGGATGATAGTCGTCTGGGGGGTGGGTGATGATCAAGTCGGGCTTCGTCTCCCGAATCGTCTCGATGAATAGGTGGCGGGTGGGTTCGTCGAACCACAAACGGCCATCCGGAATGGCCAGCCAGATCGCCTCCGCCCCGATCACGTCAGCAGCAGCGGCGGCCTCCGCCTTGCGAATGGCCGCGATCTGGTCGGGATCGCCCGCCGGACGGCCCCGCCCATCGGTGACCACGCACATAAAGACCTTATCGCCACGTTCAGCGCACAAGGCGAGCGTGCCTCCGCAAAAAGCCTCCAGATCGTCCCCATGTGCGCCAATGGCCAGAATGTTCATGTTGCAAATTGCCTCCAACGTGGGCGCTAGAGCAGGTTTACGGGTGATTGTAACGTATCTTCGTCAGTGGTGATGTGGTAATCTCGCCCGCGAATGTGTGTCACCGGGTAATCATCGCCCGGCGTGCCGAGTAGCGCCACCCGCAAGATCGTATTGGCCCAATCGTAGGGCGTCCCATTCCGGCAGTACAGCCGAATCCGCCGTGCAGCAAGGATTTCCCGCATTCCGAGCGTGTAGGCCTCCGTCGGGAAGCATTCCAGATTGCCGCCCACCCCCGCCCGAATCGCATTGATGGTGATGGTATAGGCGTTCAGGGCCACCTTGCGGGCAGGCAGATCGGCCACGTTGGGGCTAGGCTCATTAAAGGCCACATGTCCATGGATCCCGATCCCGCCGTAGCAGGTATCGATGCCGCCGATGGACTCGATCAGGCTCGGTAGCGCCCCGATGTTATGCTCATCGGGGAAGATCACCCGATCCGGGCTGAGGGCGTGGTCAGGTGGCAGGGCGGCGAGGAAGGTGCGTTCGATGATGCCCTTGAAACTCAGCGGATGAGTGGCCTCCAACGCGGCCCCCGATTCGTCGCAGTACTCGTCCATGAAGAAAAAGTAGCAGCGGGAGAGGTCTAGCCGCCGGACGCCGATCAGCTCGGCGAGGAAGGGATACTGCCCCGTCGGGCCAACGGGCAGGATCAGGCGGCATGGGGCTTGCCGAGCATTAGCAGCGGCGATTTCGTCAGCGATTTCCTCTGCCATGCGGCGGTGCAAGGTGTCCAAATCGGGGCAGACGGTCAGCCGTTTGCCCGCTTGGGTGTAGACTTCTTCGGGGGTCAGGCGCAACAGGGCACGGATTTCGGCCTTACGCATGGTCATAAGCGTGTGGGGTTCCTTTTTGGGGTTATTCAATGATTCTTCGTAAAATCTACCTAACCACTGAGATAGGTCAAGTTACAAAGCATGATGATCACCCTGCGCGAAACCGCCCTCACCCTGCTGCTGCGCCCGCCGGACACGCTCAATCAGGGCGTGCCGACGCCCCATGCCCCCTCCGATCTGCCCCTCGCGTTGGCGGCGGCGCTCAAGGCACTCAAGGCGGCGGCTATTACCGATCAGGGGGTAGATTACGGCGCATTGAAGCACCATCCCGCCTACACCGACTACCACGCCCTGACAGGGCAATTGCCGACCTTCGACCCCACCACGTTGCCGGATCGGGCGGCAGCCCTCGCCTTTTGGATCAACCTGTACAACGGTTTGATCATCGATGGAGTTATGGCGTTCGCCATTCGGCGGAGCGTGACAGAGAAGATGGCAGGGCTGGGGTTCTTCCGGCGGGCGGCCTATACTGTCGGCGGGCAGCGCCTCACCCCTGACGACATCGAACACGGCATTTTGCGGGGCAACCGCAAGCACCCCGTCTTACCGGGTCGGCAATTCCGGCACGGCGATCCGCGTTTGGCATGGGCGGTGAACCCGCTCGATCCCCGTATTCACTTCGCCCTCAATTGCGCTAGCCGTTCTTGCCCGCCGATTGGGGCCTACGATGCCGCCCGCATCGACGACCAACTCACGCTGGCAACGCGGAATTTCATCGATGCGGAGACGGAGATTGACCCGACGTCGGGGCGTGTGGTCATCAGCCAGATTTTCCGATGGTACGCCCCAGATTTTGGTGGGGAGGCAGGCGTGCGGGCCTTCCTCGCCGCCTACCTGCCCGAAGGGGATCGGAAGCGGGCGGCGGCGACGGCTAAAATTGCCTACCGCACCTACGATTGGCGCTTGAATACGGTATAGCGCTCCTCCTAACTGCCCACCGTCAGGATGATCTTGCCCAGATTCAGGTTAGCCTCCATGCGGCGGTGGGCTTCGGCGGCCTCCGTCAACGGGTAGACGCTATCGATAATGGGCTGCAACGCCCCCGACTCCCACTTGCCCGCCGCGAACGCCTCAAAGGCGCGGCACAGTTCGGCCTTCGCCAAGAGGGGCGTGCGCCGGAGCGTCGTGCCCGTCACTGTGAGCGACTTCGCTAAGATTGGGGTAAGGTCTAGCTGCCCCTTGCCGCCGCCCAAAAACCCGATCAGCATGATCCGCCCGCCGATAGCGGCACAGGTGGTATTGCCCTCCCACGTCCCGGCCCCTACGAAGTCTAGGATCACGTCTGCGCCGTGCCCATTCGTGAAGTCTTTGACGCGGGGGGCGAAGGTTTCCTCTTTGTAGTTGATCGTCAGCGCCGCGCCGAGTTCCTGACACCGGGCGAGCTTCTCCGCCGTGCCCGCCGTAGCGATCACGGTTGCACCTACCGCCCGCGCCAACTGAATGGCCGCCGTCCCAACGCCGCTCCCCGCTGCATGGATCAGGACAGTTTGGCCCGGCCCCAACTTTCCCAATGTGAATAGGTTGAGGTAGGCTGTCAGGAACGCTTCGGGGATGGCGGCGGCCTGCTCAAAACTAAACAGGTCTGGGATGCGCAGGGCAACTGCCGCCGGAACCCTTGCTAGCTCAGCATAGGCCCCCCCACTGACCACCGCCATCACCCGATCTCCCAATTGGAAGGGGTAGCCCGGCGCCCCCTGCACAACTTCCCCCGCCACTTCGAGGCCCAAAATCGGGGTGACTCCGGGCGGCGGGGGGTAGGCCCCCCGTCGTTGAAGCACCTCCGCCCGATTGACGCCCGCCGCCCGCACCCGGATGAGCAGTTCATCATGGCTGGGGACGGGGTCGGGGGCCTCGCCGTAGTACAAGACTTCCGGACCGCCGGGGTGGTCATGCAGAATGGCTTTCATAGGGATACTCCTCAGGCTTGGATCGCTCTAGGCTTGGATCGCTTTTCGGGCTTGGGCCATTGCGTCGCGGAACTGGTCCATATGGTCGTCCCAGTGGCGCAGGCCGCCCAACACAGAGGCAGGCGCGTTACGCTGACCGAGAATCTGCGCCCAATCTTCGGGCATCTCGCGGTAGACATCCAGATGTGGCGAGTTCGGCCATGTATCTAGATAGGCGAGGCACATCCGGCGGCATTCTTCCAAGCGCTCAAGCACTTGGGTGCGGGTGGTGAAGGTACGCCAATCCGGTTCGTAGCGCAGCCGCCCGCCAATGCTAATCCCCCGCGCTAAGATAGAGCTGAAGGCGGCCCCTTCTTCTAGGCTAGCCGTGACGTGGAGCACCAAATGAGCCAAACTCCAGCCAATTTTGCGGTCTTCTTCGGGGGCGTAGGGGTCATCGGCGGCGGCATCAACCGGCTCAAAGGTCAGGTGGGCGTCGGTGGCCGGCCCAATGATGTCTAGCGTAGCGTCGATGTAGGCATCGATGGCCGCCCGCAACATGGGTAGGGTGTATGGGGCGGCAAATTCCAGCCACTCGACGGTTTTGTCTCTCAGCGGGGTAAAGTCGATCAGCACGTTGAAATCTCCATAAGCCGTTAAAACACACACAAAGGGACGGGTTCAACGCTGAACCCGCCCCAAGAGCACTCAGCTTATCCAGATTATAACGATGCGGGCCGCTTACGGCATGGCCGCCGCGATGGTCGCACAAGCGAGGCATACGTTGCCGGGCCGAATGATGGCGTAGCCGGCCTGCGGGTCTTCACCGTAATCGGTGAAGTCGATATTGAAGATGATCATCAGGCGGACGCGGCCATTATTGCGGGCCAGCGCGACGGCTTCGCCGAGATAGCGGGCCTGTTGCTGGGCGGTGACGTTCGCCGCCCACGTGAAGCCAGCGGGCAGCGGCCCGTAACCTTCGGGGGAGAGGAAGCCGATCTCGCTAAAGCAGGCTTGCTTGCCGGGGAAGTTCGCCAAAGCGCGGGCCAACATCGTTTGGAAGTAGCGAGTGGGGTAGTTGTCACCACGCGGATCGCCCGTCGTTTGGTTGGGGCTGACGATGCCTTCATTGTAGTGGACGCCGATGCAGTCGGCGAAGCGGGCCGCCCCCGCCGCCGCCATGCCCGCATAGTAACGATCATCGTTCCATACGCGCTGGAGGCCAAATGCGCCTTCCGCACCCGTCGGGGCGGGCGCACCGGTGATCACGAGAGTCGCGCCGTTGGCTGCCTTAATCGCGGTGTAGGCCTTGCTCAGCAACTGGACGTAGCTGGCGGGGTTAATTTGGCCCGTCGGCCATTCGCGGTCAATGTTCATTTCGTTCCAGACCTGAATGGCGTCTGCCCCAGCACGGGCAACTTGGGCCGCGAAGCCCGCGTAACTATCCTGATAGGCTGCATTGGTGACCTGATTCTTGTCCCCGACGAGGGCGATCATGACCTTGAAGCCCGCCGCCTTCGCCTCGCCGATGAAGCTGATCGCGTTGCCGTCGCCGCTGGGAAATTGGCGCTTCACCCACGTCATCTTTGCCGAACGCATCACGGCTTGGGTATTGGCATTCAGGGATTGGACTTGCCCGCCGAGTTCAAATGCGCCGCCGGGGATGGGCGTCACGACGCCGGGGCCGCCGGGGGTCGGGCCAGTGCCGCCGGGTAACCGCAGTGCTTGGCCAACGAAAATCAGGTTCGGGTTGGTAATGCCGTTCAGCTGCACCAATATGGCAACCGTCGTGCCGAAGCGTCGGGCGATCCGGGCGAGGGTATCGCCGGGCTGGACGCGATACACGCCGCCGGGGACGGCAGTGGCTGGGGGGGGCGTTACGATGACGCCGCCCGCTGTCGGGATGATGAGGCGCTGCCCAACGTAGATCAGGCTCGGGTTGGTAATGCCGTTCGCAGCGGCCAGCGCCGCTAGCGGAACATTGTAACGGAGCGCAATGCGGTACAAATTTTCGCCGCGCTGGACAACGTGAATGACTTGGCCTTGTTGGGCTTGCAACGTCGCAGCGGGCAAGGCCGCCACCACACACAACAAGATCAACGCGATAAGGATGAAACGCCGCATGATGCACTCGTTCCTTTCATTCCGAAAATGCGAAGCAGTTAAAGGCACATTCGCGCTTGGGGCGCAGTTTAGGCCGCGTTTGGGTAGTATAGCACACATCTTTACGGCGCAAGCGCTGACTGGCAAACGCTAAAACGACGGGTAAGCCCCCCTCAGCCCCTCAGATACGCGGGGAGAGGGGGCGGGAACTATGCCTGCGTCGGCGCTTCGGGTTCCGTCGGGGCGGGTTGCTCCGGCGTGGCCGTGAAGAATTCGCCAAGTACGTCTTCGTAGACGTGGAGGCCCGTCCGTTCGGTCACGTCGCTAACTACTAGTTTCAAATCTTGCTTGAAGCCGCGCTCCAGCACCGGGCCAACGACAGCCTCCGCCGCCCGCAAGGCCAACGCCGCGTTGCCAATCGCATAGCGCGATTCGGGGTGGTCAAAATCCTCGTGGAAGAAGGCGTTGCTGGTGAAGGCCTTCGCCATGTAGAACTGGGCATTCAGCATCGCCAACACATTCGCCTCCGCCTCCGACTTCAAGCCGGATTTGAACATGGCGAGGTAGGCCGCCCCAGTCATATCGCCCAGCCATACCCGGATGTAATCATCACGGAGCGCCCAGCCGTCGATTCCGAGCGGGCGTACCACGTCTAGGTAGGCTTCATCAAGGGCGTAGTTCAGGTTAGTGAAGGCCCGCATCAAGGTCGCCTTCCACCCCATGAACCAGCCCAGCACGCCCTTCGGGTCAGAATAGGACGTGTATTCCTTAATCGCCACTTCTTCCGTTGGGGGGTAATCGCGGAAGGCTTCGGTGAGCGTCACCACCCGGTAGCCGACAGATTGCGCCTCGTGTGCCAGCAACCAATGCAAGAAGCGTTCTTCGCCCAAATGGTGGTGTCCGAACGTTTCGCCGCCCGTCGCTACCAACGTGAGTCGGCGTTGGTTGGCGCGGCGCGGCGCTAACTTATTGCGTGCCCAGTGGCCCGCCCCACCTGCCGTCGAAACGCGGAAGGATAGATCGTCAGAGAGTTCATCGTTCCGCACGAACACCGCGATCTCGCCGCCGTCCGGCAACATAACCTTGAACGGCCCGCCGCTATCCGGCCCATCGTGAACTTGGCTAGCGCCGACCAGCGTAAACTTGTAACCCGCCGCCGCCGCCATTTCGAGCGTTTCAAGGTCTACGGCCATTTCCGGCAGCCAGACGCCCTCTGGCGGGCGGCCAAAATGGTGTTGGAAGGCTAAATACCCCCACCGGAACTGCGTTTTTTTGTTGCGGCGGTTTTGCAGCGGCAGGATCACATGGTTAAAGACGCTCCCGATGGCATTCCCGACGCCCTTCGCTTCGCGGTTGGCGGCGTCTGCTTGCAAGATGCGGGCGTAAGTTTCGGGGGCACGGCGGCGTAGCCAACTCAGCAACGGCTCACCAATATCGAAGCTGATGCGGTCAAAATTGCCAATCTCGGCGTTGGGGCGGTAGGCTTCGGCAGTGATGCGTTCGTTCCAGTTGCGGTAATCGCCCGCGTCAGGTTCAAAGCCGATATGCCCTGTAACGGGGTTGCCACGTGGAGGTTGGTAGAAATGGCCGTGTACACAAAAATACTGCGAATGACGCGGGTTCACTTTTCTTGTCCTCACATAGGTAGATTAGTAGACAATTTTACAAGGTTGTTTTTAAGTAATGTTAAACGTTTGGGCAACCTGATAGCGATGGCCCTCACCCCCCGCCCCTCTGGATTCCCCCTCTCCCGCGGGAGAGGGGGTTAGGGGGTGAGGTTCACCGCCCGCAAGATGGCCGGAGTAAGGTCGGTGAGGGCGCGGAACTCCTCGCCAAATGCCGCCCGACCCGCCCCAATGACGACGGTTGGCACATCGTTTTCGGTATGCTGCCGGATCGATACATCTTCTAGATTGCCGTGATCGCTCGTGATTACGATCAGGCCGTCGTCATCTTGCCATGCCTCCAGCAGGCCCGCCATGACCGCATCGAAACGTTCCAGAATGGCGATGCCCCGTTCCAACGGCCCCCGATGCCCGATCTCATCGGTGATCCACGTCGAAAACAGCGAAAAATCATACCCCCGTGAGACCTCCGCGATACGCCGTCCGGCCTCCGTTGCCGAGAGGACAGGCGCATCCGGATAGCCGAGCACCTCCCGCCAGCCTTCGCCCGTCCAATCGGCGCTGAAGGCCCGCCCCGCGTACAGATCATCAGCCCCCCGCATCGGGATTCCGGCCACATGCCCGGCGTGCTGTAGCGCCGTTCGGAGCCGCTTGCCCCGGTCAATGGCGGCAAAATAGCTCGGTGGGAAGGCGTCTAGGCGGGCGGCGGTCTTTCCGGCGGCCACCAACCGCGTGAAGATATTTCCTTCCTCTATGATAGCCCGAATCGGCGGGTTGGGGTGGGGGCCGTAATGTTCCCCAATCTCCTGAGGCACATTCCGCCCCGTGATAATGGCTGCTTGGCCCGTCGCACTTTGCGGGCGGCCCGGTATTCCAAGCCGGGGGTCAGTGGGCATGAACAGCGCCCGTCCGGTATCGGTACGGGGGGTGTCGCGGAGCCACTTCCGCCCGCCCGCTAACGCGCTGAGCGTCGGTAAATTCGCCGCCGCGAACGGATTCACGCTCGGATCGTCGTCCCCCAGCCCGATTCCATCTAGGAAAAGCATCAATACCCGCATGGTTCACCCCGCATATAACACCTCAAATTGCTCGGCCACCTTCGGCCACGTGAAGGCCTCGCGCACCCACGCCGCGCCGCGTTCACCCATCATCCGCCGCCCAGACTCGTCGGCGAGCAACGTCCGCAAGCCCGCTGCAATGGACCCCACCGCCCGATCTACAACGATTCCCGCCCCCCGATCCGCGATTTCGGGCAGGTTGCAGCCGGGCGTTAGCAAAGCTGGAATGCCCGCCGCCAGCGCCTCTAGGGCCGCCATCGAAAGCCCTTCCCCAACAGCCGGTAAAGCGAAGATGTCCGCCACGCGCAGCGCCGCGATCCGGTCTTGGCCGCTGAGCAACCCCGTGAATATGACCCGACCCGCGACTCCCCCCTCATAGGCGAGGCGCTGCGCGACCCGCAACATCCCGCTATCTGCCCCTGCCACCAACACCCGCGCCGATGGAAAATCCGCCGCGAGGCTGGCGAAGGCCGGGATCAGGAATTGTAGGCCTTTGCGTTCGTGCAGCCGCCCCAAAAAGAGGATCACCGGCCCCGCCCCTAGCCCCCACTTGGCCCGGAACGACTCAGCAGCAGCGGGCAAGGCCGGATCGGCGAGGGCCGTCAGCACCTCCGCGCCGACCCCATTCGGAATGATGGCCGTCGGGGGTGCTTGTAGGCCCATTGCCGCCCATAACGCCCCAATCTCGTCGCGTTCAGCGGCGGTCAGGGCGGCGGCGGCGCTCACCCGCTGCATGACGGCCCGCCCCAGTAATCGATCCCACGCTGTTTTGAAGCCGCCGCGCCCCGTTGCATAGCTCAGCGTGCCGTGCGCCGAGAGGATCAGGCGTTTGTGCGGGCCGGACAACGCTGCAATCACGTTTTCAGCAGTGCGGAGTTCGTGGGCGTGGATTACGTCGGCGGCGGCGGCCAAGCGCCGGAAGGCCGCCCCATATCCCAACGGAGTCGAAAGGTTGAATTTGGCCCGCAATGGGTAGATCAGGTTGCGGCAACGCACCACACGCACCGCTTCCACCGTCTGATCGCCACTGGGCAGGCGTGTGGTGAAATCGCCCGCGTCTGTGGTGAGGAGCGTCACCGTGTGGCCGCGCTCGGCTTGGGCGGCGGCCAGCCCCCCGACGGCCATCACCACTCCGCCATAAGCCCACGCGGGCGGTGCGTAGGGCGTCAGGTGCAGGATGTTCAGCGGTTTAGGCGCGGCGTTCATAGGCACAGATTCCCAACCCCGCCGTCACCCCTGCAAAGCGATCTTCCACCACCAATTTTTGTTCCCCGAACAAATCGGCTAACAGGCGTTGGGCCGCCGGAATGTACGACGATCCGCCCGTCTGGACAACGGCATCAATTTGGGCAGGCGTCAGGCCAGAACGTTCGACCACGTCTAGCACCGCCTCCCGAATCTGGCGCCATTCCGTCGCAGTGAAGAATTCAAATTGGGCGCGGGTGATCGGTTGCCAAATATCAATATCGCGGCCTTCAAAGCGCAGGGCCGTGAAGGTCGAGTCTGAAAGGGCGCGCTTCGCCCCCTCGACAGCCTCCATCAGGGCGAAGCCGTAAAAGTTGAAAATCAGCGACTCAAGGGCGTATAACCGACTCGGTGCGGAGCATTTGGCCTGCATTCGATGGAGGAAGGCGCGGTTTTCGAGGGTGGCTAAGGCAGGTAACCCCTCCCATGCTGAGATCGGTTCGATGAAGGCCGATGGAACCGGCAAGCGCTTATCGCCCCACGTCACGCCCGCCCCGAAGTGCCCAATCACCGCGCCCTCTACGATGCAGCTATCGAAGCGATCCCCCGCGATGCCGACGCCGCCAATAGCGATCACCTGTGCGCCGCTGGGCGTGATGTGCATGGCCGTAATGTCTAGCGTGCCGCCGCCGAAATCAAAGACCAAGATCACCTCTGGACGGCGGACGTGGGAGGCGTAGGATTTGGCCGCTGCAACGGGTTCAAATTCAAAATCGACTTGCTCAAACCCAGCGAGGTGGGCGGCTTGTTGGAGGCGGGCTTGAGCACGGGCGTCGTCTTCGGGCGTCTCTGCCCCGACGAAATGGACGGGCCGCCCCAACGTGACGGCGGTTACCGGCTGGCCAAGATGCGCTTCGGCCCGTTGGCGGGCTTCTCCCAAATACAGCGCGATCAGTTCTTCTAACGTCCAATCCCGCCCGTAGAGGTGCGTCCCACTGTAGGGGGTGGCGAGGGCGCTTTTGAGCGAACGCAGCAGGCGACCCGGCTCCGCTTCGTCAACGGCAATCGTGACGTCGGTTTCCACGCGCAGGCCGTCGGCGTGTTCCATGACCACATGCCCGACCACGCGCCGCCCCATCCGCCGTTCCCGGTTGATGTTCTGGGCGTTGTACAGGTGAATTGCCTTCTGGCCGAAGTGTGTTTGCCCCTCGCGGGTGAGGTACATCACCGAGCGCATGACTCGGCTATCGGAGTCGGGGTCAAGCGGGATGAAGCGGACGTTCACGCCGTCATAGACGGCCACGCCGGAGTTGGTCGTGCCAAAATCCATGCCGATCTTCACGGTAGGGAATCCCCTTTCGGCCCGGCCCGGCAAAAGGGGCGGGCGGGCGCTAATCGTTCAAGCCAAGCACACGAATTTCATCGCTGGAACGGGGCGGATTGTAACGGCCAATGAGCAGCCAGAACAGCCCATTAAAAACCAGTGCCACGAAAAAAGCAAAGGCAACTGTCGCCCGTGCACTGGCGAGTCTGGCTTCGGGCAGGCCGGGCCATTCGCACGCAAAGCGGATCGGGAGGTTACATTCGGTGCTGATGCGGAACAGGCCAAAGCCTGCCACCATCGCACAGCCTGCCAACGCGAAGATCAGGACAATCATGCGGCGGCTACGCTCGGCCCGCTGGACAACGAGCAAGAGTACGGAGAAAAGGACGGCCAGTAACGGCCAACCAGACGCAATCATGGGATGGGCAATCCTCCGTTGGGGCTACCATGTTTAGGGGAATCTTAAGGGTTGGGCGGGCCTCCTGCAACCCGTGCGGGGAAGGCCGAGTTTTGCGCCCCTCCTAGCCCACACAAGCGGGGAGCGGGAGCCGTTCCCCCTCCCCCGTTCGGGCCGGGCATGGGGTTCGCCTTCCCGCGTGCTATAATCCCCCCAAAATGATTTGCACAGCGTAACAAAGAGGTTTGCAATGCGCTTTTTGGTAACGGGGGGGGCAGGGTTCATCGGGGCGGCGTTGGCAAACCGGCTCGCGGCGCTCGGCCATGATGTTCGGGCACTAGATGACCTGAGCGCGGGCGACCCAAACCGCCTTCACCCTGATATTTCCTTCACGCGTGGCGACGTGAACGACGTGCCCAAACTCTGGACGCTGCTACAGGGCGTTGAGTGCGTGTACCACCTCGCCGCACGGGTCAGCGTGCCAGAGAGCAACCTCTACCCCCGCGAGTACAATACCGTCAATGTGGGCGGGACGTTGGCCGTGCTAGAGGCCATGCACAATGCTGGCGTGCGGCGGATGGTGTTCAGTTCGTCGGGGGCGGTGTACGGCGATCAGGGCGAGCAGCCCCTCAGCGAAGACACGCTGCCCGACCCGCGCTCGCCGTATGCGGTCAGTAAGCTAGCCGCTGAGCACTATATCCGGATCACCGGCTTGCGGTGGGGGATCGAAACGGTCAGCCTCCGCATTTTCAATGCTTACGGGCCACATCAACAACTGCCCGCCGCCCATCCCCCCGTGATTCCGTCGTTTCTGCGCAATGCCCTGCGCGGTGGCTCCATCGTCGTTCATGGCACGGGCCAGCAAAGCCGTGATTACGTCTACATCGATGATGTCGTGGATGCGCTTGTGGCGGCGGCCACCGCGCCCGGCCTTGATAAACAGGTGATCAATGTCGGTAGCGGCGTCGAGACGAGCGTAAACGCCCTGATCGATACGATTGGGCGCGTGCTTGGCAAGTCCCTCTCGCCGTTGGTGGTTCCCACCCAAGACGGCGGGGTATCGCGCATGTGTGCCAGCCTCAAACGGGCCGAAAAATTGTTGAACTTCCGGCCCAAAGTCGCCCTTTCTGACGGGATCGCCCGTACGCTGGCGAGCGATCCGCGCTTTGGGGGCAAAGCCTAGCCCCCGCGTAGGGCGTTTAGCACGTCCAACATCAGCCGAACCATGGGAATGGGGAAGTACAGCATGGCCGCGATCCCGATCAGGACGTGGGGGCCGTAGGGAATGGCCGCAAAGCGGGGCCGCCGACGGCCCAAGCGCCGATCCCGCCCACGGGTGAACCGACGAGCGATCAGCAGCGCGGCAGCGGCTACCCCCCCGCTGATCATCATGACCAGCAGGCCGATCCCGATCTCCGGCCAACCGACGAGCAAACCGCCTACCGTTGCGAGGTACACATCGCCGGAGCCGAACACCGTGCGCCCCACGCCCACCCCCGTCCGGCGGCTGAGGAATGCCCCAAAAACGCGGCCCACCAGCCACAGCCCGCCAGTGATGACGAACGCCAAAATAGCCCCTAGTACGGCCCGCTCTAGGTTCAGGCGCGGGGTGAGGACGATCTCCAGCAGGGCAACAATGATTAGCGGGATCAGCGTATCCCACAGAATCCAGCGGTACTCGATGTCGATCGCGGCGATCAGGACGAACAGCGCAGCGTAGCACAGCAAAAACGGCAAGTCGGGGTTGGTCATATCGCGGAGGGTCAGCCCAACGAACAAGACTGGCATCAAAATTTCGACGGCGATCCGGCGGCCCCAACGGGGGGCGCTGTAGGGCATCTGAAGGCCGAAGAGTGCCACAATCCCTGACCATGCGAAAAGCGGCCCGCGTGGGAACAGGCGCGGTGGGGCAGGCGTGGTGGTGCTGAACGGATTCCGGCGGGCGTCCTGATAGGCGTAGCGGGCGGGCAGGTAGTCCGCCAGCAAGTTGACCAGTACCCCCACCAACACCCCCGACACAAAGGCAATTGCAACACTCACAATGGGCGACATAGACGTTATCGGCCCTCCCAACAGCAGGCCCTACAGACAAAGAGAGGGATGCCCGCGTCTCCGCTGGAATCCCTCCCCACAAAACGAAACGTGATTCGGGGTACGGCAGCTTACTTCTTGTAGCCGAGTACGTCCACCACGCTACGGACAGCCTTCGCGCTGATTTCCAGCATGGCCTTTTCTTCGTCGTTCAACTGCATTTCGATGACTTTTTCAAGGCCCTTGCTTCCCAACAGGGCAGGCACACCGATGAACAGGTCGTGATAGCCGTATTCGCCTTGCAGGTATACGGCAGAGGGAATAATGCGCTTCTTATCCTTGAGGATCGCCTCGATCATCTGGACGGAGGCAGAGGCGGGCGCATAGTAGGCCGAACGGCCCATCAGCCCGACGATCTCGCCGCCCCCCTTGCGGGTACGCTCAATGATCGCTTGCAGGCGGTCTTCAGCGATCAATTCGCGGATCGGGATGCCCGCGACGGAAGTATGGCGGGGTAGGGGAACCATTTCGTCGCCATGACCGCCTAGCACGATGCCGTGAACATCTTCCACACTGACGCCGAGTTCCATCGCAATGAAGGCCTTATAGCGGGCCGTGTCCAACGCGCCAGCCTGCCCGATCACGCGTTCCCGCGGGAAGCCGGACACTTCCTTGACGACGTGGCACATAGCGTCGAGCGGGTTCGTGACCACGATCATGATCGAATTCGGGGAGAATTTCGCCAGCTTTTCGGTGATGGGGCCAACCACATCTTGATTGATCTTCACCAACTCATCGCGGGAGGGAAACTTGCCCGTGACGGGGTCTTTGCGGCGCGGCACGCCCGCCGTGATCAGGATCACGTCTGAGTCGGCGGTTTCTTCGTAGCCGTTTGTACCGGTGATGTTCAAGTCGAAATCTTCGACAGGGCCAGCACAGGACAGGTCTAGAGCGATCCCCTGCGGGAGGCCCTGTACCACGTCGACCAGCACTACATCAGCCAATTCCTTGCTGGCGATCCAATGGGCGGAGGTTGAACCAACCGCACCTGCCCCAACAACTGTGACTTTTTTACGCATGGAGAGTTAAATCCCTTCTTATGTGGTCTTAGCGGGGTAGAGGGATGCCCCCACCCCTAACGTTTAGGTTAAACAAATGCCGGAGTTTCCCTCCGGATACTTGTAATAATCTGTTTGTACTCGGCACAAATCCCCCCCAGCCGTGCGGGGAGGGGGGGAGGAGAGGAATGGCCCCTCGTTATTCGGTAGGCAATTGCCCGCCTTTGAGCTTGTCTTGTAATGCTTTAAGTTCGGCCAGCTTACCATCAGCGGCAAGGCGGGCTTGAACCGGCCAGCTTTCGCCCTTGCCGACCATGCGGACACCTGCGCCGCGCACAATCGCCTCGAGGTCAGCGGGGGCCATTTCCGCCATCCGTGCGAAGGTCGTGACGCCTGCACTGACGAGCGCCGCCGCGATCTTCGGACCGATGCCTTCGATGAGGGTCAAGTCGTCGGGGCGGGTGGCAGACAGGTCTGAGGCAGGCGCTTCGGCGGCGGGTGCTTCAGAAGTCGGCTCCGTAGCGGGCGTGATCGCCTCCGGCGGAGCCACACGCTCCCCTAGCTGATATGGGTTGGCAGGCGCTTCAGAGATGGGCGCTTCAGGCATAGGTGCTTCAGAAGTCGGCTCCGTAGCGGGCGTGACCGCATCTTCCGGCGCGATGGGTTCCCCTTCGGTGTACGGGCTGGCGGGCGTTTCTTCCACCAACGCTGAGACAGACTCCGGTACGACGGTCTTTAGAGGCGCAGCGTTCGGGTCGGCAGCGTGGGCGGGGGGTTCGGCCACCTCTGCCGCAGCAGGGACGACGTCACGCGGCGCGGCGAGCATCACTTCAGCAGGCGGGGCCGGGATAACAGCATTGTGTTCAGCGACGGCGGCCACAGGGGCCGATTCGGCAGGTGCGTGGGCTGCGGGCGCACCTGCCGAATTAGGGTTTACGGCAGCAACAATCGGGTGGCCGTGTTCGTCTTGGTGGGCTTCGGCATGGTCAGCATGGTCGTCGTGGTCGCCGTGGTCGTCGTGGTCGCCGTGATGGTCGTGTTCGTGTCCGGTGTAGAGCGGTTCGCTCCAATCGTCACGTTTCGTCCATACGCGGCCACCCAAGAACCATACGATGGTTCCCAGCACCATCAACGCCGCGCCGATCAGCAGCATGATCGTGAAAAAGCCTTCGTTGGCGCGTGCGCCCTGTGCGGCGGAGAGCATAAATGCCATCACAATCAAGGTGAGGCCACCCCCAATCAGGATGGCCATTGTACTTTCAAATTCGGTGAGTTTTTTACGGACTTCCACTGGCGAACTTCCTTTTTGGGAGGGGGGGTATGGGTATTAACCACGCCACAGCGCTTTGTTTGACTTCCCCATATTATAGCGCACCAAGCAAACGCGCAATAATCAGCCGGGCGGGAGGGCGTCCCCCGGCAGGCCAAAGCGTTGACCCAGCGCCGCCCGCCCATCCAACGTCATGCGGAGTTCTTCGATGACGTCGTACACCAGAAAATCAAGGCGGGCTGTGGGGAATTTCTCGCGCAGGTCGGCGCGCAGAGGGGCAGCCAAATCCCGACGGGAAAAGGTGGTAATCACTACTGAGAGGCGCGGCGGCACAAACCCAATCAATTCGATATTGTTGATGGCAATCGGACGGAAGCGGCCCCAATAGCGTTGAGCCGCCCCCATCAGCCACGTTGGGCCAAGTGCCGGAGGCACAAAGAGGAAGTGAAAATCGGGGGTGCTCACGGTTATTCCGTGGGCGGGGGGGTCGCCCGCTGCTTCATTTCGTTTTCATCGGCAACGAGGGTAAGCCGTTCGGTGAGGCCCACCATGCGGAACAACTTCCGGTTATGGCTGTTGAGGCCGTAGGCGTAAGTTTTGCGCCCACCTTGCGTAGCATCTTCCACCAAGCTAATGATCAGGCCGATCCCCGCGCTGTTTAGGTAATCTGTCCCGCCAAAGTTGAAGCCAATAAACTTCGCTTTGACCGCTACCAACTGGTGATAGGCGCGGTAGGCCGCCTCCCGCGTTTGGGCCGTTACATCGCGGGGGAAGTCTAAAAAGCCGAGCGCGCCCTCGTACCGTGTCCCTACTTCTTGTGGCATGGTCTTCCTGAATCCTCTCGCCCCCTTGGCAGTGATCTTCCCAACATTTTAACGGACCTTACAAGTTTTTTAGCGTTTGGGTTTGGTTGAGAGAACCGATTGTTCTCGGATTGTCATCTTGGCTTGGTCGGGAAGGCCAACTCGGTATTTTGTCCAACTTGCCCCTGTTTTTCAAGGGGGCTACAAGCAAGATTTTTGAGGGTGTGCTATGCTTAATAACGTTCGTGCATCCGATTTTAGGGAGTTTACGTGATGAAAACCGCCAAAAGTCTATTTCTCGCTGTGTGCCTCGCCCTGATCGCTTCGTTGGCGTTCGGTGCGTATGGTGCGCCCGCTGCTGCACAAGGGTCTACCATTCAGGTCTGGACGAAGTTTAACGACCAGAACCCCCAAAATACCCAAGATAAATGGCTCGCCCAGATGCTCAGCGAATACAAGGCAGAGACGGGCAATACCGCTGTAAACACCTTCCAGCCGTTTGACCAGATCAACGCCAAGCTGAATGTGGCTGTTCAGTCGAAGGGCGAGGTTCCCGATGTGAGCTACGTCGATAGCCAACAAGTCGGCTTCTTCTACCAAAACGGCACGCTCCAAGACCTGACCGAATGGGCCAAGAGCCGCCCGTGGTACGCCGATGTCGACCCTGCTGCGCTGGCTGCTTGCACCGCCCCTGACGGCAAGCTGATCTGCATCCCGTCCCATACGGCAGCCCTGTTCATGTACTACTGGACGGACTTCTACCCCAACGGCGTGCCCGCCACCACCGACGAATTTTTGGCGAACGCGGCCAAGTTGAAGGAAGCTAGGCCGAATGCCTTCGCCTTCACCGGCAAGCTGGCGGAAAAAGTCTCGGTAGAGCGCTTCTACTACGGCCTGATCAAGTCCTTCGGCGGCGATGTCGTCGATGCTGAGGGCAAGGCGGCATGGGCCAACGAAGCCACCGTCAAGGTCGTTGAATTCGTGCGGGAAATGAATGCGAAGGGCTACATGGCTAAGGAATCCTTCGCCCCTGCCTTCGACAACGAACAACCCTTCATGCGTGGTGAAGCGGGCGCATTTGTGGCGGGCACGTACAGCTACGTCTACCTGACCCCCATCAAGGCCCCCGATGGCACCGAATTCAAGGGCGAAATCACCGGCGCGTTTGATCCGAAGGCGCTCTCCGTCGGGGCTGCGCTCGAAGCGGGCAAGCTCGGCTTTGCGCCGCCGCTGGCTGCGCCCGGTGGCAAGCCGTATTCGGTGTTGGCCGCCTCCGCGTGGGGGATTCCGGTGGGCGCGAAGAACGTTGAGGGGGCCAAAGCCTTCATTGACTTCCAGATGACGACCAAGCAGAACATCGCCTACTCTGCGGCGTATGGTGCGTTGCCCGTCATGAAGTCCGCCGCTGAAGCGCCGGAATTCCAAGGGCCGTACTGGAAGGGCGTCGCCAAGATTCAAGCCGAATTTGGCGGCCCGGCCCCTGCCTTCGTGGACTATGATAAGGGCATCACGCTGTTGGCGGATGCGTTGGTGAAGGTCATCACAGACCCCAGCCTCGACATTCTGGCCGAACTGACCGCCGCCCAAGATGAATACAACGCGGGCCTGCAATAAGCACGTTCCACATGTTATAGGCCGCACGTCGGCGGCCTAGCCCATGCATGGCGAGGTTGCACCGCACGACCAACGGGCAATCTCGCCATAATTTTTATCGCCATACCGGACAGGAGCGGGGCAACCACGCCCTTATGGATAGGTTAATTCACGGGTAAAACGCTATGGCTGACCTTTCAGTTGTCACCAATCGCCCTGTACAGGGCGCAGTACCGCTCTCCAATCGCACGAAGTGGCTCCCGTTTTGGTTGCTGCTCCCTTCTATTTTGGTCTTGTTGGCCTTGCAAGTGTGGCCGACGGTCTATTCCGTGTACCTGAGTACCACACGGGTGAGGGCGGGCGTCTTTCAAGATGTCGGCCTGCGTAACTTTGAACGGTTGCTGACCAGCCGCACCTTCCATAACAGCCTGCTCTTTACCCTTGAATATACCTTCTTCTATGTGACCTTTACCGTTGTGCTGGGGATGGTGATCGCGCTGTTACTCAACCGCCGGATCAAGTTCACGGGCTGGTACTTGGTCGTGATCTTCATCCCTTGGGTCATTTCGGACGTGGTGGCGGGGACGATGTGGCGCTGGTTGTTCCAGCCTAGCTACGGCTTGCTTCAGAGCTGGATCAACCTGTACCTACCGGGCATTGGCCT
>Ga0272446_1001512_pt1 | contig 33655 bp, 28 predicted proteins | sample YNPCB0061_FD_194587 | JGI IMG/M metagenome (GOLD analysis project Ga0272446, IMG submission 194587) | Hot spring microbial mat communities from Yellowstone National Park, WY, United States - YNP-CB-006-1 | ecosystem: Environmental > Aquatic > Thermal springs > Hot (42-90C) > Sediment | place...
CCTCCTGGTATTTGTGGCCGTCGGCAGGCCCGGTACACGCCCGGGCCTGACTCACGCGGCTTGTTGCCGCGCCGAGGCATCCATGCCTCGGATTAACCCGGCCTATTTAAGGGCCGGGTTAATAAGCCCCAGCGGGATGCCCCGCACCCCCATGCCGGTCAGCGCATCACGACTCAGCGAGGCTTAAGACAAGCCCCTTTGATCTTTGGGCTGTCGTGGCGCATGCTGTGCTGTTTTTCCGGCATGGTCACCGATCTGGTCCAGTCCCGGTGAAGTACCTGCCCCAGAGGCCAGCTCTCCCATGGATACCCCCGATCTCGGCACTGCCCAGACGCCCCCCCAAAGCGATGCCGACGGCGGCTCAGCGGGCGCCACCGCAGCGGACCCCAGGACCGGCGCAGCAGCGCCCCCGCAGACCCCTTGCCCGGCGGAGCATCCGGCGGACAGGCCAGCGCAAAGCCCAGCAGAAGGTCTGGTGGTGCCGGACGCTGTCGTCCCCTCCCTTGGCCCCCAGGGCTTCGATGCCCTCGGCCTCCCGCCGCCGGTGCGCGAGGCGATCAGGGACCTGGGCTACGAGGCCCCCACCCCCATCCAGGCGGAGTGTATCCCGCACATCCTCGCCGGCCGGGACATCCTCGGCCAGGCCCAGACGGGCACGGGAAAGACTGCCGCCTTCGCCGTGCCGCTCGTCAGCCGCATCGACTTGCAAGACCCAGACCCCCAGGTCCTGGTCCTAACGCCCACCCGGGAGCTGGCCCTGCAGGTGGCGGAGGCCTTTCACAGCTATGGGCGCCAGCTCCCTGGCTTTCAGGTCCTGCCCCTCTATGGCGGACAGAGCTTCGGGGTGCAGATGCGCCAGCTCCAGCGCGGCGCTCATGTGATCGTCGGCACGCCTGGGCGGGTCATGGACCACATGCGCCAGGGCTACCTGAGCCTGGAGGGCATCCGCGCCCTGGTCCTCGACGAGGCCGACGAGATGCTCAACATGGGCTTCGCCGACGATATCGAGTGGATCTTCAGCCAGGCCCCCGCCAAACGCCAAGTGGCCCTGTTCTCGGCGACCATGCCCAATGCCATCCGCCGGGTGGCCGAGGCGCACCTGAGCGACCCGGTGCAGGTGCGCGTCGCCGCCAAGACCGCCACCGTGGACACCATCGAGCAGCACCACTGCGTGGTGAGCGGCTACCACAAGCTCGACGTCCTCACCCGGGTCCTGGAGGTCGAGCCGTTCGACGCCATGCTGGTCTTCGTGCGCACCAAGAACGCCACCCTAGAGGTGGCCGAGAAGCTCACCGCCCACGGCTTCTGCGCCGAGCCGCTCAATGGCGACATGACCCAGGAGGCCCGCGAGCGCGCCATCAGCCGCTTGAAGAGCGGACGGCTCGACATCCTGGTGGCCACCGACGTGGCGGCCCGGGGCCTGGACGTCGAGCGCATCAGCCACGTGGTCAACTATGACATCCCCACGGACCCCGAGGCCTATGTCCACCGGGTCGGACGCACTGGACGCGCGGGACGCCAGGGCAAGGCCCTGCTCTTCGTCCAGCCGCGCGAGCGTAACCTGCTGTTCGCCATCGAGCGGACCATCCGCCAGCGGATCCCGCCCCTGACCCCGCCGTCCGCCGAGCAGGTCTCCGAGCACCGCATCGACCGCCTCATTGCCCTGCTGCGTGCCACCAAGGCCGAGCAGGACCTCGACTTCTTCTACAGCCTGGTCGCCCGCATAGAGCAAGAGCAGGAGATGAGCCTGCTCGACCTGGCCGCGGCCCTGACCTACCTGATCCAGCGCGAGCGACCGCTCGAGGTTCGCTCCGGCCCCAGCCAGGGCCGGGAGGATCGGAACCGGGATCGATACCGCGACCAGAGGCGGGAGCAAGGCCCTGAGCAGCAGCGCCCACAGCCTTGGGAGCGCCGCGATACCCGTGCGAAGGGACGGGGCGAGGCGCCACCCTATCAGGGCTCACGCGGCGCGGCCCGCGAGGAACGGCCCGGCGCCCGGTACGGGCAAGGTCCTGGCGCGCGCGCCGAGCGCCACGAGCACGGCCAGCGCAGCCGCGATGGCGACCTGAATCCGTCCCCAGAGGCAGCAGACCGGGCACCGCAGGCCTATCGCGCCCGGCGGCCGGATGGCCGGGCAACCGAGGGCTCGGATGCAGGCTGGCGCCAAACAGGAAACCAATCGCGCAGGGAGGATCGCGACGGCCAGCGCTGGGATGAGCCATCCCGCCGGCCAACAGAGCCGGGGGCTGCCGGCGACCGGCCTTTGCGCCCGCGGCGCGAGGATGGTCCGTCTGGTCGGCCTCCGCACAGGCCGAGCGGCGTGCCCATGGCCCAGTACCGCATTGAGGTCGGCCGGCGCGATGGGGTCACGCCCCGGGAGATCGTCGGCGCCATTGCCAACGAGGGGGGTCTCGACGGCCGCCACATCGGCCGCATCGACATCCAGGACGACCACTGCACCCTTGATCTGCCGGACGGCATGCCGCGGGAGATCCAGCAGCACCTGCGCAAGGTGCGCGTCTGCGGGCGTCCCCTCAATCTGACCCAGGTACAGACGGCCTCCCAAGGCGCCGAGCGCGCGGAGCGGCCGCGCAAGCCTCGCCGGCCTTGAAGGGTGGGGGGATCACCACCTTCCAGCCAACCTTCGAGGCCCCCGGCGAACTGGACCAGTACATCGGCCTACAGAGACAGGGCCTGCGCCGGTGGCCCCAATGAAAAAGCCACCGCGCGGCGTCACGGTGGCCATGCCCGGCATTGCTCGGTTGTGCTCGCCGCACGCGCTCGCCGATGGCCAATAAACTATAGTCTATGGCCGCCTTCACCGTCACCGTCGATGACCGCGACCTGCCCGCCTATCTCGACCGCCTGGCGCGGCGCGGCGGGGCCAAGCCGGTCATGGAGGACATCGCCCGCGCGCTGGCGAACCGCACCGAGGACGCCTTCCAGGCCGAGGCCTCGCCGTTCGGCCCCAAGTGGCCGGCGCTGACCGGCCGCTACGTCAAGCGCGCCCGCAAGCACGGCGGACGCGGCGGCGACGCGCATCCCATCCTGCAGCGCCACGGCGGACTGACGGCCAGCATCACTCACGGCGCCAGCGCCACCGAGGCCTGGGTGGGCGCCTCCAAGGAGTACGCGGCTATCCACCAATTTGGTGGGACCGCCGGCATGGCACCGGGGCCCGCGGCCATCCCGCCGCGGCCCTATCTGCCGGTATCTCCCGACGGCGAGCTCTCGCCCACGGCCGAGCGCGAGATCCTGGAGATCCTGCGGCGGCACCTGGAGAGCTGAAAGGGGAAAGCTGAAATCTGATAACCAGACCGCGACGACCAAGCCCCATGGCCATCACCGAGAAGCAACGTCGCTGGCTCAAGCGCCAGGTCCATCACCTCAAGCCGGTGGTGCTGCTCGGCCAGGCCGGGCTCACGGACCGCGTCGTCGCGGAGATCGACGGGGCCTTGACCCACCACGAGCTCATCAAGGTCAAGGTCAACGCAGGGGACCGCGACCTGCGCGACACCCTGATCCGGGAGATCGGGGCACGTACCGGGAGCGACCTGATCGACCGCATCGGCAACATGGCCGCCTTTTACCGCCCGAACCCTGACCGCATGGGGTCCATTCCGCTGCCAAGGGACTAGACCCAGCACCAGGCGGCGCCAGCAGACGCTGCCGCCGCACCCTGCCTTCAAACCCTGGGGCGCATCTGGTCCTCGCGGATGCGCGGCGTGAAATACACATCCGCCTCGTCCAGGTCGACGGGCTCCTCGGCGCGATTGACCAGAGGCTGCTCGTAGTCCTTCCAGCCGCGCAGGCCGGTCTTCAACGACAGGACATGCTGGTACCCAAGGACCTGCATGGAGTGCGCGGCCAGCACGCTGCGGTAGCCGGAGCGGCACACCACCACGATCTCTTTGTCGCGGGCCTGGACCAGCTCGGGGATGGTCTCCTCGTACTCCCATTCGCAGGCCGACTCCAGGATGCCCCTGGGGACGTTGATCGACCCCTGGATGTGCATCGCTTCGAACTCATAGGGCTCGCGGACGTCCACGATCAGGAGATCGGGGTTCTCGTGCAGGCGAGCCTCCAGGTCCCAGGGCATGATCTCCTCGACGTCCGTCAGACAATGCTTGATCAGATCGAGAAAGTTCTTCATTCGCTCACCTCGAGTCCAGAACACGGGCAGGCGACCACACGCCGCCACGCTGCGGACGTCGGTCGTCGTCCTTCGGCCACCCACCGAGCCTCACCAGCCGGGCACACGCGCCCCCAACATCGCCTGGCTCTCCGGGGGCAGATCTGGCGCTCAGATCTGGCGCTCAGATCTGGCGCTCGGACCTGGCGATCAGGCAGCCAGGGCCTCGATGCGCCGTGCCAACGCGAAATCGAGCTCGGTCACGCCGCCCGCATCATGGGTGGCGAGGTCCACCCGGACCCTGGCATAGACATTGAACCACTCCGGGTGGTGGTTCATGCCCTCCGCGACCAGGGCGACCTTGGTCATGAACCCAAAGGCTTCAACGAAGTCCTTGAAGTGGAACTCCTTGTTCAGCTTCCCCTGACAGATCTGCCAAGGCGTCGCTGCGCCGGCGTTCAGGTCTTCCAGCGCCTGCTCGAGTGCCGCCGCGTTCAATCTTTCTCTCGTCATGCTGCGAAGCTCCGCGTGATGGGTCTGGCCTATTTGGCCAAGATGTCGCCAGCCGTAGCCAAATCAAGGCGCCTGCCGGTCCCCCGTCCCTCCTAGCCCGGAGGCGCCCGCTCGCCACCCCCGCCGAACGCCGCGATCGCCGCCCTCAGCTCCGGACAGGTCCGCGCCTCGGTCTCCAGGCTCGCCCCGGTGCCGATGGCCGCCCAGGCTTGCCGGACGCTGGCCGCCCCAGCCGCCGGGCCCATGGGGTGGCCGAAGACGCCCCTGCCCGGGATGAAGCCAAAGTCCACCCCGCCGACGCGGCGGTAGACGCCCTCGAGGGTACCGGCCCACTCGCTGCCGCCCGGAATCGGCAGGCTGCGCGCGATGGGCCGCGTTGGATCCCCCATTGGATCGAGGCAGGCGGCGATGCCGTCCATCACCTCCATCGCATCCATGCCCATGCGGGGGCCGAAGCCCGGCATGATGACCCCATCGAGACCGGCCAAGCGCTGGAGCTTGTTGATCACGCGGGTGTGGACCCCGTAGCACGGCAGCCGGCTCGCGGCCGCGATGAAGGCAAAGTGCCCGATCAGCGGGACCTGGGTGTGGCGGCGCAGCATGCGCACGGCGCTCAGCCCCACGGTCATGGTGTTGACCAGCAGCAGGTTGGCTCCGTTCTCGACCGCCAGGTCGTGGAGTGCGCAGAGGCGGTCCACCTCGTCCGTGATATTGGCCAGATAGCCCTTGGGCACGCCGGTGCGCGTCTCCGCCCGCCGCCGCGCCGCCCCCAACAGGGCCGAGCGGCGCGCCAGGGGACACCAGGGCGTATCGGCCAGCATCTCGTCGTCCTTGACCACGTCCAGCCCCCCCAGCCACGCCTGGTAGCCGAGCTCGGCAAAGGGCTCGGGCGGGAGACCGATGTTCGGTTTGGTGACGCCGAAGAAGATGGGCCGGTCGTAGACCTGCAGCAGGCGGCGGACGCCGTCCACCCCGAACTTGGGTCCCTCGAAGCCCGCGAGGTAACAGGCGGGCGCGCGCAGATCGAGCAGCTTGATGAGCGGGATGCCAGGGACGAAGAACACCCCCTCCCCAAGCACCGCCGAGAGCAGGTTGGGGATCCGCGGCCCGAAGTTGCCGTGGGGGTGGGCGATGGTGACACGGCAGACGGAGACCGCGCCCGCTGCTCCGTCCGCGGTCGGACAGCTCGGAGCAGGGAGGTGGCCCTCGACGCGCAGGTCCAAGACCTTGGCCGCAAAACGGGGACGAAAGTCTTCGTCGACGCCGATCCGGTGCCACTGGCCCGTCGACTGCTCCCGGCACAGGGCTGCGGCCGCTGCCCGGGGGTCCCCATGACACTCGAAGCGGTAGTCAAGCTCGAGGTAATCCGCTGGCTCCAGCTCGCCTGGCTGGGCGAAGAACGCCGACTGGTCAGACTCGTTCATATCAGGCTCCGCGACGCTACCCGTGGCGCGCTCGACCGAGACGGCCGGCGTAAGGCGCACCGACCCGGACGCATCGAGGCTCGCCCCGGAACCCGCGCGCCACCTCAGCCCTCACCGAAGAAGTGCAGGAGGACCTCGCGCTCGGGTCTGGGCCCGTCGAGCTCACAGAGGAAGATCGACTGCCAGGCCCCCAGCGCCAGACGGCCGTCGATGATTGGGATGGTCTCGCTCGCGTTCATGACTAGGCCCAGCAGGTGGGCATGGGCGTTTGGACGACCGTCGATCGGGTCGCGGTCATGCCCGTAGCCGCGCTGGGGCGGGGCCAGGTCCTTGAGGAAGGCGATCATATCCCGCTGCAGCAGGTCCTCGTGCTCGTTGATGTTGATCCGCGCCGTGGTGTGGGGGGAGATCAGGGTCAGCAGGCCGGCGCGAATACCGGTGCCTTGGACCAAGGCCAGCACCCTGGGCGTGATATTGATGAGCTCGATGGGCTGGGTTGTCGCCTGGACAATACGGCGCTGGAGGATCTTCATGTCAACCGAGGATCCGGCGCAGGGCCGCGCTGAGCTTGACCGACGCCTTGGCATAGCGCCCCTCGGTGGCCACCAGCATCTCCTCCAGGCGCGTGCTCAGCCTGGTCGTCTCCTCGCGCAGCAGGGCGTCCTCCCGGTGTATGCGCTCACGCAGCTCGGCAATGGAGCAGCAACGCTTGAACAGGGCCTCGCGGCGGCGCCGGGACGCCTCGTAGGCATCGTTGAGATCCTTGACCCAGACGGTCTCGATGACCGCGAGACAGGATTCACGTACGGCATCGAGCAGCTCGTGCCCCGGATCCTTGTCGCCGCCCGGCTCCATCTCCGCATGCTGGACCAGGATGGAGACCGCCACCGCGAGCCGCGATACCAAGGTCTGGTCCAGCACCTCGCTGTCCTCGCGCAGGCAGCCGGATCGAGCCGAGGCCAGGATGGGCGCGCCGGCGAAGGTCAAGGGGCCGATCCCGGTCTCGACCGATGCCCCGGCGAGGGCCTCGACGCGCTCAATGAGGGCGCCCAGGGTCCGGTCGGCCAGAGCCGCACGGCGCTCGGCCGCGCGGGCCACCTGAAACCTCAAGACGCCAACGGTCAGGACCGCGGCCACCAGGACGAGGATCGCCAGCTCCCCGAGGCTCAGGGTCCAATCGATCGCGACCATGAGGCTATCGGGCACAGCAAAGAAGGCTCGAACGGACCGGCGCGGGTCGGCGTGGCGGCCAGGGCGTTGTCACAGGGCCGCCCCTACTCGTCCCCGGAGCCGCGCACATTGAACTCCACCCTCCACTGCTTCCTCCCCGTGCGCGGTATCGCCGTCAGCTCCAGGGTGCCAACCTCGGTGACGGCGGCCTGCAGGCGAACCGGGACGATGTCCCCGGCTTGATGGTGGGCCCCGGTCGGCAGCTCGGCGTGCAGCTCCTCCAGCTCGTCCAGCTCCTCCGGCCCCCATTCCTCGAGCAGGGTTCCGACCCGGTCTTCCCGGCGCACCGAGGAGCCGAAGAAGCGAAAGCGCACCGGCTCGCCGACCACCAGCCCGAACTCCTGGGGGGCGATCTGCGGCTCGGACCCCTCTTCCATGCCGAAGGGGGCGAGGCACAGGGCCTGCAGCGGCGGCTCCAGGCCCGGAACGGCGGGCATGGCGCTCTCGATCCCGACGTAGTAGGACTGGGCGGTGCCGCCGCGGATGCGTACGCCCCCGACCCGACGCACGTAACCGTAGTAGGCGGCACCCCGAGCGACCGCCAGGTCCAGGTCCGGGGCCCCGAGCAGACGAGCGCCGGCACCGCCCTCGGCCGCCAGCCATTGGTCGATGATCGCCATGACCCGGTCGCGCAAGACCTCGGCTTTGAAGACGCCCCCATTGAAGAGGACCGCGGTGGGGTGCAGGAAGGTGCGACCCTGCGCCTGGGGGACAAAGCCCTCGAGCGTCTCAGTGGCCGTGGCCTGCCGGGCCAGGAAGGCGGCGAGGTGCCGGGTCACCGCGGGATCCTGGGCGAAGGGCAGGCCGAGCTTGGTGAGGGCGGTGCGCGAGCGGCCCGCAGGCCGGGCGTTGGCCGGGACCTCGGGGAAGAAGCCGTCGATCAGGGTCCCTGTGACCTCGTCGCGCGTCAGCTCGGTGCGCACGCTGCCGCCGACGAGCTTGGCCCCCCGGCTCGGCACCACCACCGGGACCACATCAAGGTCCGGCTCGCTCAGGATGCGCTCCTTGGCGTGGCGGCAGCCGTGGGTCAAGGCCTGGATCTGCCAACGGTCGAGCTCGACCCCGATGGCGCCAAGCTTGGCCTTGACCACATGGGCGAGGGCGAGGTCCATGTTGTCGCCGCCGAGTAAGATATGCTCCCCCACCGCCACCCGGGTCAGCTCCAAGGCCCCCTCGCGCTCGGTGACGGCGATCAGCGAAAGGTCCGTCGTGCCCCCGCCGACGTCCACCACCAGGATGATGTCACCCACTCGAACCTGTTTACGCCAGGCCCCGTGGCTGTCGTTGACCCAGTTGTAAAGGGCCGCCTGCGGCTCTTCGAGCAGGACCAGATTCTCAATCCCGAGGGCGCGCGCCGCATCCGCCGTAAGCTCGCGGGCGGCAGGATCGAAGGATGCCGGGACCGTGACCGTGACCTCCTGCTCTGCCAGGTCCGCGTAGGGGTGCAACCCATTCCAGGCGTCGCGCAGATGACGCAGATACTGGGTGCTGGCCTCCAAAGGCGAGATCTGGGGGACCTCCTCGGGCACCCCGGGTGGCAAGATGGGTGCCCGGCGGTCGACGTCCGGGTGACAAAGCCAGCTCTTGGCGCTTGAGACCAGGCGGATGGGGGTATTGGCGCCGAGGCTGCGGGCCAGCTCGCCGACGATGCGCCCGGGATCCGCCTCCCAGGGCAGGCGCAGATCGCCCGGCTTGAGCTCGTCTGGGTGCGGCAGGTAGAGGAAGGAGGGCAGCAGGGGCCGCTCCTCCACCGCCCCGGGGCCGGTCAGCTGCGGGATCTCCATCAGGCCCTGGACCACCTCCTCCCCTTCGCTCTGTTCCAGGTCCACGTAGGCCAGGGCGCAATGGGTGGTTCCTAGGTCGATGCCCACGGCGAAGCGGCGGGTGCTCATAGCTCCACCTCCGCCGCCATCAGCACCTTCAGGTCGTGCCCCTCGGCGACCCGCGGCAAGCGGACCTGGGTGGCCCGCCAGCCGCGGTGGATCAGGGTCCCCGTAAAGGGCGCCTCGCCCACCACGTTTCCGATGAGCCTCACCAGCGAGGCGTCGAAGTCCGCCCCCAGGGTGACACGCGTGCCCTCGGGTTCCTCGCGAACCGGACGGATGGCAAGGTACTCCTCCAGGGTCTGGCGGCAGCCCTGATGGACCAGGCGCGCCGCGGCCCCGACCTCCTGGTCGGAAAAGGTCGTGATGTCCTCCTGCAGGAAGTCGATCAGGCGCCCATGCTGCTGCAACAGGCAGAGCAGTTGCAGGGCCGACTGAGGCTCGGTGGCGGCCGGCGGTGCGCTCGGTAGCGGTGCCTTGCGCGGCGGGCGGCGGGCCTTGACCCGCGGGGCCTGGGGTTCGGTCCCGGCCTCCGCCGCTGGGGCACCCGTGCCGAGGAGACGGCGCAGGGATGCAACGGCGCCCGAGAGGCGCGCGAAGATGGAGGTTTTCGAGCTCGACATAGGGCCCCCTGAGTGCTCGCGCCAGACCAGGTGGAGAGACGAGGCACCGCCGCACCCCACCGCCAGGGCCGCGGTTGTGGCACGCATGTTAGCGCGGGTCGCGGACAAAGGCGCGCCCGCCTCGCCCCAGATTGGGTCCCAGCCAGGCGCGCCGCGGCCAAGGCGCATGCGATACTGTCCGTCTGAGGGGACGCAGGTCCCGGCACCGAGGGGGTCAGCATCCATGTCACATGCCCGGACCGCATCGGACCCGGCGTCGCCCGGCGCCATCCTGATGACCCCCAGCGCGGCCGAGCGCCGGGAGATGATCAGCGTGGCGGCCTACTATCGAGCCGAGCGTCGCGGCTTCGCACCGGGCGGGGCGGAGCAGGATTGGCTGGAGGCCGAGGCCGAGATCGATCGCCTACTGACGGTCATGGCACACCGCGGCATCAGCCGGGAGGCCTATGAGCGCGCTGGTCTGCGCAACGCTCTGCGGCTGTGGGTGGTGTGACGACCCATGGTCCGGAAGAACACCACAGCCGGTCAGCGGCAGTGCCGGCCAAATCGCAGTGGGCTCAGCCGCCTCCCTGGCCAGGACTCCCGCCTGCCGGAACGCAGAGGACTTAAACATGGGGGCTGGGCGAAGGGGCTGGGCGAAGGGACTGGGCAAAAGCGAAGGGCCCGCGTGCTTCCACACGGGCCCTTTCATCTTTGGCGCTCCCTAGGGGATTTGAACCCCTGTTACCGACGTGAGAGGCCAGCGTCCTAACCACTAGACGAAGGGAGCGGATCGAAATCGCGAAAGTCGGTATTATACGCGGATGTTATCAACCCTCAAGCAGCGCATCGCCTCGATCGGCCAGCGCCTTTTCGGCCGGCGCCCCCTAGAGCCTACAGCCACCAACCAGCCGGAGCCGCCAGGCGCGGGTCCGACAGCTCCAGAGCCCGCAGGCAGGGCCCATCCAGACCCCAGCGCCACGGTGTCCAAACGGCATCCGGCCCGGCCGGCAGCCGCCACACCTCCCTGTCCCAGGGTCGTGCCCCGCTCCGAGCACAGCATCTCCCGGGCCAACATCAGCCCCAACGCGCTCAAGGTCCTGTATCGCCTTCGCCAGGCCGGCTTCCAGGCCCACTTGGTCGGTGGGGGGGTCCGCGACCTGCTCCTCGGGCGCGAGCCAAAGGACTTCGATGTGGCCACCGACGCGGAGCCCGAGGAGGTGCGCGCGGTCTTTCGCAATTGCCGGCTGATCGGGCGGCGCTTCCGCCTGGCCCATGTCCATTTCGGCCCCGAGATCATCGAAGTCGCGACCTTCCGCGGCCAGAATCCCGACGTCGCGGAGGCCGACCGCCGGGTCGAGAACGGCCTGATCGTACGGGACAATGCCTACGGGTCCATCGAGGAGGACGCCCTGCGGCGGGACTTCACGGTCAACGCCCTGTACTACGACATCGGCGACTTCTCGGTGCTCGACTACACCAATGGGCTGGAGGATCTGCGCGCCGGCCGGCTGAGGCTCATCGGGGACGACCCGCGACGGCGCTACCGCGAGGACCCGGTGCGCATGCTGCGGGCGGTGCGCTTTGCCTGCAAGCTCGGCTTCAACATCGACCCGACCTGCGAAGAGCCCATGCGCGAGCTCGGCCATCTGCTCCAGGACATCGCGGCAGCTCGGCTGTTCGACGAGCTGCTCAAGCTGTTCCAGACCGGATTCGGCCTGGCCGCCTTCGAGAAGCTTCGCCACTATGGACTCTTCGGCCACCTCTTCCCAGACACGGAGGCCTGCCTGGCCTGCGAGGAACAGGACTTCCCCATCACCTTCGTCTCTCGTGGGCTAGCCAATACGGATGCGCGGGTGCTCCAGGACCAGCCAGTCACCCCGTCGTTCCTGTTCGCCGTCCTGCTCTGGGAGCCGGTGCGCCAGCGTTATCAGGAGCTGCTCGACCGCGGGCGTGAGCCCATCGAGGCCATGATCCTGGCTGGGAGCGAGATCGCCGCCCGCCAGCAGTCGCGGGTGGCGATCCCCAAGCGCTTCTCCCTGCCCATGCGCGAGATCTGGGACCTGCAGCCGCGCCTGGAACAACGTCAAGGGACCCGCCCTCATCGGCTGCTGGGTCATCCCCGCCTGCGCGCGGCCTACGACTTCCTCCTGCTGCGTGCGGCGGCCGGCGAGGCGGACCCGGAGCTGGCGGACTGGTGGACCCGTTTCCAGGCGGGCAGCACCCAGGAGCGCACCCGCATGACGGAAGGCGGCGCCAAGCGCCGGCGCCGGCGCCGGCGTCCCAGAAGCGAGGCCCCTGGGGTGGGCGGGACCGCGTCCGCCTCACCGGTCGGGGTCGCGGAGGGCGACTGAGGTGCGAGCGCAGGTTGAGATCGCCTACGTCGGCCTCGGCAGCAACCTCGCCGACCCCGGGCACCAGGTCCGGCGCGCTCTCGAGGCCCTCGACCGCTTGCCCGAGACCCGCCTGATGGCGGCCTCGGCGCTCTACGCCACCGCACCCGTCGGTCCCCAGGACCAGCCCGACTACGTCAACGCCGCCGCCCGCCTGGAGACGCGGCTGTCCCCGCCCGATCTGCTTGCGGCACTGCTGTCCATCGAGGCCCGCCAGGGCCGCCGGCGAGACGGGACCCGCTGGGGGCCCCGCATCCTGGACCTCGACCTGCTCCTGCACGGCGCGAGGGTGCTCGACCTGCCAGGGCTGCGTCTGCCACACCCCGAGATGGGACGCCGGGCCTTCGTGCTTGTCCCGTTGGCGGACGTGGCGCCGCCCGGGCTGCCCATCCCCGGCCAGGGGACCCTGGAGCAACTCCTGCGCGCCTGCCCTCAGGGCGGCGTGACCCGTCTGCCCTTGGCCTCGGCGACTTGCCGCGCCGTCCCCCGGCTGGCAAGATCCTGACATCCGGGTCAAGGTCGGCGCCAAGGACCGGCCGGGGTGCGCCGCAGGCGCGCCGATGCCTCCAGAGCGCACCCAAACCAAGCGTCCGGGGACCGGCCGCTGCCCCAGCCCCGGCGGCCTGGGGGCAGCCCATTGGGCTCAGCACCGTCCGCCCCGTCATCGACCCAGCCCCAGCCGCGGAGGCCCCGCATGCCACAGGTCACCGTCGCCACCCTCGCCGCCATGAAGGGGCGGGGCGAGCCCATCGCCTGCCTCACCTGCTACGACGCGAGCTTCGCCACCCTGTTGGAGCGGGCCGGGGTCGAGGTCCTGCTGGTCGGAGACTCCCTCGGGATGGTGCTCCAAGGTCACAAGACCACCCTGCCGGTCACCCTGGATCAGATGGTCTATCACTGCGCCTGTGTCGCTCGGCGTCGGGAGCGTGCCCTTTTGATCGCCGACATGCCATTCTTGACCTATGCGAGCCGCAGCCAGGCCCTGGCAACCGCTGGCCGGCTGATGCAGGAGGGCGGCGCCCACATGGTCAAGCTCGAAGGCGGGGCCGCCATGGTGGATACGGTCGCCGCCCTCGCCGCGCAGGGCGTCCCAGTGTGCGGCCATCTGGGACTCCTGCCCCAGTCCGTGCACAAGCTCGGCGGCTACCGGTTGCAGGGACGTGAAGCCGTGTCGGCCAGGACCATCCGCGAGGATGCCAAGGCATTGCAGGCCGCCGGGGCCGGACTCCTGATCCTGGAGTGCATCCCTTCGGCCCTGGCCGGCGAGATCGCCCAGGCGCTCACGATACCGGTGATCGGCATTGGGGCCGGTGCCGCCTGCGATGGCCAGGTCCTGGTGCTGTATGACATGCTCGGGCTGACGGCAGGGCACCCACCCAGCTTCAGCACCGACTTCCTGCGCGGACGCGGCGACGGGGTCGCCGGGGCCATCGCGGCCTATGTCCAGGCGGTCAAGGCCCGCGCCTTCCCAGGTGCGGAGCAGACGCCGGCCTAGTGCCGGGTCCCGGGTACCGTGCCCGACGGCCCTGTAACCGTTGACGGAGGCGCCGTACCATGGAGCTCGTCCAAGACCTGACCACCCTGAGGCGCCGGGTGCGCACCTGGCGCCAGGCCGGCGACCAGATCGCCCTGGTCCCGACCATGGGCAACCTGCATGCCGGCCACCTGCGGCTGGTCCGGGAGGCGCGCGCCTACGCGCAGCGCACGGTCGTCAGCATCTTCGTCAATCCCATGCAGTTCGGCCCGCAGGAGGACTTCGCCGCCTATCCGCGCACCCCAGAGCGCGACCGCGCACTGCTGGAGACCGAGGCGACCGACCTCTTGTTTGCCCCGAGCGTTGCCACCGTGTACCCCCGCCCCCCCGAGGAACAGACCCGCGTGGAGGTCCCCGGACTCTCGGCCATCCTGTGCGGGTCGAGCCGGCCCGGCCACTTCGTCGGGGTGGCGACCGTGGTCTGCAAGCTCTTTAACATGGTCCAGCCGGATTTGGCCGTGTTCGGCGAGAAGGACTACCAGCAGCTGCTGGTGATCCGCCGTATGACGGAAGACCTGTGCCTGCCGGTGTCCATCCTGGGTGTCCCGACGGTGCGCGAAGCGGACGGCCTGGCCCTAAGCTCCCGCAATGCCTACTTGCTGCCGGAGGAGCGCACCCGTGCCCCGGCCCTTCGGCGGGCCCTGGGCCATGCCGCTGACGCGCTGCGCGCCGGTCTGGCTGTCGCAGAGGCGGAAAGGAAGGGGGTGCAGGAGCTCACAGAGGCGGGGCTGCAGCCGGACTATGTCAGCGTCCGACGCGCGCTGGACCTCGCACCGCCCGGTCCGACGGATGCCGACCTGGTGGTGCTGGCGGCGGCCTGGCTGGGCAGGGCACGCCTGATCGACAACCTGCGCCTGTCCCGCCCGGTCTGACGCCCAGCCCCGGCGCGACGCCCCCGAGCCCGTTGTGCGACGCAGCATGGGAGTTGCGCGCGGTCGCGGCTTTTCTGCAATAATGCGGCCAATTCCATTTGGCCAGGCATTGGACCTCAAGGGTCCTTGCGGAGAGGTAACCGATGCAACTCACCCTGCTCAAGTGCAAGCTGCACCGGGCTTGCGTGACCCACGCGGAGCGGGAGTACGAGGGGTCCTGCGCCATCGACGAGCAGCTCTTGCGTCTCGCAGGCATCCGCGAATACGAGCAGATCCAGATCTACAACGTGACCAACGGGGAACGCTTCACGACCTACGCCATCCGCGCGGAGTCCGGCTCCCGGATCGTTTCGGTCAACGGCGCTGCGGCCCACAAGGCGGCGCCGGGCGACCGCATCATCGTGTGCGCCTACGCCACCCTGGACGAGACCGAGGCCGATGCCTTCAGGCCAAACCTCGTCTACCTGGACGAGCACAACCGGGTGCTGCGCACCGGAGACGCCATCCCCGCCCAAGCTGCCTGAGCAAGCGGCCTGGTCCCGTTCCCAGACCCCAAGCCCTAAGGCGCCCCCTGCTAAGCGGCGGGCACCGCCACCCGGCGCTGCTCCAGGGCCTGCCCGTACAGGCGCTGATATTGGGCCGCACTGTGCTCCCAGCTGAAGTCCTTGGCCATCCCCGCGACGGCCATGGCCTGCCACTGGTCTGGCCGCTCCCGATACAGGGTCAGGGCCTCATGCACGGCGCCCCAGAACGCCTCGGCGGCGGGCTCATCGAACAGGAAGCCAGTGGCCGTGCCAGCGGCGAGATGCGCCGGCGATGCCTGCACCACCGTATCCGCGAGCCCGCCCGTCCTTCGCACGATGGGCACCGTACCGTAGCGCAGGCTGTAGATCTGGTTCAGGCCACAGGGCTCGAAACGCGAGGGCATGAGGAAGGCGTCACAGCCTGCCTCGATGCGGTGGGCCCTGGCCTCGTCGTAGCTGACCCGAACCGCGACCTGGTCCGGATGGAGGTGGGCCAGGTCCTGCAGGACGCGCTCGATGCGCAGATCGCCGGAGGTCTGGAAGACCACCTGGACATCCTGCCGCTCGAGCAAGCGCGGCAGGATATCCAGGATCATGTCAACGCCCTTCTGCTCCACCAGACGGCCGATGTAGCCCAGGAGCAAGGCACGCTCACTGCGCGGTAGACCCATCTCGCGCTGCAGGGCAAGTTTGTTCTCGACCTTGAGATGGAAGGTCTCTGGGCCGTAGTTCTGGGCGATGAGGGGATCGGTTCGCGGGTTCCAGGCGCGGTAGTCGATGCCGTTCAGGATACCCTGAAAGCGGCCGCCGAGCTGGCGCAACAGACCGTCGAGCCCGCAGCCGTAGCGCGGGGTGCACACCTCCTCCGCATAGGTCGGACTAACGGTATTGACCCGATCGGAGAAGACCAGGCCGCCCTTGATGAAGGACATGCGCTGGTGGAACTCCAGCCCGTTGACCGCCCAGAGCCCCGCGGGAAGTCCGAGGCGGTCAAAGGTGGCCCGGTCGAAGAGCCCCTGGTAGGCGAGGTTGTGGACCGTGAAGATGGTCGCCGGACGCTCCGGTGAGTCCTGGAGCAGGGCCGGGGCCAGGCCTGTCTGCCAATCGTTACAGTGCAACACCTGGGGCCGCCAGCCCAGGGCCGGCAGTCCCATGGCGATGCGAGCTAGGACCCGGTTGAAGAGCATGAACCGTTCGGCATTGTCGCCCCAATCCCGCCCGGACAGGTCCGTGTAGGGACTGCCCTCGCGGCAGAAGTGATCGGGCGCGTCCACCAGATAGACCGGCAATAGGGTATCCGGGACCCGCCCCGTCAGGATCCGCACGCCCTCGTGGCTGCCCTGGACGCGCAGCTCGCACAGGACCCTGGGCTCGCGAACCTGTTTTACCGCCCTGGGGTAGGCGGGGATAATAAGCCGCGCGTCGTGGCCCAGCTCGACGAGGGCGGCTGGCAGGCTGGCGGCCACGTCGGCGAGACCGCCCGTCTTGATCAACGGGTAGGCCTCACTGCTGGCCATCAGGACCCGCCAGCCGTCGCTCCTGGCCGGGGCGCTGGGCTGGGTCAAGGACCTGGGGGAAGGGGCGGAGTGGTCCATGGATTGGGCCTGGACGAGGGGAGTTTCCGGCTACACCGCACTGCGCGGCCTGGCTGAAACCAAGGTATCACAATTCGCCCCAAGGGGGATTCCCGCGATGGACGAGGCCTGTACACTCGTAATCTTCGGCTCCACCGGCAACCTCTCCCGCATCAAGCTCTTGCCCGCCCTCTACCACCTGGAGCGGGCGGCACGGCTGGCGCCGCAGACACGGATCATCGGCTTCGGCCGGCGCGATTGGCAGGACTCGGATTGGCGCGCCGAGGTCCTGGAGGGGCTCGCCGAGTGCCTCGGAGGCGCGCTAGACCCCCAGGTTGCCGCCCGACTCGGCGAGCGCCTCGCCTTCGTGACCGGAGACCTTCAGGATCCAGCCGCCTTTGGGCGCCTGGCCGAGCGCCTGCGGACCGACACCGCCCTGCCAGGGAATCTAATCTTCTACCTGGCCATCGCGCCCCGTCACTACGGCGAGGTGGCGCAGCACTTGGGCGCGAACGGGCTCAACGCTCAGGGCCAGGGATGGTCCCGTCTGGTGGTCGAGAAGCCCTTCGGGTTTGACCTAGAGAGTGCAGAGATCCTCGACGAGCGGCTGCGCCGCCACTTCACCGAGGATCAGATCTACCGCATCGACCACTACCTGGGCAAGAGCACGGTCCAGAACATCCTGGTGTTCCGCTTTGCCAACCTGTTGCTGGAGCCCCTGTGGAACCGCAACTACATCGATCACGTGCAGATCTCCCACAGCGAGGCGCGCGGGATCGAGGAGCGGGCTGGCTTCTACGACGGCGTCGGGGCCATGCGCGACATGATCCAGAGCCATCTGCTGCAGATGCTCACCCTGGTCGCCATGGAGCCCCCACCCTGCCTGGACGCGGAGGCCCTGCGGGACGAAAAGGTCAAGGTCCTGCGCTCCATCCGCCCCATCCCACGGGAGGCGGTGCATGCGCACGCCTTCCGCGCCCAGTACCGCGCCGGCCAGGTGGGGCGCGACAAGGTCCAGGGCTACCTCGAGGAGCCCGGCGTCGCGCACAACAGCACCACCGAGACCTACGCCGCCTTCAAGGTGTACATCGACAATTGGCGCTGGCGCAACGTCCCGTTCTACCTGCGCACCGGCAAGCGCCTGGCAGCCACCCAGTCGCTCGTCGCCATCCGTTTCAAGCACCCGCCGCAGCAGCTCTTCCGTTTCACGGCCATCGAGAGCCTCAAGCCCAACTGGCTGCTGCTCAACATCCAGCCGAGCGAGTGCATGCGCCTGGAGATCCAGGTCAAGGAGCCCGGGCTTGAGATGCGCACCCAGACCGAGCGGCTGGATGCCAGCACCTGCACCATGGCCCCCGATCAGATCGATGCCTACGAGGCCCTGATCCTCGACGTGATCGAAGGCGACCACGCCCTTTTCCTGAGATACGATGAGGTCAATTGGGCCTGGCGGGTGGTCGATCCGGTGCTCAAGCTCTGGGCCACGGAGCGTGATTACATCCACACCTACCCGGCCGGAAGCTGGGGCCCGGCCGAGGCCAACCGCCTGTTCGACCGCGAGGACCAGGACTGGCGCAACGGCCTCGACGGCTGAGCGCGGACAGCGCAGCCAGCCCCAGGTACGGCGGCCCCAAGAGACGCAACGCGAAGGAGCACCCGAAGATGTCGCTCGTCAATCACACCGCTGCCTGGCTGGCCTTGGAGAGCCATTGGCAAGAGATCCGCCAGCTCCACCTGCGCGACCTGTTCGAACGCAATCCCCGCAGGGCCGCGGAGATGAGCCTCAGCGCGGCGGGGCTTCACGTGGACTACTCCAAGAACATCCTCACCGAGGAGACCCTCGAGCTCCTCTTCGATCTCGCCAAGGCGGTGGACCTGCGCGGATGGATCCGGCGCATGTTCGCAGGCGAGCACATCAACAACACGGAGGACCGGGCCGTCCTGCATGTCGCACTGCGTAACCGCAGCAACAGGCCCATCTTTGTGGACGGCGAGAACGTCATGCCCCAGGTCAACGCCGTCCTGGCGCAAATGGAGGCCTTCAGCCGCCAGGTCCGCAGCGGCATCTGGCGCGGCTACACGGGCGAGCGCATCACCGACGTGGTCAACATCGGCATCGGCGGCTCCAATCTGGGTCCGCTGATGGTGTGCGAGGCCCTCAAGCCCTACCAGTCCCCGGAGCTACGGGTGCATTTCGTCTCCAACGTGGACGGCACCCACCTCGCCGAGACCATCCGCCACCTCGAGCCTGCCACCACCCTCTTCGTCGTCGCCTCCAAGACCTTCACCACTCAGGAGACCATGACCAACGCGCACAGCGCTCGCGAGTGGCTGGTCGACGCCCTGGGGGACGAGGCAGCGGTTTCCGACCACTTCGTCGCCGTCTCCACCAATGCCGAGCGTGTGGCGGCCTTTGGCATCGACACCAACCATATGTTCGGGTTCTGGGATTGGGTCGGGGGGCGCTACTCCCTGTGGTCAGCCATCGGGCTGCCCATCACGTTGGCCATCGGCTACGACCGTTTCTGCGAGCTGCTGGCCGGCGCCCACGAGATGGACGAGCACTTCCTCGGCACGGACATCGCCCACAACCTGCCGGCCGTCCTCGGGCTCATCGGTTGCTGGTATGCCAACTTCGCCGGGGCCCGTACCCACGCCGTCCTGCCCTATGACCAGTATCTGCGCTACCTGCCCGCCTACCTGCAGCAAGGGGACATGGAGAGCAATGGCAAGAGCGTCACCCGAGACGGGGTTCCAGTGGAGTACAGCACGGGGCCCGTGGTCTGGGGTGAGCCGGGGACCGACGGCCAGCACGCCTTCTACCAGCTCATCCACCAGGGGACCCAGATGATCCCCTGCGACTTCATCGCCCCCATCCACAGCCACAATCCCGTCGGCGACCATCACGCCAAGCTCATGGCCAACTTCTTCGCCCAGACCGAGGCCCTGATGCGCGGGCGCACCACGGAGGAGGCCTATGCCGAGATGCTCGCCGAGGGCTTGACCCCGGCTCAGGCGGCGGAGCTCGCGCCCCATCGGACCTTCCCCGGCAATCGCCCGACCAACAGCATCCTGGTGGAGCGCATCACGCCCCGCACCCTGGGCGCCCTGATCGCCCTCTACGAGCACCGCATCTTCACCCAGGGCGTGGTTTGGGGCATCAACTCCTACGACCAGTGGGGTGTGGAGCTTGGCAAGCAGCTCGCCGGGGTCATCCTGAAAGAGATCCAAGCCGGCCGGGTCAGCGCCCCCCACGACACCTCTACCGCGCGCCTGCTGGAGTATTTCCTCCAGCACCGCAGCGGCTGATCCGGGAGCGCCCCTCCCGCCGCCCCTTGCGCCCACTCGCGCGGAATCCGTCCCATGACCTTACTTAAGAACGCACTGCTCCTGCCCGCCGCCGTCGCGCTGGCGGTGGGAACTGTGTTGGCGATCATCCTCCTGCTGCCGCCCTATGAGGAGCCAAAGGCCCCCGAGGACCGGCCAAGGGCGGAGGATGCCCTGGCGCCGGTGGCATCGGACGCGCATGCACCCAAGACCAGCGAGCCAGCCCCGCTACCCGCAGCGGCCGCGCAGCGTCTGGAGCAATTGCGCTCGCCCCGCTCCGCCCCTCCCCGCGACCAAGCCCCCCAGCCAGCATCAAGCGCAAGGCCAAGCTCGGCCACGCAAGCCCCGGCCACATCGAATCCAGGCGGTTTCGCGGGAGCTCGTGCGGGAAGGCCGCCAGGTGATGCGCTCTTGCCGGCCCAGCCCGCTGCAACCCATGTGGTCAAGCGCGGCGATACCCCGGCGACCATTGCCCGCCAGTACCTGGGCGATGCCGCCCGCTGGCCTGAGATCGCGCAGGCCAACCCGGGTTTGGACGCGAGGTCCCTTCAGATCGGTCAGGTCCTGCGTCTGCCGGAGACGGCCGCACAGGCCCAGCCGCAGGGCGACGTGCCCTCGAAAGGCAAGGCGATGGTCCACCGAGTCGGCCCGGGCGATACCCTCTACCGGCTGGCCGCCAAGTACTACGGCGATTCGACGCGCTGGAAACTGATCCAAGACGCCAACCCGGGCCTGCCCGATGGGGGGGTCAAGGGTCTGAAGCTCGGCACCGAGCTGGTGATCCCCGCCGCGCCGGAGCAGGGCCGCTGACCGCAGCCGACGCCGATGGTTGGCAGCCTCGACTCCCGTTCGGCATAGAGCAGCCCCGTCCCGCGCGGCTCGCCGTCCGCCACCAAGAGGTCCTGCCCGGTGTCGTCCGCGGTGCCCAGGGCGAGGATCTGCCCGTGCTCCAAAGCGACCGGCAGCCAGTGCCCGATGAAGCCATCCAGGTCCTCGGCGAAGGCGTCCCGGCGACCCCGACATCGAGCACAACGCTTGCCGGCGCCGAATCCCCGCGCATCCCGGCGGCGCCGTGCGGGCAATGACGATTGACCTGCGAATGCCAGCGTAGTGGAAGATCGAAGACCCCACCACCGCCCGCAGAACCACAACCGGACGCTCCAAGCGCTGGCTGTCCCCAGCACCCCGCATTGAAGGCAGCCAACGAGGGGTATAGGCTTCCCGCCCTCAAGCCGCACCCCGTGGCGCACCCATGTCAGACACCAAGCCTATCACCCCAGATTCCCCCGAGGCCCACATCAACCGGGAGCTGTCCTGGTTGAGCTTCGCCCGGCGCGTGCTGGCGCTGGCGGAGGACCCGGAGCAGCCTCTGCTGGAGCGGGTCAAGTTCGCCGGGATCATGGGTATGATCTACGACGAGTTCGCCATGAAGCGCATCGGCGGGCTGTGCCGCCAGGTGCAAGCCGGCGACCAGAAGCCCGGACCGGACGGGCTGACGCCGGCTCAGGAGCTGGCGTCCTGTCGGGCGGAGCTGCGGGCGCAGCAGGGTCTGGTGGCACGGCTGGTGGAGGAGGAGTTGCGGCCGGCGCTGCTCGACCTGGGCATCCCGATTCGGAATGTGACAGACCTTGACCCGACCCAGCGGGAGCATCTAGCCCGCTACTTCGCCGAGGCGGTCGAGCCCATCCTGACCCCATTGGCGGCGGATGCCGCCCACCCCTTTCCCTTCATCAGCAACCTGGGGCTGAATCTTGCGGTCCAGGTGATGGACCCGGGCCGACATCGCGCCCACTTCGTACGCATCAAGGTGCCCGCCAACCGGCCGCGCTGGGTGCCGCTGCCAGGCGGGGCCGCTGGCGGTGGCTGGGTGCCCCTGGAGCAGGTGATCGCCGACAACTTGAAGGCCCTGTTTCCGCGCGCTGCAGGGCTGACCTGCTCGTTTTTCCGGGTCACGCGAGGGGCAAAGGATGATCCCTGGACCGACCTGGTGGGGGACGAGGACCCAGACCTCTCCCCAGGGGCCATCATCGGCATGGTCACCACTGAGCTGACGGCCCGCAAGTACGCAGGCGTGGTGCGTCTGGAGGTCAGTGCCGACATGCCGGAGGACCTCCAGCACTGGCTGGCAGTCCAGCTCGGGGCTGGGCCGGACGACATCCTCGTCAGCCAGGGGCTGCTCAGCCTGGTAGACCTCATGCGCTTCCCGGCGGAGGGCTTCCCGGAGCAGCGTGACCCAGCCCACGAGCCGGTGACCCATCCGCGCCTGCGCCAGCTCGATTGCGCCAACCCGGCCGCCATCTTCCGCGAGATCCGCCGGGGCGACATCCTCATTCACCTGCCGTATCACAGCTTCGACACATCGATCCTGCACTTCCTGCAAAGCGCCGCCGCAGACCCGAACGTGCTGGCCATCAAACTGACCATCTACCGCACCAGCAGCAACTCCCCCATCATCCAGGCGCTCAAGGAAGCGGCGCGGCGCGGCAAGCAGGTCGCCGTCCTGGTCGAGATCACGGCGCGCTTTGACGAGGCGCCCAACATCGCCTGGGGGCGAGAGCTGGAGCAGGCGGGGGCCCATGTCGCCTATGGGGTCGAGCGCCTCAAGACCCACATCAAGCTCGCCCTGGTGGTACGTGAGGAGGCCGACGGGCTCCGCCGCTACATCCATGTGGGCACCGGCAACTACCACACCGGCACGGCGCGGCTCTACGAGGACCTGGGGCTCCTCACCGCCGACCCGGAGCTGTCGGCCCATGCCGCCGCCATCTTCAACGAGCTGACCGGTGGCATCCCGGCCCCGGCGCAGGGCAGGCTGATGGTCGCGCCCCATGATCTGCGCGAGCGCTTCACCGGCCTGATCCGGCGCGAGGCCGATCACGCCCGGGCCGGCCGCCCCTGCGGCATCCGCGCCAAGATGAACCAACTGCAGGACGCCGAGATCATCCGCGAGCTGTATGAGGCCAGCATGGCGGGCGTGCCCATGAGCCTCAACGTGCGCGGCCTGTGCTGCCTGCGCGCCGGGGTGCCGGGGCTGTCCGAGACCATCCGCGTCTACAGCACCCTGGGGCGCTTCCTGGAGCACGGGCGCATCTATCGCTTCGAGAACGGCGGCGCGCCGGAGTACTTCATCGGCTCGGCGGACTGGATGCACCGCAACCTGTCGCGGCGCATGGAGGCGGTGGCCCCGGTCTGCGACCCGCGGCTGAAGGCGGAGTTGGACGAGATCCTGCGCGTGTACGAGGCCGATAACTGCACGGCCTGGGACATGCAGCCGGACGGCAGCTATGTGCGCCGCCGCCCGGCCGCGGGCGAACCCTGCCGCGGGGCGCAGCAGGTGTTTATTGAGCTGAGCCAGGGGGTCGAGTCACTGGGGTGAAGGCGGCCCGCCGGGATGGCCTGCCGCCGCGACCTCAGCCACCGGGCTCGATGGGCAGCCTCAGGCGCGCTGGAGCTCCACCTTATCGTAGACCTCGGCCAGGGCCAGGGTACAGCCGACGCTGGCCAGGGGGACGCTGTCGGTGAGGGCGGAGTAGTCGGACAGGGTCCAGCGGCCATCGTCGCCGCGGCTGTAGAGCTCCACCTGGACGCGGTGCTGGGAGACCAGCAGATACTCCCGCAGGCTGGGGATCTGGCGGTCGATGGCGAACGTGTTGCCCCGGTCATAGGCCTCGGTGGAATCCGACAGCACCTCGCAGATCAGGCGGGGGTTGAGCAGGACGTCGCGCCGGCCATCCTGGAACTCATGCTCGCCGCAGAGTGCAATTAGGTCCGGGTAATGACCTGCATCGGCAGTGCGGATACGGACCTTGAGATCGTTCGCATAGACATTGCAGGGGCGGCCCTTCATCTGGGTCCAAAGCTGCCCGAGGATATTGCCTACGATGGCATTGTGCTCGACACTCGCCCCGGTCATGGCGAAGACCTCGCCGGCGACGTACTCGCTGCGCCCCTCCAGGGACGCGCGCTCGCCTTCCAGCCATTCGTCGAAGCTCAAGTGAGGTTTCGGTTGCAGGGTCATGGGGCGTGTCCGCGGTCCGGGTTTTGAGGATTATAGGTCCAGACCTTGGGTGGCCAACCGGCGCCCGCCTTCGGGTCGAGACCACCTAAGCCCAGGGGTACCTCGCCGCTATCCCTTGATGCAGACCAGCGGCTCCAGCCGCGCGACCTTGGTCGCCAGGCCTGCTGCGGCGGCGGCGTCGACCACGGCGCTGACGTCCTTGTAGGCGCCCGGCGCCTCCTCGGCCACGCCGCGCAACGACGGGCTGCGGATCAGGATGCCGCGCCCTGCCAGCTCGTCCACGATGGCGCGACCCTGCCAGCGCCGGGTCGCCTGATGGCGGCTCATGCTTCGCCCGGCGCCGTGGCAGGCGGAGGCAAAGGCATGGCGAGTGGCCGACGGGCAGGCCTGCTCCGCCACGCCCCCGGCCAGAATATAGGAGGCGGTCCCCATACTGCCCCCGATGATCACCGGCTGCCCCGCCGCGCGCAGCTCCGCGGGAAGCGACGGATGTCCCGGCCCGAAGGCGCGCGTCGCCCCCTTGCGATGCACGAACAGGCGCCGCCTGCGACCGTCGACCAGGTGCTCCTCCTCCTTGCAGGTGTTGTGGGAGACGTCGAACAGCAGGCTGAGGCGCGCCTCGGGCAGGACGTCCGCAAAGGCATGGCGGGCCAGGTGCGTCAGGATCTGGCGGTTGGCCAGGGCGCAGTTGATGCCGGCCCGCATCGCGCCGAGGTAGGCACGTCCCAGGTCCGAGTCGAGGGGCGCGCAGGCCAGCTCCCGGTCGGGCAAGGTGATTCCGTGGCGCTCGGCGGCCACCACCATGCGCTTCAGATAGTCGGTGCCGATCTGGTGACCCAAGCCCCGTGACCCACAGTGGATGCTGACCACCACATCGCCCTCGGCGAGCCCATAGGCCGCGGCGGCGGTCCGGTCGTGGACCGCAGCGACCTTTTGGACCTCCAAATAATGGTTCCCGGACCCCAGGGTCCCCATCTCGTCGCGCTGGCGCTCCTTGGCATGCTCGGAGACCTGGTCTGGCTCGGCCCCGGCGGCGCAGCCCCGCTCCTCGGTGCGCTGCAGATCGGCCTCCGTGCCGAAACCGCGCGCCACCGCCCAGCGGGCACCTCCGCTCAGCATGGCGTCCATCTCCCGGGCATTGAGCCGGAGGGTCCCCCGGCTGCCGACCCCGGCGGGGATGTGCCGGTACAGGTGCTCGGCGAGGCGGGTCTTCAGCGCCTCGACATCCCTGAGCTTCAGACCCGTGTGCAGGGTGCGCACCCCGCAGGCGATGTCGAACCCCACACCACCGGCGGAGATGACCCCGCCCTCGTCCGGATCGAAGGCCGCCACGCCGCCGATCGGAAATCCGTAACCCCAATGGGCATCGGGCATGGCGTAGGCCGCCTCGACGATGCCCGGCAGACTCGCGACATTACAGAGCTGCTCGTAGACCTTGTCGTCCATGTCGCGCAGCAGACCCTCGTCGGCGAACAGCAGACCCGGCACCCGCATGGGGCCGCGGGGGGCAATGCGCCAAAGGGTGTCGGAGAGGCGCTCGAGCCGCGACAGGTTCATGTTGACCTCCCGTTCACACGTCCACGACGCATTGGGCATGCCAGATGCCGTCCCCATCCTGCCAGACACCCAGCTCCGTGTAGGTGGCCCCCTTCACCTCCACGGCCGGCCGGTGGCGCTCCAGGTCCAGCGGCTCGCCCCAGCCGGTCCCGCGCAACCCGCCATCGGCAAGGGTCACCTCAAAGCGCGAGAAGAGCATGCGGCGCACGGCCATCTCGTAGACCCAGGCGTTGAGCCAGTCGACCAACAGCAGCTCGGGGTCTGGGGCCGAGCACGCGACCTCGACCGCCTCGCGTTGCACGACCTGATCGGGATCGGTGATGACCGCCGTGAGGGCGACGGCGGCCTGCTCGAAGGCCACCGCCAGCCGGGGGCCAAAACCGTGCACCCCGATATCCGCCATGTGGTGGAAGTGTCGCCAGCCGGTCGTCATGGTCCTACCCCTGCCGTCGACGGAGGCCCCCGCACCCGGTGCCAGGCCGCCCCCGGCGGCGGCTGGAACCCCAATCCGAAGCATAGCCGCTCTGGTCGCTACGAGAAGCCAAGTTGAAACGTGGAGCTGGTCCAGCGATCCAGAGGGGATCGAGCCCTCGCCACAGTACCCAGTCGCCTTCCATTAAGGCCGCAAGTGGCGACTCGTTAGCGAAGGAGCGTGCGCATGGTGCAACCTGGACAGGAGATGGCCCATGAGCCGGTTGGCCGGCCATCGTTCGCCCCAACCCATTGCGCCCCCGCCCACCCCTGGAGCCCTCCGAGCGGGTGACGCTGGCGGTCTCCCGGCGTGCGGGAGGCGGTCGCACGGTCGACCCTGTTAGGCGCTAGTAGAGGTCAGCGACCCGGCGGGGAGGCGGAACCACAGCGCGTAGAGCGCGGGGACGAACAAGAGGGTGACGGCGGTGCCGACCGCCACCCCACCGATGAGGACATAGGCCAGCGGTCCCCAGAAGCTGTCGTGCACGAGCGGTACGAAGGCCAGCACGGCGGCCAACGCGGTGAGCACGACCGGGCGCGCGCGGCGCACCGCCGCCTCGACCACCGCCTCCAATGGGGCCAGTCCTGCATCCAGGTTGTCGGTCACCTGCTGGGTCAGGATCAGGGTGTTGCGCATCAGGATGCCGGCCAGGCCGATCAGGCCCAGCAGGGCGACGAAGCCGAAGGGCTGACGGAACAGCACCAGGGCCAGCACGGCGCCGATCAGCCCCAGGGGCGCGGTGGCCACGACCATGAAGGTGCCGGAGAACGAGCGCATCTGCAGCATGATGAAGATCAGCATGAAGGCGAGCATCACCGGTTGCAGCTTCTGGATGGAGCGGTCGGCCTTGCCCGAGGCCTCGACCGCGCCGCCGATGTCGATGCGGTAGCCCTCGGGGAGATCGGCCCGCAGCGGTGCCAGGGCCTGCCACAGGTCCATCGTCACGTCGTTCGGCTGCGCGCCGCCGACGTCGGCGAGCACAGCGAGGAAGGGCTCGCGGTTGTAGCGCCTGATCACCGGCTCCTCGAAGCGGACTTCGATCGGGCCGACCTGCGCCAGCGGCAGCTTACGGCCGTCGCGGTTCAAGACCTCCAGGCGCTCCACGGCGGCGGGTTCGAGGGGCCGCTTGAGGGCGCCGCGCACCACCAGGTCCACCGTGCGGATGTCCCGCCGCAGCTCCGTCACCGGCAGCCCCTCGAGCCGGAATTGCAATTGCTGCGCCAACTCCTGCGGGGTGAGTCCGATCAGCCGCAGGCGCTCCGCGTCGGTGCGCAGGTGCAGGATCGGGGCGCGCTCCTCCCACTCCAGATGGGGGTCGCGGGTGTGCGGGTTGGCGGCCATGATGTCGCGCACGCCGTGGGCGATGCGGCGCAACACCAGCGGATCTGGGCCAATCACGCGCAACTCCACCGGCCAGATCACGGGCGGGCCGTACAGCAGCCGGTACACCCGCACCCGCGCCTCGGGCAGCTCCCCAGCCGCGATGCGCCGATTGAGCTCGGCCATCACCCGGTCGCGCTCGGCCGGCCCGCCGGTGACGGCGACGATCTTGCCGAAGGCCGGGTCGGGCGGCTCCGGGTTGGCCGAGATGAAGAAGCGGGGCACCCCACTCCCGGCATAGGCGAGCAGGGATTTCACCTCGCTCATCCCGCTCAAGGCCGCTTCGATGCGTTGCAGCGTCGCATCGGTGGCGGCGATGCTGCTGCCCTGCGGCAGATAGACGCTGACCAGCACCTCGGGCCGGTCCGAGCCGGGGAAGAATTGTTTTTGCACCACGGTAGCCATGCCGAACCCGGCCACCATCAGCAGCCCCACGGTCGCAGCGACCACTCCCCTGCGCCAACGCACGCAGACCGTGATCAACCCGCGCAGGCGGCGATACAGCAGGGTCTGATACAGGTCATCGTGACCGCCGTGCCCGGCGCCGTCGCGCAGCAGCTTGACGCCCAGGTAAGGGACGAAGACAACCGCCACCAGCCAGGAGGTCAGCAGGCAGATGGCCAGCACCCAGAAGATGTTGCCGGCGTATTCGCCCACGCCCGATTGGGCGAAGCCGATGGGCAGAAAGCCTGCGACCGTCACCAGGGTGCCAAACAGCATCGGCGCGGCGGTGACGCTCCAGGCATGGGCGGCGGCGCGCACCCGGTCCCACCCCTCGGCCATCTTCACCAGCATCATCTCCACCGAGATGATGGCGTCGTCCACCAGCAGGCCGAGGGCGATGATCAGCGCCCCCAGGGTGATGCGATCGAGGTTGATGCCCATGAGCAGCATCACGAGAAAGGTCACGCCCAGGGTCAGCGGCACTGCGATGCCGACGATCAGCCCGGCGCGCAGCCCGATGGCCAGGATGCTCACCCCCATGACCACGGCCACCGCCACCAGGAACTTGATCTGAAACAGATCGACCGCGGCTCGGATGGCGTCGGCCTGGTGGGTCAGGGTGGCGAGCTCCATGCCGAGCGGCAGGCGCTGGCGTTCGTTCTCGGCGAAGGCGTCCAGCCGTTGCCCGAGGGCCAGGCCGTTTTCCCCGTTGGCCATGACCACGCCAAGCAGGACCGCCTCCTGGCCCCCCGCGCGTACCAGGAGGCTGGGCGGGTCTTCGAAGCCGCGGCGGATGCTGGCGATCTCGCCCAGGCGCAGCAACTTGTCGCCGGCGCGGATCGGCAGGCTGGCCAGGGCGTCGGGGTCTGTAAGATCGGCGTCGATGCGCAGATGCAGGCGCGGGCCGGCGGTCTCGATGCGCCCCGCCGGCAGCAGCCGGTTGCTGGCCTCGATGGCGTCGAAGATGGCCTGGGGAGACAGGCCCAGGTTGACCAGGCGGGCGTTGTCGAACTCAACGAAGACGCGCTCGCCGCGCTCGCCCAGCAGCAGCGCCTTGTGCACGCCGGGCACACGCTGCAGGCGGTCGCGCAGCGCCTCGGCCTCGCGCACCAACTCGCCATAGGGCAGGCCGGGGGCGGTGAGGGCCATGAGCTTAAAGTAGACGTCCGAGAAGTCGTCGTTGACGATGGAGCCGATCACGCCGGCCGGCAGCTTGGGTGTCTCGTCCTGCATGCGCTTGCGCACTTCGTAGAAGAGGTCCGGCACCTTCTGCTGCGGGGTATAGTCCTGGAGCTCGACCTGCAAGGTGGCCTGTCCGGGGCGGATGCTGGTCTCGATGCGGTAGAGGTATTCGACTTCCTGCAGGCGCTTTTCCAGCCGGTCGACCACCTGGTCGCGCATCTGCTCGCTGCTGGCACCGGGCCACAGGGCCGTGACCACGAGCACCCGCACGGTGAAGGCCGGGTCCTCGGCACGACCCAGCGCGGTGAAGGCATAGAGGCCGGCCAGCGCCGACAGCAGCAAAAAGAACAAGGTCACGGCGCGCTCGCGCACCGCGAGGGCCGAGAGGTTCGGGAAGCTCATGGCGCGGAGCGCTCGCGCACCGCCATGCCTTCGTGCAGCAGGTGAGTACCCAGCGCGACCACGTGGTCATCCGGCTGAAGTGCGCCGGCCACGCGCACCCTGCGATCATCCAGCCCGAGCACCCGCACCGGAACCGCCTGCACATGACCGTCGCGCACCCGCCACACCTGGGCCTGCTGGCCCCGCTCGTCGAGCGCCCCCACTGGCAGGGCGAAGACCGCCCCGTCGTCCGGCGCGGCGGAGGGCTGGCGCTCAAAGTGCGTCGCCACAACGCTCCCGAGCACCAGCGACTCGTCGCCCCCAGTGAGGGTGTAGCGGGCGCGGCGCGTGCGGCCCAGGGGATCGACGGCACCGGCGACCTCGCGCAACGCGAGCGGGCGCTCGCGCCCGTCGGTACCGAGCGCGGTCCCGCGTGTCGGCGCCTTCACCTCGTCGGGGAAGAAGACCTCAATCTCGCGCGCACCGTAGGCCAGGGTGGCCACCGTCTGGCCAGTGGTGACGACCTGGCCGGGTTCGCCGGTGACGTCGATCAAGACGCCGTCCGCCGGCGCCTTGAGCACGGCATAGCCGCGGGCATTGCGCGCCTGCGCCAGACGGGCGGTGGCCGCGTCCAGCCGCGACTGCGCCTCGCGTCGCTGCAGCTCGGCCCGCTCCACCGCTTGCTGGCTGACGAAGCTCTGGGCCGCGAGTTGTCGCGCCCGCTTGAGATCGGCGTCGGCGGTGGCCAGGGTCGTTTCCGCGGCCGCGTGCTCGGCCTGGGTGACCTCGACCGCCTGGTCAAGGTCGCGCGGATCGAGGGTCATCAGCACCTCGCCGGCACGAACCCGCTGCCCGGCGTCCACCTGGCGTGACAGGATGCGTCCACCGACCTGAAAGGCCAGCGGCGCCTCGATGCGCGCACGCACGGTGCCCGAGGCCCCCAAGGCGGCGCCTTGCACCAAGGCCGGCTGGGCGACCCGCACGTAGGGTACGGCGGGCGCGGCCGGGGCTTCTTCGGGCGGCGTGCATCCGGCGATGAGCGCCGCGATCGCTGCGCCCCCCGCACGACGCATGACACAAGTAAAAGTCACGCCGCTCCAGTGGCTTATTTAAAGTACGATACTGTACTGTATCAGTACTCCACCGTACAGCTCCACCGCTCAGCCATTGACCATCACCCCAGGACCATGCCTCCTTCAGCGACTGCCTTCGGTAAGCCACCTCAGCCGCCACCCGACAAGCCGAGCATGATTCGCGACGCGGCACGGCGGCTGCTGTTCTCGCAGGGCCCGCTCGGCTTCACCATGGATGCGGTGGCGCACGCCGCCCACGTCTCAAAGACGACGCTGTACGCCCATTACCCGAACCGCCATGCCCTGCTGGTGGCCGTCGTGGCCGACCAGGCCTCGCGCATCGATCTGGCACTCGGCACACCGCCGGCAACGGCGGAGGACCTCCTCGTCGACCTCGAGCGGTTTGTCTCATCGCTTCATGGCTTTCTCGCGGGCAACGAACACGCCCGACTGATGCAGGCCATGGGGCAGGCAGCACCCCCGCTGCGCGACCTGACCGCGGTGTACCGTCACGGCCCACGGCGATCCCACGAACGCCTCGCCGACTACCTCGGGCAGGCCCAGCGACAGGGCCTGATTGACTGCGGCGATCCGCGCCACGCGGCCGAGCTGCTCCTCGGGATGACCATGGGCCTGGACCTGGTGCGTGCGATGTACCAGCAGCCCTCGCCCTACAAAGGAGCCCGGGCCCGCGCCGCCCATGCCCGGCGTGTGGTGCAGCGCTTCCTTGCCATGAGCCGCCCCGCGCAGGCGCCAGAGCAGCCCCTGCCGCATGAAACGCCCGGGTAGCGGTCGGCCGCACGTCGTCTGGAGCGGACTCTGGTCGCGAGGATTCCCCCCCGGATGGCACTGGTCGGTTAGGGTGGGACAAACATACGTTGGATAGTCTCCGGCCATGAGCAGCCTTGCATCGAGCCCAAGCACCAGGGACCGCATCCGGGATGCCGCCGCCCCCTGTTTGCATCCGCAGGCTTCCACGGGGTGTCCATGCGCGGCATCGCCGTCGGGATCCAGGCGGCCTCGCTGTAATCGCGGTGGCGGTCAGAGGACCGACGCCTTCCACCCGCATCAGCCGTTGCGCCGGCTCACGGGTGCGCGCCACCTGCACGACCCGCACGTCATACGCCGCCAGGTCCTCATCACAGCGGCGCAGTCGCGCCTGCAGATCGGCCAAGACCTCCCGGGCCAGCGCCGGCAGTGCGTTGTGGCCATCCTCGATGATCTGGGGCGCTGCCGCAGGCCTCCATGCCAACCAGGCACGGTGGCAACTGGGCGAACGTCGCCAACAGCTGGCCCCGGCGCACCGTCTTGCTCAGGGAGGGGGGAGTCCATCCCATTTCCCCAAGGCTGGGGTGGCACTGCGGATGGGCGGCCGCGCCCCGAGCCGTTACGACGGGGCCCAGCGGCAGTCAAAGCTGCACGGCCATGACCCGGGGCGCGCGGAAGGACTGCGGGTGACCAGCCGCGGGCCAACGCCGCCCCCCGGCAGCCCTTGCCCCTCGGGTGATCTGGTTTGCAGACCCTGCACCCGCCGGCCCGGCGGGTGCGGCTAGCGTGTGGCCGGAGCCGACGCCGCGGGCCGTGTTGTCGATGGCCCCGGGAAACCGGGCATGGGCGGACGGACGTAGTGGGGAAAGTCGGGGTTCAACCAACCGGGCTTGGCCAGCTTCTCGGGCGCCGGGACCAGGCGGGAGGTGTAATCGAGCACCGCGGACTCCTCACGCGGGGTAAAGCCGTGGATCTGCCGGGTCATCTTGGGGTCGGCGTTCTTGCGCCGCCCGGCGCGGATGGCATCGAATTGCCGCACCTGGTACAGGTAGTGCTGGCCCGCCACGGCGGGGATGTGGTCCTTGGCGTTGCCCTCCCCCTGGTCCCCATGGCACTTGGCGCAGTTCTCCGCGTAGAGGCGCTTGCCCAGCTCCAGGTCGGTGCCTGGACCCTTGCCATTGTCCGCGGTCATGGGCAGTTGGGAGACATAGGCCGTGACATCGGCGATCTCCTGGGCGCCGCCCAGCACGCGCGGCACCGAGAATGGGTACATCAGCGGGTTGTCGCGATTGCGTGCCCGGATGTCGGCGAGCTGCTTGATGAGGACGGTTCGAAGCTGCCCGGCGATCTGCGGATAGTCGCCATCGGGCGAGCCCCAGCCTTCGGGGCGGTGGCAGACCGCACAGGTGAGATAGACCTTGGCCCCATTGGCGAGATTGGGCGTCAGGCCCATGACCTGTTCGTACTCCCGCGCGGCCACCTCCGCCGGCGCCGTGCCAGCGCCGGGCTCCGCCGCATCGGCGGCGCGGACGACCTCGGCGTCGAGGGCCAAGGCGGCGACCATGAGGGCACCGGGTGCCCACCGCGCAAAACGACTGCTCATCTCTATCCTCCGCGGCTCGGCGCTGCGGCCCTTGATCAATGGGGGCTCTTGTTTGGTCGGGAGATTATTCCCTCGGCCGTTCCGATTGCAACCCTAGCCCTCGATGAACCGTCGATGGGGCTGCGCCCACGGCTCGATGCGACCGGATCGCGGCAGACCACACCAGCGCGTGCTCCGATCCCGTAAACTGCCGGCACATGAGCCAGACGACGCCGTCGCCCCGACTGCCGCCAGCCTCGCGCCTGGCCCAGGGTCCGTCCCTCCCCATCGCCCCAGTCCTCCCCGAGGTGGCCAGTGCCCTCGCGGCGGGCCATGCGGTCCTCACCGCACCCCCTGGCTCGGGCAAGACCACCCTGGTCCCCCTGGCACTGCTGGATGCCCCATGGCTGCGCGGCCAGTGCATGCTGATGCTCGAGCCACGCCGCCCGGCCGCACGCATGGCCGCCGCGCGCATGGCCCATCTGCTGCGACAAGAATTGGGCGAGACCGTCGGCTACCAGGTGCGGTTCGAGCGCCGCATCGGCCCGCACACCCGGATCCAGGTCCTCACGGAGGGCGTGCTCACCCGCCGCCTGCAGCAGGACCCAGAGCTCCAGGGCGTCGGGCTCCTGGTCTTCGATGAGTTCCATGAGCGCAGCCTGCAGGCCGACCTCGGCTTGGCCCTGGCGCTGGATGTGGTCGCGGCCCTGCGCCCGGAGCTGCGTATCCTCATCATGTCGGCCACCCTCGACACCCAGGCGGCGGCGCAGGCCCTCGGCGGGGCGCCCATCTTGCGCGGCCAGGGCCTCGCGCATCCGGTCGACATCGTCTATGCGGAGCGCGACCCAGG
>Ga0272446_1001513_pt1 | contig 33637 bp, 34 predicted proteins | sample YNPCB0061_FD_194587 | JGI IMG/M metagenome (GOLD analysis project Ga0272446, IMG submission 194587) | Hot spring microbial mat communities from Yellowstone National Park, WY, United States - YNP-CB-006-1 | ecosystem: Environmental > Aquatic > Thermal springs > Hot (42-90C) > Sediment | place...
TGGAAAATCAAGGTTATGAAGTAGCGGTAGCCATCGATGGCATGGATGGGTGGAACATTTTACAAACTAATGAAAATAGCTTTAATTTAGTCATTGCTGATGTGGATATGCCCCGCATGAATGGTTTAGAATTGGTGAGTCGCATCCGCAGTCATCCCATCCTCAAATCCTTGCCTGTGGTCATTGTCTCTTACAAAGATCGGGAAGAGGACCGTTTGCGAGGATTGGAAGTGGGAGCAGATTTTTATCTCACTAAGAGTAGTTTCCATGATAATTCCCTAGTTCAAGCGGTACAAGATTTGATTGGAACGCCCTAAATGAGGAACTATAGCATTGGACAGGCTGATTACTCCTTTCCCGCTCTCAAATTGGCAGTTTTACCCTCACCCCCAGCCCCTCTCCCAGAGGGCGAGGGGAGTCAATACAGTGTAAGCATTTTATCTATTGACACACTGGGAAGGGAGTAAGACATTTGCAATTGTCAGAGGCTTGCCCTTCACCCCCAACCCCTCGGCGAGGGGAATAATATATCTATCCGAAATGGCTGACCTATTCCCTGAGCATCGCTTGTTTCAGGGTGCGACAGAACTGCCCGAGAGCATTCACATCCTCTGATTCCGCCAATCGTTTCACCATGGCACTGCCCACGATCGCCGCATTGGCTCCCCAATCAATCACCTGTTTGGCGTGTTCAGGCTGGGAGATACCAAAGCCTACGCCGATGGGCTTATCCGTAACCGTGCGCAGGTTGTCAATCATGGTTTTCACCTGTTTGCCCATAGTCTGGCGCAGACCCGTTACCCCCGTAGTGCTGACCACATAAATAAATCCTTGGGAAGCCTCAGCGATTTTCACCATTCTACTCATGGGACTGGTGGGAGCCACCAAAAGAATTACTTCAATCCCGATCGATCGGGCAGGTGCTAAGAGAATTTCTGCCTCTTCCACGGGTAAATCAGGGACTACCAAACCCCGTGCCCCCGCCCCATAGATGGCATGGAGAAAAGGTGCAATGCCTTTAGCGAGAATGGGGTTGTAATAGGAGAATAGGATCAGGGGGGCTTGGAGTTGGGGGGTCAATTCCTGCACTAGCTCCAGAATTTGCCCAAACCTAGTGCCCCGCGCTAATGCCCTTGTTGCCGCTGACTGAATTACTGGTCCATCCGCCAAGGGATCAGCATAGGGAATGCCCAACTCGATCAGGTCTGCCCCCGATCGATCGAGGGTCAACAAGGCTTTGGCGGTCAGTTCTAAACTGGGGTCGCCCGCCGTGAGGAAGGGAATCAGGGCAGGTTCAGCACGATCGCCAAGTTGGCGGAATTTTTGCGAAACCGATAGGGTCATTTACAGTTTGACGGTGTAGGCATCTTTTACCCCTTGAATCCCCACAATCTCTTCCAATAGACCCGCAGGTAAAGGATCATCCAAATTCAAGACCATGACCGCATCCCCCCGCACCATGCGCCTGCCCACCTGCATACTGGCGATATTTACATTGAAATTGCCCAACAGGGAGCCGATGCGCCCGATAATCCCAGGTTGATCCCTGTGCAGGGTCAGGAGCATATAGTTGGAAGGAGCCACATTGATGGGAAAATCATTGATGCTGGTAATACGGATTTCACTTTTGCCCAACAATGCCCCCGACACGGACTGTTGCCCTTGGGAGCCGCTGGCGGTTAGGTGCAGAGAACCCGTGTAGTCCCCCACCGCCGTATCCCGTGTTTCCGTGACCCTGATGCCCCGCTCCTTGGCCTCAAGGCTGGCATTGACAAAATTTACCCGTTCCCGCAGGGCAGTAGATAGTAAACCCTTCAGCGCCGCCACCACGATCGGTTGGGCATTATTATTAGCCAGTTCCCCTTGCAGACGCACATCTAGGCTGTCCACCCGACCCCCTGCCAACTGCCCCACCAGATTGCCCAGCATTTCCGACAGTTGCAGGTAGGGTTTGAGTTTTTGCCACACATCTGCCCCCAGACCGGGGATATTCACCGCTGCCCGCGCTGGTAGTCCCAACAGCACATCCCGAATCTGTTCCGCCACATCCACCGCCACATTGATCTGTGCCTCTTCCGTAGATGCGCCCAGATGGGGAGTCAAAATTAGATTCCTGTCCAAGGACCGCAGAGGGGAATCGGCTTCTAGGGGTTCATTCTCAAACACATCTAGGGCGGCTCCCGCAATTTTGCCCGACTGGAGCGCCTCCGCCAGTGCCTGTTCATCGATGATCCCGCCCCTAGCACAGTTAATAATGCGCACATTCGGTTTCATCAGGGCGATCGACTCCCGATTGATCAAATGGGTAGTCTCGTTGGTTTTGGGAATGTGCAGGGTGATGTAATCCGCTTCCCTCAGTAATAGCTCCAACTCCACCAAAGCTACCCCCAACTTTTCTGCCCGCTCCGCCGTAATAAACGGATCGTATGCCAGTACCCGCATCCCCATCGCTCGCGCCACCGTAGCCACATGGGAGCCGATTTTACCCAAGCCCACTATACCTAAATTTTTCTTGTAAACCTCTACCCCTGTAAAACTTTTGCGGTCCCACTTACCCGATTTCAGGGACTGGTTGGCAGAGGGGATATGGCGGGACAGGGACAACATCATGGCTAGGGTGTGTTCCGCCGCCGCAATGGTATTGCCTTCAGGAGAATTGACCACCACAATCCCCTGCCGTGTAGCGGTGGGCACATCCACATTGTCCACCCCTACCCCAGCCCGACCGATAATTTTCAGGTTTTTGCCCGCCTCGATTACCTCCTTGGTCAGCTTAGTGCCCGATCGAATCATGATGGCATCGTACTCTGGAATTACCTGTACCAGCTCCGCAGGCGTGAGATTAGTTTTGATGTCCACCGTAGCGACATGGGACAGGATATCGATCCCGACTTGGTCAATAGGATCGGAGACTAGCACTTTAGGCATGGGGGAATTTAGTAACAGACACTGTTAAGGTTTATAGCATTTTGTGGCACTAAATCGATCGGGGAATGGCAGAAAATATCTAGCCCATGACCATGCCCCCATCCACATTAAATACCTGTCCCGTAATGTAGCCCGCGCTGGGATCACTAGCCAGAAAGCGCACCATGCCTGCCACCTCACTGGGGGTTCCGTAGCGTCCGAGGGGGATCATCTGTAAAATCGGCTCTGCCTCTAGGCCTGCTGTCATATCGGTAGTAATAAATCCCGGTGCCACCGCATTGACCGTAATGCCCCGACTAGCCAGTTCCTTAGCTGTAGTTTTAGTCAGACCAATCACCCCCGCCTTTGCCGCACTGTAATTGGCTTGCCCTGGGTTGCCCATCAGCCCCGCCACCGACGAGATGTTAATAATTCTGCCCGATCGTTGTTTGAGCATGATTTTGGCGACAGCACGGGTACAAAAAAATACCCCAGTCAAATTCAGATTGATTACCGCTTGCCAGTCGGCGGTTTTCATGCGCAGAAGCAGTCCATCTTTAGTAATGCCCGCATTATTCACCAGCACATCCACCCTGCCCCACTTAGCCAGCACCTGCTGAAATAGCGCCTCTACTTGAGCTTCTTGGGATATATCCGCCTGAATGGGTAGAGCTGACCCGCCCAGCGCCTCAATTTCCTCCACCAGGTCTAGGGGTTCCCTAGTGGCGTAGTTCAAGGCTACCTGTGCCCCTTCCTTTGCCAACTCCAAGGCGATCGCCCGTCCAATACCACGGGATGCCCCTGTAACCACTGCCACTTTGTCTTTTAGATAATCCATACCTGTCTCAAAATTCCAAATCTATGCGCCCTTGTAAAACCTGTAGTCCAATCTCGTCAGGGGTCATTAACTTGACTTCGTAATAACCCAAAAAGTGGGATAGGTCAGGGTTACCACGGGCTTTGTTGACACCCATAGCAATAGTTACAACACAACGATTGTCCATATTGCCACAGCGGGTCTGCCATTGTTTACTTTGTTGGCTGTCCTGGGGGTCATCCATAACAAAATCAGTAATTATTTGCAGTTCGCCATTGCCCATTACCAATAACAACACTTCATAGTTGCCCCCCAAAGGCCCTACTCCGGGGGCAAAGCAGATACCCCCAATGCCATCTCGATCGGCAATACCTTTGATGATTTGTGTGGCTTTGGGGCGAGAAGTCTGCAGTAGCAGGTTGGGGACCCCTATGCCTTTCTGGGGAAATGGTTCTGGATCAAGCTGGACATGGGGCAGAGACCGCAAAATTGCTTGCTTTGACCGGGGCATTTCCGTCAATTTAATCAGGGTGCCCTCTGGCAGTAAATTGTCCCCAATTCTCGACTCTCTGTACTCTGGCACAGCCGTGATTTCTGCCAGCTCTTTAGCCAATTCAGGCATGGTTTGCACTGGGATTTCTTGAATACCTTGGGCGGACTCCACCGTATATACCCCACCACATTCGGGGAATTGGTCGTGCTTGAACTTGCGACCATGCTGTTTGTAAAACTGATTCAGGGCAGATAGGGCGATGGTCAGCCCCTGGGCTTCCTCTTCGTAGAGATTGGGTCGCCCCCCCTCCAAAGGATGCAGAGAGCCGAATACAGGATACACTTCCTGATTGGTCCACCCGTGCATTTGCAAGAAACGCATATCGGGTTCTGCCATGTCCTCCCTAGATTCAAATAGGTTGAACAGGCAGTCCTGCCCCAAAAAGGTCTCTTCCATCATCACTTCATCATCCTCGCTGGCAAGCAGGCGCTGGCGAAATTGGGCAAGGGAGGCATAGGAGCGATAGAACAATACCCCTTCCTCTAAACCCAGTTTGCCCATGACTACGGCAAAGAGACGCTCCAAATCACAGCAGTTCATCTCTATGGCAATCACTTGGTGATCCATTAACTGCTTCCAGGGGGCATTTTTCCACAACTGGGCAGACTGTTCCAACAGTTGATTGGCCATGCTGGGGGGAATCATGGGCGGGGGGGCGGTGGTGTGCTCCAGCATATTGCTAAAAATTTCATTGATCAGGGGCAGGGTCTCGGCGTACTCCACCGTAATATCCAGTCCCTGTAATACCCCGCGTAAATAAAACTGTAATTCTCGATCGGCGACCAAAATTTTTTGGGGCAGGGCGGGTTGGGCGGGGCCTTGGGGTCGTTCTATGGCTTGGATCAAGGCTCTGGCAAAGGCATCATTGCCCACATCAGGTTCCACCACATCCATGGCGCGCACCATGCCTAGGGAGCCATCTACCCATAAAATGCACTCAGGCGGGTCTTCCCTGTCTTCTGGGGGCAGGTGCAGGACATTAGAAGCATCATTGTAACTGTAGCTTTTGCGGGGCAAAGGGCGGCGCGCTCCTTCCCATACGGAATTGATTCTTTTGAGCTGGGATAAGCGCCTCAGGGTGGCTTTGTTTAGCGTACTCATAGACCCCTTCTCCCTGATAAGTTATTTTTCATAAAAAATTGTATAATTATTTAACTGCCTGCTTTCTCTTAGAGCTTGATTATCCTATGGACGAACTCAATCCGATCGTACAAGAATTTCTCAACCAACCCATCGCCTTTTTAGGTGGTTTCACATCTGGTATTTTACGCCTAAATCTGAATGATGACCCCTTGAAAAGTTGGTTGAGACAACAAGGATACACTCCCAATTCTGCCCAATCCCCTAGTCGGTCTAATGATAAGTCGCCCCAGTCCATTACGATCGAGTAGTTATGGATTTTAGGTTGTTTATCCTAACACTGGTGGCGGGTGGCTTGTCAATGATGGCTTACCTGTTGGGGTCTTTCCCTACGGGCTATTTGGTGGGCAAACGGCAGGGCATAGATATTCGAGAGCACGGTTCTGGTTCCACTGGGGCTACCAATGTGTGGCGGGTAATGGGTAAGGGCTGGGGCATATTGGTATTTGCGGTGGATTTTCTCAAGGGGATAGTAGCGCTGGGTTTAGGGCAGTTGGTGTATGGGTCTGCCCATAATTTGGGGGTGGATTTACCTGCATGGGGCTTGCCCTGGGTGCTAACAGCGATGGCGGGGGGGGCGATCGTGGGGCACAGTTTACCCGTGTGGTTGCAGTGGCGGGGCGGTAAATCTGTAGCCACGGGGTTGGGGATCATGGTCTATCTGCACTGGCAAACGGCGGTTATGGCTTTGACCATTTGGCTAGTGGTGATGGCGTTTACCCGTACCGTTTCCCTCAGTTCTTTAATTGCGGCGGTGTCTACGCCAATTTTGTTGATCCTGTGGCAGGGGGAGATAGCTTACCAGCTTTTGGCGGGGGTGGGGGCGCTCTACATTATCTATACCCATCGTGCCAATGTGCAGAGGCTCCTCAAGGGAGAAGAGCATAGTTTTGCCCCTAAGATTTAGGGAAATAGTACTAAAATTATCTGGTTTTATTTGTCTGTGCCTGCCCATGGTCAGCCCCTCATTTGCGGAATTTTTGCAGTTTACGCGCCAAGGCAATTTTATTCCTGTCTATGCCGAGTTGGTGGCGGATTTAGATACCCCTGTGTCAGCATGGTATCGGGTTTGTCGGGGGCATGAATACAATTTTCTCTTGGAATCGGTGGAAGGGGGGGAGCACCTGGGGCGCTATAGTTTGTTGGGCTGGGAGCCTTTGTGGCGCTTGGAAACTAGGGGGGACATCACTAGGCAGATCGATCGACAGGGGCAGACAGTTATACATCATGGTAATCCCTTTACTATCCTAGAATCCTGTCTGGCGGACATTCAACCTGTGCATTTGCCTGAGTTGCCTAGCAGTTTGGCGGGGTTAGTCGGTTTTTGGGGGTATGAGCTAATTCACTGGATTGAGCCTAAAGTGCCTATCTATCCCTGTGCAGGGGACAATTTGCCCGATGGGGTGTGGATGCAAGTGGATCAACTGGTGGTGTTTGATCAGGTCAAGCGCAAAATCTGGGCGATCGTGTATGGGGATACGCGCCACTCTACCCCTGAAGTCGCCTATCAGGGGGCGGTTGATCGCTTGCACAAGTTGGTGGCAAAACTACGCCAGCCCCTCGAACCTGAACATTTATCCTTGGGGCACAAACCTACATCTCTTACATATACTAGTAATAAAACCCCAGAAGAATTTTATCAAGCTGTGGAGCAGACCAAGGCGTACATCAAGGCGGGGGACATTTTTCAGGGGGTAATTTCCCAACGGCTGAGCGCCCCGTTTACGGGTGATCCGTTTCAACTCTATCGTCGCCTGCGGGTGGTCAATCCCTCTCCCTATATGGCTTATCTGCAGTTTGGGGATTGGCAGTTGATTGGCTCTAGCCCTGAAGTGATGGTCAAGGCTGAGAAGCAGGGGAACCTGCTCAAGGCGACGGTACGCCCGATCGCTGGTACTAGACCACGGGGCAAAACCCCCAAGGAAGACCAAAACCTTGCCCAAGATTTGTTGCATGACCCCAAAGAAATTGCTGAACACATTATGTTGGTCGATTTGGGCAGAAATGATTTAGGACGAGTGTGTCGGGCGGGGACAGTGCAGGTGGATGAACTGATGACGATCGAGAAGTATTCCCATGTCATGCACATTGTCAGTAATGTGACGGGGGAATTGCGGCTCAATCGCAGTGCGTGGGACTTGTTACAGGCTTGTTTCCCTGCGGGCACGGTAACTGGTGCGCCCAAAATTCGGGCTATGGAAATTATTTATGAACTGGAGGGACAGCGTCGGTCTGCCTATGCAGGATGCTATGGCTACTATGATTTTGCGGGACAGTTAAATACGGCAATTACCATTCGCACGATGGTGGTGCAGGGGGGGCAGGTGAGTGTGCAGGCGGGAGCGGGCATTGTTGCCGATTCTATCCCCGCCCATGAATACCAAGAAACCCTGAATAAAGCTAGAGCCTTACTGGAATCGATCGGGGGAACTTAAATCTGATTTTGCTGGTCTTGTGTGGCAGTATCTTGTGGTGCTCCCTATGCTAGCCAAATTGACCATTTTTACTGCCTGTTTGTGGGGCATTGCCTTACCCGTCCATGCCGATTACCTGCGCATAGATAACAGTAATTTTAGTTTGCGCCTTGGCACTCCTATCCGCCCCAGTTATCCTCATTACTATCCCTACCATCGCTACCACATTCCTTTTCATCATCCCCAAGTATTACCTGCGCCCCACACCCCCAATGTCATTGTGGTTCCCCCTGGATCAACAGTAATTGTTACCCCCGACACTAGGATAATTCAGCGCTCCCACATTGGCATTTACGATCGACTACATCAAATCGGACATCCCATATATCAGGGTTTTTAGCCGTTAACGAGGTTCTGCCTGCTCGATGGGGCAGAGGATGGCGATACACAACCACCATAGGATTTGCACTGGGGGACGAAACCACACCGTATCAAATAAGCCCTGAGCCATTAGCCCTGCCAAGGCTGACAAGCTACCGATAATCCACAAACCCTCCCCGTCTCGATCGAGTCTGAGGGCTAGTAACTTGTGCCATGCTTGAACCAGCACCGTGCCCAATAGCCATCCATAGACCACTAGCCCAACGATTCCCGTTTCCACCGTAATTTCTAAAGGTACAGAGTAGGTGCCTAGGGCGCTAAAATTACTGCGCTGGTACAGGGGATACACCAGATTAAATGCCCGATTACCTGGACCAATACCCAAGAGGGGGCGACTTTGGATCATTTTTAAGACCGACAACCACACATTTAAGCGAAAGGCATTACTGCTGTCGCCACTGCCCCAAAAAATGCTGAAAATGCGGGTGCGCACGGTGGCAATTGCCAAGAGACTGGCGGTAGTGACTAAACTTGCCCCCCCTAAAAACGCAGGTAATGCCCAAGGGGGTAGCTTTTTCCCCCACCAAAAAATTAACAGTATAGTTAAGGTGCAACCGCTCGCTACTAAACCCAATAAGGCTGACCGACTGTAGGTATTCAGCAAACCATAAACAGAGACCGCCGATACCAACCCAGCCAAAATTTTGGCACCGCTAGATGACCAGCGCCAACTAGCCACCAGCCCCAATGGGATAGCTGGTAAAAAATAGCCCGCCAACAGGTTAGGATTGCCCAAAAAACTATAAATGCGGGTAATGCCTGCCAACTCAGAGGTGGGGTCTGTCCATGTCGCCAACTCCTGCGCCCCCAAAATAGATTGATGTACCCCGTAGCCCCCCACAATTAAAGTAGTGCTGAGATAAGTTCCCACGAGGATCGATCGCCATCCCTTGCCTACCATCCGTGCCAGTGCCACAAATACGCCGAAATAGAGGGACAGTTTAATCAGTCCATCCAGGGCCGCCAGGGGCACGGGGGAAAAAATCACAGATAGAATGGCTACTAGCCAATAGACAAACAGGGGCAATAACAGGGGTTGTTGGGGCAATACGGGTTCTGTCAGCCACAGCACCAGCCACAGCACCGTAACCACTAGACTAATTATTCCCGTTTGGGCATTTTCCAGATAGGGCAAAAGTCCCAACAGAATTACCAACACAGACCCCAGCAATCGATCGTGCATCAACTGAGTACTTGATCGCCAATGTTGTAAACGGGAAGCTAGGGCAAAGTGCCATGAAAAGGGGTGAAATTTCAGCATAGCTCAGGCATTAGTTAAGAAATAGTCCAAGCCTAAACATCTCGATCGTGGAGTGTACTTTTTGCTGAGTAGGGCTGATTTTATCAGTAGAAATAATTTCATGGGCATTGCTCCCGTTAGTAAAAATAGATTCTATCCATGGTAGCCGATAATTCAAGTGTAGAAATAATTCCCATAATTCTCCGTTTGCCTTCCACTGGGAACAATTCCATACAGGAATGATAGGGATTTGCTCCTACTCCTTTTCCACTCTCAAATTGGTGGTTTTTCACTCACCCCCAACCCCTGCGAGGGGGGTTAATACAGTGAAAGCACTTTAGTCTATTCCTACACTGGGAAGGGAGTAGTCAATATAATTGAAACCAAAACTGTCCTAAACCCACAGTCTGTCCGAAAAAATTTAGGCGACTGGTATCCCCTTGCCTTAAGATTATCTTAATCTTTGCACCCAGTAACTATGACGATCGGATATGTAGCCCTTGTTTTGCACGCCCATTTACCTTTTGTGCGTCATCCTGAAAGCGACTATGTGCTAGAGGAGGAATGGCTCTACGAAGCAATTACGGAAACCTATGTGCCCCTTTTGCGGGTATTTCGGGGACTAGTGCGGGATGGGGTAAATTTCAAATTGACCATGAGCATGACCCCGCCCCTTATGGCGATGCTCCGTGATCCCCTGTTACAAGAACGCTACAATCAGCATTTATCCCTTTTGCAAAAATTAGCTGATTCTGAGTATCACTATCACCAGTTCAACGGACATCTGCGTTATCTGGCAGAATACTACATTCATGAATTCGCTTCTATTCGTTCCATTTGGGAAGAGTATGAAGGTGATTTGGTCTCTGCTTTCCAAACTTTTCAGAAGAGTAATAATCTGGAAATCATTACCTGCGGGGCGACTCACGGTTATCTACCGCTGATGCAAATGTATCCAGAAGCGGTGTGGGCGCAATTACAGGTGGCGGTGGAACACTACACCCATGAGATGGGTTTGCCTCCCAATGGCATTTGGATTCCTGAATGTGCCTATTATGAAGGTCTGGAGAGAATGTTAGCCGATGCGGGTTTGCGCTACTTCCTCACCGATGGCCATGGCATTCTCTACGGTCGTCCCCGTCCTAAATTTGGCACTTATGCGCCTATATTCACCGAGACAGGGGTTGCCGCCTTTGGGCGGGACCACGAATCTTCCCAACAGGTGTGGTCTTCTGAGGTGGGTTATCCCGGTGATCCTGTGTATCGCGAATTTTACAAGGATTTGGGGTGGGAGGCTGATTATGAGTATATTAAACCCTACATCATGCCCAATGGTCAGCGCAAAAATACGGGTATCAAATACCATCGCATCACCGCCAAAGGCATTGATTTGGGTGCGAAACAATACTATGACCCCTACTGGGCGAGGGAAAAGTCAGCGGAACATGCGGGGAATTTCATGTATAACCGCTGTAAACAAATTCAGTATTTACATAATATGATGGGTCGCCCCCCGATCGTGGTATCTCCCTATGATGCCGAGTTATTTGGGCATTGGTGGTATGAAGGGCCGTGGTTCATTGATTACTTCATGCGCAAATCATTCTATGACCAGCATACCTATCAAATCACTCACTTGGCGGACTATTTGCGAGCCAATCCTACGCAACAGGTGTGCCGTCCTTCCCAGTCCAGTTGGGGTTACAAGGGTTTTCATGAATACTGGTTGAATGAAACCAACACATGGATTTATCAACATCTGCACAGGGCGACGGAACGGATGATTGGTTTTGCCTGTCGGGAGTACACAGATGAATTAGAAGTGCGGGCATTGAATCAAATGGCACGGGAGTTGTTGTTGGCGCAATCCTCGGACTGGGCGTTCATTATGCGGACAGGAACAATGGTTCCCTATGCGGTACGCCGTACTCAAACCCACATTACCCGTTTCCATAAGTTGGCGGATGAATTAGAACAAGGGAGAATTGATGCGGGCTGGCTGGAGAAAATTGAATATATGGATAACATTTTCCCTGATTTGGATTATCGGGTGTATCGCCCCCTCCACGCTCAGGTTATCCCTTCTCCTCTCTCAAATTGAGAACTTCTCCCTCACCCCCTATTCTTTTTCCTAGGGGCGAGGGGAGTAGGATTCCGCTTAACTATTTTGCAGATTGTGCACTAATTGATAGAAGTCATCCCAGTCATTCTCAGTGGTTATTTTTTCCCACACAGCCTCGATCGAGGGGCGCAGAAGATAGGTGAGGGGATTGGCTTGGGCGAGGCGATCGGGCATTTGCTGGAGTGCTGAATCCGAGAGTTGCAGTAATGCTTGGTGATAGGTCTGTCGCCACTGTTCCCATGCCCCAAAAGCTGGTTCTGCATTGGGGGACATATCGCCCAAAATCAGGTGGGGTTGGTCGCGCCATTCTGGACTAAAGGCACGCCGTAGCTGGGCAAAGCAACCCTGATAGTCCACTTGGGCAATGTAGAGAAAATCTACAGTTTTTTGCACTAATTCCTGCTGGATTGACTCTGGCAAAGCATTTCGCTCGAAACCTAACCTCTGCACCATGCCACCCCTATATTCCCCTTGCACACTGGGGGCAAAATGGGCGAGTTGCTCTTGTAATCGATCGGCGGGCAAAATTAACCGCAGGGGTTCTTGCAGTTTGTCCAGATTCCAGTAACAGGCTGAGGGTTGATTCAGATAACAATAACGACCGTAGTAATCAAAGTAGGCGGCGGTGAATTTGGGGTCGTAGGTGGGAATGAAGGCATAGGGACCATAGTCAAAACTTTCCCCCGTAATACACATATTGTCCGTATTTAAGACCGCATGGCAAAAGCCAGCCCACAGCCACTGCCCACACAATTTGCCTACCCTAGTGACCAATTCTTGAAACCACAAAATATCTCGATCGATGGGGTCTAGGTCTGCCTGCCACCAATGGGGATAATAGATGGCTAGGACATGGTCCAAAAGTTGCCTAATCAGGTCGGGGCGCTGATGATAGTGCAGTCGCTCAAAAGTACCAAAGCGGATGTGGGACTGGGACAGGCGCACCATCACCGACGATCGAGTGGGGGAGGGTTCATCCCCGCGCCACAGTTGTTCCCCAGTTTCCACCAGACTGAGACAGCGAGAGGTATTTACCCCCAATCGGTGCAAAGCCTCTGCCGCTAACACTTCCCTCACACCGCCTTTGAGGGTCAATCTGCCGTCGCCGCCGCGAGAGTAGGGGGTCGTGCCCGATCCCTTTGTGCCTAAATCGTAGAGTTTGCCATCTACACCCCTGACCTGTCCATACAAAAAACCCCGCCCATCCCCCAGTTGGGGATTATAGACACCAAATTGATAACCGTGATAGCGCATGGACAGAAATTGCCTGTGGGGATCGGCAAAATGCCCAAATGCCTCGATAAAATGGTCGTCCTGTACTTGCTCAGGCTGTAACCCCAGTAGGGGCAAAAGGCGATCGTTGCGCCACCGCAAAATGTGTTGGGGAAAGGTGGCAGGCTGGACTCGATCGGCAAATTCGGCTCCGAGACTGGCAAAGGCAGGCTCATAGGTGAGTTGAAAAAATGGATTAGTCATGGCAAATCTGGCGATAAAGTCGGATAATTTCCGCCACCACCCCATCTACAGAAATACCGTCGCTGTTGATGAGGATGGCATTGTCGGCTTTGCGCAGTGGTGATACTTCCCGTGTAGAGTCCCGATGATCCCGTTCTTGGATGGACTGGGTCAGTTCTTCTAGGGATACCTCTTCGCCCCGTGCCCGCAGTTCCTGTTGTCGACGCAAAGCCCGTTCTGCCACCGAGGCAGTCAAAAAAATTTTCAGTTCCGCATCGGGAAATATCCTCGTGCCAATGTCCCTACCCTCGATGACAATGCCCCCCTTTTTGCCCAGATGCCGTTGGGTCTTTTCTAAAATTTGGCGGACAGCGGGTTGGGCGGCGATCGTGGGTACTAGCTTGGTGACGGCACTACTGCGGATGGCATTGGTCACATTTTGTCCGTGAATACGCACTTGCAGGGGATGGACAGGCAATAACTCGATCGGGGTTTGGGCGGCAATTTCTGCCACCGCCGATGCGTCTTCGGGATCAATGCCCGCCTGTAATACAGCCAAGGAGATCGATCGATACATAGCCCCCGTGTCCAAATGCAACAGCCCCAATTCCTTGGCTACCCTGCTGGTAACGGTGGATTTGCCCGCCCCCGCTGGACCATCGATGGCAATAATCGGGCGACGACACACCAGCCGTACATTGTCAATTAACCTAGTAGTGCCCAGTTTGGCGGACACCGCCACCAGACCCACCGTGCCATCCTCTAACCGTTCTAGGGGGGTCAGGGTTTCCGCATCCACTAAATCCAGATACTCTAACTCCAGTTCGGGATAGTCTGCCAATTCTAATTGCACCTGGGCCAACAGGGCTTGGCGCTGGCGCTCCCCCTGCTTAAAGGCTTTTTGTGCCCTGTCCAAACCACGATAGATATGACTGGCGGTTTGCTTTTGGGCAGGGGTGAGGTACTGGTTGCGGGAACTATAGGCTAAACCATTATTCTCCCGCACTGTGCTACAGGGAATTACCTCTACGGGTATGCATAAATCCGAGACCAATTTTTGGATTACCGCCAACTGTTGGGCATCCTTTTCCCCCAGATATAGCCTGTGAGGACGGACGATATTCAACAGTTTGGTCACGATCGTGGCTACCCCTGTAAAATGCCCAGGGCGTTGCAGGGCGCAGAGACCCTGAGTGAGGCTGGGATCGGGGACCACTTGGGTCTGGTGGCGCTGATCTACCCCCATTTCTGCTGGAGTGGGGGCAAAGACCACATCTACCCCTAGCTTTTCGCATAATTGCAGGTCTTGGTCAAAACTGCGGGGGTATCGATCGAAATCTTCCCCCAGACCAAATTGCAAAGGATTGACAAAAATACTGACCACCACCCAGCTATTTTCCTGTTGGGCGCGTTGAATCAGACTGACATGACCGGGGTGCAGTGCGCCCATGGTAGGGACAAAACCCACATCCCTCTGGTGGTGCAGTAGTTGGCGCAGGGCAGAAATGGTGCTAACTAGACGGGTCAAGGTTTAGGGTTTACTCAGCACTTCTAGCTTAACAGGTGCAACCCCCGCTTGTATCAGCCCGATGCGTTGGGCGGCACCGCGGGAAATATCAATCACCCGATTGTGCATAAACGGACCCCGATCGGTAATCCGCACCACTACCGATGCCCCAGTGGCTATGTTGGTCACCCGCACATTCGTACCAAAAGGCAGGGTCTGGTGGGCGGCGGTCAAGCCATTTTGATCAAAAATTTCGCCGCTGGCACTGGGATTACCGTGAAAGCCAGGACCATACCATGAGGCTAACCCAGTCAAAACCCTAACCACACGGGCAAATAAACTCTGTGCGGGGGCAAACTGCTCGATCGTGGTTACAGGAACATCAGTGCCTAACCCGCGCCGCAGGCGATTGGTAATCAACAGTACGGTTTGGGCACGATCGTCCACAGGTTCAGGGAAAACCATACTATCGTCAAATTGCCACACGGTTTGCCCCGCCAATTTTAAGGCAAATTGATTTCGCTCCCATGCGGGTTGCAGGTCTGCCCCATTCCAGTTTTCCCTGATGGCTTGTTGCAAGAGAGCTGTAAATCTGTCAGCCCTAGCCAATCCTTGCTCTCCCCTAAAAGACACCACAGGAATTCCCCGCAAATAGACAGTGCGTTGGGGTCTGCCCTCGCTGGCGTGGTCGTAGGTGCGCACCAAGTCTGGACGGGGAGCAGGGTTAGCTAAAACAGGGATAGCCGTGCTCAAGGATAATACAAGGATAGCTGTGCCAAAACGATCGAAAACCATAGCGTTCTACAAAGTCAAATGTGAAGAGAAGATGAACCTTGGTCAAGTTAGCATTCGGGGGTTAGTCAAGGCAAAAAAAGCTGAAACTGGCACTGGGTAAGGAATTGATGCTTTTTTAAGGATGAATTGATACAAATTTTTTATGGCTACACCTGATAGGGTGGTTTGGGTCTCCCCATCTATGTCTCAGGATAGATTGACGACGATCGGCAAAACACCATTACAGCAATTAGTGAAATAATTAGGGAGACCTGTAAATCCTTGATCAACTGCTGGTTTTGCGGTAATTGCTAGGGACTGCCGATTCACTAATAACTTCCCCCTCACCCCCAACCCCTCTCCCCAAGGGCGAGGGGTGTAATTACCGAAAAGCCCTATTTCAGGGTGGCATAGGGAGCTAACCAATTTGCCATAATCTATTGGGATTTTTTATGGAAAATGGGGCAATTTCTGGATTTTTGTGGCTATTTCCCAGTGCTAAAAACCCGATCGCTGTAGGGGTGTAACAATACCGCCCTGAGAATGTACTCCCCCTGCCACAGGGGCAAAGACAACCCCAACTGCCCTCGATCGAGGAGTAATTTATGCAGGGAGCGGTTATCTAGGTGGGGATGGCGGGACTGCATACACACAATGTTCACGGTGGGTTGCCACAACAGTTGCAGATCGGGATGCTCTTGGAGCCATGCCAGCATGGCTAAGGTGTTGTCCATGGTTCGATCGATCAGTTGGGCATAACCCGCTGTACCCAAGGATTGGAGAGCCAACCACACTTTGAGAATATCGGTGCGCCTTGTGCCCTGGAGTCCCCATCTGCCCAGATTAGGATGGTGGTTTTGCATATAGGGTAGGGGTATATCGAGGGCGCGGTGCCAATCCTGACCATCTTTGACCAATAGCATGGCGCAGGTACGGGCGATCGCCATCCATTTTTGCGGATTAAAGGTAATGGAGTTAGCCAGGTGACTGCCATTTAATAAATGTTTCCAGCGTTGCGAAAAAATTACTGCCCCGCCGTAGGCGCAATCTAGGTGTAACCACGCCTGATACTGGTGGGCGATTTGGGCGATAGCCAGAAAATCATCAAATGCCCCCGTAACCGTCGTGCCACCGATCGCCAAGATTAAAAATGGTGTTTGTCCCCCTTTGGCTTTTACCGCTAGAATTTCCGCCAAGGCAGATATATCCATTTCCCCGCTACGGTGGCAAGGCACACGGATTAAATTTTCTGTATCCCAGCCCAATACCTGCATGGCTTTGTCAAAGGAAGTATGGGCAGATTCGGGCACAACTACCAGATTTTGGTTGGGTACATGGCGATACTTATATTTAGCAATGCGCAGGGCCAACAGGTTGGCTAAACTGCCCCCCGCCATCAATGCGCCAAAACATTGATCATCCCAGCCAAACAGACTGCCAAACCACCGCACCAAATCCAGTTCCATGGGACTAAACAGGGGAGATAGTTCATGGCTCAACATATTATTATTCAGGGCCGAGATCAGGGCATCTGCCCACACCGTAATTGCCAAGGGGACGCTGTCCATGTGCGCCACATAGCGGGGATTGTGTACATTCAGGCAACGGGGCAAAACTTCCGTTTCCAACTCTTTAATTAACTTTTGCCAATTGTTACCCTGCACGGGAATAGTGGTATGAAAAGGAGAGGCATCAGGGCTAAGATGCTCATGGGTATTGCCATAAACCCGATCGATAATTAAATCCACAAAGCCGTAACCCATCTGGCGCAGATTGGCTAAATTGGCTCGATCGACAGCCAGAAAATTGTCCTCAAAGGCTTCTACGGTCATGGAAATAAACACTAAATAGAGGATTTATAATCATACTCCTTTCCCACTCTCAAATTGGCAGTTTTTCCCTCACCCCCAGCCCCTCTCCCAAAGGGCGAGGGGAGTTAATCCAGTGTAAGCATTTTGTCTATTTCCACACTGGAAGGGAGTAGGCTCTATATGGAGTTAAAAATTCTCCAAAAGCAATACCTGTACAGTTTTATCTAAAAATTTTCGTAAGTCCTGTAAATAGCTAAATAGGTACTATTGATAGTATTACTTGACCTTATTTGGGGTATTACCCCGATCGATCTGCATTTTCCAAAACAGTTGGCGCAAAATGCCCCTGAGCATGGTTACCTCTTCTGGGGTGGGCTGACTACGATGTAATAGATGGCGTAATTTTTGCATCCGTGCAAAGGTGGTGTGGGGATAGAGAAACCCAATGTATAACAGTAAAAATTCTAATTCCTGAAACACGGCTTCCAATTCCTCGATCGGGGCTAAAGGAGTGGATATAGGCTGAGGTGTTGCCCTTTGGCAGAGTTTGTACCAGCTATAACAAAATAAACCCACCGCCTGTGCCAAGTTCAAGGATGGGGCTTGGGGCACGGTGTCGATGGTCAACACCTGGGGGAAATACTGCAACTCTTGATTACTTAAACCCCTGTCTTCTCTGCCAAAGACGATCGCCCGCTGTTGTCCTTGTGCCCGTAGCCACTCACACCCCGCCTCAAGGTTTAATACCTGCCTATTACCTCGATCGAGTCGTCCCGCTGTAGCAATCACTCGATCGCAATCCTGTAGGGCAGAGAGGAGATCGGGGACAAGGCGTGCCTGTTCTAAAATGGCTTGGGCATGGACTGCCATTTGGCGGGCAGGGGCAGACAGATGATCACATTGGGGATTCACCAACCACAGGTCAGCCAAGCCCATATTTTGCATCACCCTAGCGATCGCGCCAAGGTTGAGCGCCCCTGCGGTTTCTACCAAAATGATACGGACGGTCAGCGGTGGCAAAGTCTTAGATAGACATGATTTCCTTTTCCTTTTCGGCGGTGATTTGATCTACCTTTTTGGTATATTTTTCCGCCAGTTTATCCACCTGCTCCTGTTGCTTTTTCGCTTCATCCTCCGACACTTCCTTATTCTTTTCCATCTTGCGAATGCTGTCGATGGCATCCCTGCGAATGTTGCGCACGCTCACCTTGCCCTCTTCCGCCAGTTTCGCCACCGTTTTTGCCAATTCCTTGCGCCGTTCGGTAGTCAGGGGCGGGATATTTAGGCGAATGCTACCGCCGTCATTGTTGGGGGTTAGACCCAAGTCCGATTCAGAAATGGCACGCTCGATGGCCGCCCCGATGGCTCGATCGAAAGGCTGGATCATGATAGTGGAACCATCAGGGGTAGAGATATTGGCGAGGGATTTTAGGGGCGTAGGCACACCGTAGTATTCCACCTGCACCCGATCGAGTAAAGAAGCATTGGCTCTGCCCGTGCGCACCGTATTAAAGTTGGCTTGGGTTGCCTCGATCGCCTTTTGCATTTTACTTTCTACATCAGATAACTTCACATTTACCTCCTACATAAGTACCAATGACTTCGCCCATGATTGCCCGTTTGATATTGCCTGCCACCCCCAGATCAAAAACAATAATTGGGATATTATTTTCCCGACACAGGGCAAAGGCAGTGGAGTCCATCACCTTGAGGTCTTGGACAAGGGCATGATCAAAGCTAAGGGAAGTATAGCGCTTGGCGCGGGGATTATGCTTGGGATCGGAATCATAGACCCCATCCACCCGCGTTGCCTTGAAAATTACCTCCGCATTGATTTCTGCTCCCCTGAGGGCCGCTGTGGTATCGGTGGTAAAAAAGGGATTGCCCGAACCTGCGCCAAAAATGACCACCCGTTTATTTTCCAGATGGCGAATAGCCCGCCTGCGGATGTAGGGTTCTGCCACTTCCTGCATACTGATGGCGGTCATTACCCTAGTGGGCACAGGATTGGGTAAATTTTCCAGCGCATCCTGCAAAGTTAGAGCATTCATGACGGTGGCAATCATGCCAATATAGTCCGCCGTTGCCCTGTCCATGCCTCTGGTTGCCCCATCTACCCCCCGAAAAATGTTGCCCCCCCCTACCACGATCGCCACTTCCACGCCACAACTGACCACTTGGGCAATTTCTTGGGCAATGGATTGTACCACTTGGGGGTCAATACCAAAACTACGATCGCCCATGAGGGCTTCACCACTCAATTTCAATAAAATGCGCTTATACTTTAGTGCTGGATTCTGGTCGCTTTGCATATAGCCCCTAATCTTGCCCTAAATTTTATAGCATAGCCCTATGCCTAAAATAGCAATTATTCTTAATTTCTAGTTTATATCTTCGTAATCTACATCTATTACAGATGTATCAGGGGCGGATACCTTCTGGCTACTAGAAGCAATCAGCCAGTTCATGGGAATAGTAATCAGTGCGCCACCGCCAAAAAAAATCAATGCCACCAAGCCCAAGGGCAGTTGGGGGGTGACTACCCCCAAAAATTTCACCGATACAATAGTCTGGATATTTTGCACAAATAAGATGCTGACGATCGCCGCCATGATTGCCAAAATGGTGTAGCTAAAACTGAGACTGATCATCGAGTCGCCTCTTCGGGAAAGGTGGGGCGGGGCGGGGTACTGCGAAAGGGGATAAAAATGGCTTGCCAAAAGTATAGCCCAAGCAGTCCGAAAACTATTAAACTGAAAATCAAGCTGGCGACAGACTTAGTATGACGATTCCACATAAACTGTAATGCCTAACTACCTAACTATCGGGATTCTGCAAGCGCAACTACAAGGGGGGGACGATCGACCCAACATTGACAAAATTACCGATTTAATTAAACAAGCCCATAGCCAAGGGGCGCAAGTAATTTTACCCTCAGAACTGTTTAGCAATATCTACTTTTGCCAAGAGGAACGAGACCAGTTTTTCGCATGGGCGCACCCTGTGCAGGATCACCCCCTCCTCACCCATTTTCAACAGTTAGCCGAGAGTTTGGGGGTAGTGCTTCCCATTAGTTTCTATGAACGGGACAATAATCACTATTACAATAGCCTCGCCCTGATCGATCGAGACGGGGGCATTTTAGGGGTGTATCGCAAAAGTCATATCCCTGATGGACCTGGCTATGAGGAAAAATTTTATTTTCGTCCTGGGAATACGGGTTTTCGGGTATGGCATACGGCATTTGGCAAAATTGGGGTGGGTATCTGCTGGGACCAGTGGTTTCCTGAATGTGCCAGAGCCATGACCTTGATGGGGGCAGATGTACTGTTGTATCCTACGGCGATCGGTTCCGAGCCACATGACCCAGACCTAGATACGCGCCCCCTGTGGCAGAGGGCAATGGTGGGTCACGCCGTGTGTAATGTGATTCCTGTGGCGGCGGCAAATCGCGTGGGACAAGAAGGGAATCAATTTTTTTATGGGCATTCCTTTATCTGTGATCAGTGGGGAGAGATTTTATGCCAGTTGGGGGCTGACCAAGAAGGGGTACTGGTAGAAAAGTTTGATTTAGACCTCATCCGCAAACACAGAGCCAGTTTTGGTTTCTTTCGCGACCGTCGCCCCGACCTCTATGGCATTCTCTGTGAATCCTGAGTCGCCTACTCCCTTGACTTTGGGCAGGGGTGAGGCATTTTACTCCTTTCCCACTCTCAAATTGGCGGTTTCCTCCTCTCCCAAAGGACGAGGGGAGTAAAGAGAAAACCAGTTCACGATCGCGGGCAGGGACGGCGAAAATGATAAATGTCCCGCCATAATTGCACCCAGCCCGCCACCAGCGTATCCATAATTTGTTTACCCATTTCCCGATTAGCGATGGTAGCATCCCCAATTACCCCACTGGCAGAAATATCTTGGGTCACCCAGCTATAGGGATGGGCCCCTTCCAAACTGAGCATAGAGCCGACCAATTCTGGGGGATAGGCACAAACAGCTTTGTCCATATGCACCAGACCCCAGCCCAATTTAGATTCAATTTCCAATAACACACTGGTTTCCCCTGCCCCCGCATGAATACCATCAGCTAACTCTCGGGGGGACAGTAACTCAGAGCAAGCATTGGGCGCGCGCCAGATAAACAGGGGAAATACCCAAAAATCTGGGTACTTGGCGTGCAGATCACGGGCAACTAACTCCAGTATCTGGGGCTGTCCACCGTGGGCATTCACCAGCGCCAGTTTGCGAAATCCCGATCGATAAATGTTTGCCCCAATCTCCTCTAATAATTTGAGCATCAGCCCCGTACTCAGGGAAATGGTGCCCGCAAAACTCAGGTGTTCATTGGACTTGCCGTAGTAGAGGGGAGGCAGGACAAGGGCGGGAATCTCTGGCTCTAATTGGGCTAAAGAGCGCCCAACCACTTCTATACAGATCAGAGCATCCACCGCCAAGGGCAAATGCCAACCATGTTGCTCGATCGCCCCCAGGGGCTGAACAATCACCGTATTAGACTTATCAGGGAAATCGGCAATCTCTTGCCAAGTTTTATAGGCAAAATAGCGCTGAGGCGGAAAAACCCCGTGCATTACTTACGGTTGATAGTAACCACTAACACCGACGGGTCAGTAATCGCCCTGATGCCCTCTGGTAGCTTAATTTCGCCAATGTGAATCCCCTTGCCCACCGTCAGTTCCGACACATCAATATCCAGTTTGTCAATGATACGATCAGGGGGACAGGCAACCCGCATTTCATTTTTTAGGATATTCATGGAACCACCCGCTTTCACCCCTGCGGCTACCCCCACATAGTGCAGAGGGATATTTAATTCCACTTCCTTTTGCCGAGAAATGGCGAAAAAACTGACATGGTAAATTTCATTCTTGCAAGGGTGCATTTGCAAATCCTGAATCAGCGCCTTCTCCTGCAAATCCCCATCCGTCATCTGTAGTTCAATGAGGGTATTGCCCACCACCACCCGATGACGACGCATCATCACTTCCACATCTTTGGCACGAAGACTAATGGCAGTGGATTCAGCGCCCTTGTGCCCATAAACGGTGGCAGGAATGTACCCACTTCTTCTCAGTTGCTTGGGCTTGACAGCAGGCGATCGACTCTGACAGGGTAAAGTAAGTAACACGGCTTTTACAAAACTACAGGGTCTTTTAGCTTAGCATCTATAATAAAAATTTGGCAAGTCCCCTGCTAATCAGAATTTTTAATCATGGACAACAAAGGTAAAAAAGCACCCGCACAAGAGGCGATGGCCGCAATACCCCCAAAAATTTTCGGCATCTGAAAGTAGTTGGTCAATTCATCAGCAACCCAAGGCAAAGCAAACAGCAATGCACAGGATAAGGCGAGACGAGTCAAAATTTGTTGCCACATAAGCAGATACCATTGTCATAAATGGGAAAGCTTCTAGTGATAAATACTCACTGAAGCTGTTACAGAATAACACAAGTCAGCATCACCATAGTTGGGGATTTTGAGACGCGTCATCTATACAATGGTAGAGAACAGTTATTTATTCCCCCTTAACAACACAAATCTAAAGAAATAATTAAATTTATGCACAAAATTCATCTCAAAGGTGTAAGAGCCTATGGCTATGTGGGATTACTGCCCGAAGAAAAGATACTAGGACAATGGTTCAGCGCGGATGTGGTGATTTATACGGATTTTGAGCGGGCTACCCACTCTGACTCGATCGAGGATACGCTGGATTATCGGTGGTGTATTCAACAAATTGAAGAGCTAATTCGTAATAGTAAATTTGATTTGATTGAAAAATTAGCGGGGGTGATCGGTGATGCCTTAATTGCCCATCCGAAAATCCACAAACTGGAATTGACTATTACTAAATATCCACCCATTCCTGACTATTTGGGTTCTGTGGGGGTGGAGATTGTCAGGACTAAGCCCCCAGGGGAGTGAACTTGGCAAAATTGTTGCGGCGTGGGGTAGTTTTCCGTTAAAATACCGCTTAAGGTATAGACAAACAAAAATTAAAAAATTATGGAATTTCTCGATAGCATCACCAATCTGTTAGTCAGCATCAACTACAAGCTGATCTTTCAACTCACCTGCTTGGGCTTGATTGTCATCTCTGGACCTGTGGTTATTTTTCTCCTGTCAGCCCGTGGCGGGGATATGTAGAGGTGATTTGGGGCACAATTTCCTGTAACCAACTGGACAATTGGCTATTCAGCCATCCCTGCAGGTTGTAGGGCAATAATTTAATTTCGGTAGGGATGGGGCTTGGCTGGGTGTCTCTGGCTTGCAAGGGTTGTGCCTCCAGATAGTCAAGAAAACTCTGGGCGCACAGATGGGTAAAGTAGCTGGCGCTTAGCCCCTGTACCACTCCCCCGATCGTGTAGGTAAAAAAGTTAGTCTTAAGAAAACTACTAACGGTGGTAGTGATCACCTCGATCCCCCCCACCTGTACCAGTTGGAGCGCCATGTGTTGGGCAATTTGGCGGGCGTGGTCAAAATTCAGTTGCCGTTGGTAAATTTGGGCAATTTCCATCAGCAGTTGGGCATTGAGTACCAGACTGGTAGCTAGGTCTAGGGTGGGTAGGGGGCTGGCAAATAACCCCAGCGCCACTAATTTTTGTTGGCGGACAATCAGGGCAGCAGCCAGTAGGCGGCGTTGCTTTTTGATGACGGTTTCCGTTTGGGTTTGCAGGTGGGCAAGTTGCTGTGCCACTTTTTTTTGCCATAGGTTTTCCCACTCTTGGTCAATCACCTGCTCAATCCGTTGTTTTAGGGGCGTGATGGTGGGGGGAACAGGCTCTTGCCATGCTTGGACAAGGGCATTTTTGTCTTGGGAATACTGTCTTACGGTGATGGGGCGCGGATGGGCGGCGATCGGGATCACATCTTTAGGGTCTAGTCCCGTCAACTGCACAATATGTTGTTGAATGGCTGATACATCAGTAGGCAGGAGCAGGTCAGTTTTGTTGATGGCTACCAATACTCTCTGCCCTGCTTCTAGTAAATCCCGCAAAAAGGCATACTCTGTGGCGCTCATGTCCCCAGCCACCACTAATACGCATAGCTCTACCGTAGTTACTATGGCTCGATCGAGCTGTACCCCGTCGCTATCGATGAGGGTGATTTTTTTCTGTTTATGCTGAAAAGGAAAACTGTTAGGAGTATAGGAAGCATCTCGATCGGTGGTACTATACCCCACAATTGCCCGAATCACTGAGGTTTTGCCTACGCCTTTTAGCCCCAAAATCGCCACCCGCACTTGGGTTTGTCCGAGGGCTTGGTCGATGGCTTGGGCTTGCAGGGTAAGGCTCTGTTGTAACTGCCCGTCCTGCACCTCTTGGATCATGGCTTGGAGTTCCCGCAGTTTTGCGGTTAGCCCAGACCGATCGACCACAGGAGCAGAACTACCCCCCTGTTGCCACCCCCACAGGGCCACCAGGGCACAGAGGGCGACCAACTGCCACCTGTCATTGGCGAGAGCCAGTACGGCAATAACCGCTAAAATTCCCCACAGCGCCTTTGTCATTTAATTTTGGTGCACCTCGTATGCCACAACCATAGATTTAGTGGTTTGGGGCGGCAGATGAATTAAGTTTTCCCCCGTATTCATGGCATTTCTGCCCCCTGTCCAAGGCTCTAGACAGATAAAATTTTTACCCTGCACTGTCCACACCACAAAAACGCGATAATTTTCATCAAATTTAATAGTTAAAGTACCCTGTGCGCTAGTCATGGTCATCGATCGACAGTCCGCATCCAAGTACAGGGCATTATCTATTTCAGGTAGAGAAAAATCAAATTTACCCGTGTAAGTTTCCTCCACTTTGTGCACATTATTCCACAACTTTTGGGCAGAGATATTTAAGTTGATGCTATCTTTGCAGTCCATGGCAAAGTAGGGATGAAAACCCACAGAAAAGGGCATAACTCGATCGGTCAAATTAGTAATTTCCTGCTCAATTAACAAATTATTAGCGCCCACAGTATAGGTAAATTGCAAGCGAAAATCAAAGGGGTAGTTAGCTAGGGTAGAGGCATTAGCGGTCAGGGCAATAGTCAGGCTGTGGTCAGTATTGCCTACTACTTGCCACACGGATTCTCTGGCAAAACCGTGTTGTTTTAATTGATAGGTTGCACCGTCATAGGTATAGCTATTGTCGGGCAAATTACCACAAATGGGAAACAGAATAGGATTGCCCCCACGAATACTGAGGGTGGGGTCTCGGTAGCGTTCCTGATCCATATAAAACTGTTCCTGTCCGTTCACCACCCAACTGGTGACAATGCCGCCGCGACTGGGAACCACCTCAATATAGTTACCACTACTATCATCTTGCAGAATATATGTGGGGTATTGCTTATCCGCCAAAGTTAAGGTCATAGGTTTGACTGGGAAATTTTGTCCTTTAGGTTAGCATAGACGGCGGGCGGTCTAGCTAAATTGTCTCCGAAACAAAGCGCCAGTTTTGCTCTCCCATATTGCCCCCATTTTCTAAAGCACCTAAGGAACTGCGGGCATGACATAGGCGCTTACTACCCTGCCACAGACTAACTTGGAGATACCCCTGCCCCGTATCGTTACATTTATATTGCATAGTGTGTTCCATCGGCACCAAAATAGGGGTGGGCGGGCGTTTGCTATATCCCTGCAGTTCTAGGCGATAGTTGCCTTGCTGGGCAATAATGTACCAATCTCCCCAGGGGGCAATATCACAAAAAATCTGACTGCGATCGGGCATGAAGCGATACCACTTACCCTGCCACCACAGGGCAATCATGGCTACCGTGCTAGATTTTCCTAAAATTTGCCGCAGTGCCCCTGTAGCAACCAGACTTAACTGCTCAACTTCCTGCCAACTATTACATTGCAACCAAAACCACCGCTCAGGAAATGAATTACCCCAATTTTTTTCACTGTAGGCGGGAGCGTCTTGGAAATGATAGGTTTGGTCTTGCCATGTAATACTCCCTTCTGCCAGTCCGTGCATGACTAATATCTGCCAGTAGGGTTCACACACGGGCAAATAGGAGAGCCAACCCATGACTGGCTTTGCCCAGGGCACGATCGAGGTAATGCGGTAATCCCAACTAATATGGGCAATTTTGCCCCGATTATGACTGATGCTGGCGCTATAAAATACTTCCCTATCTCTATGATCAATGGCACTGGTGAGGTAGTTTCCCCGAAAATTGCGCCACTGGGAAAATTCATAGTAATGGTGTCGATCGTCTAGGCTAAGCACCTGCATGGATGCGCCAAAATTGGGGCGAACCTCATACATAAAAGCCAAAGATTGCTGAATATCAGGGAGGGTCAGGCGATAGTACCACCCCTCAAATCGATCATGATGATACCCCTCATGGGCGATCGACAAGGCAGAGTTGACCATAATTTTTATAGACCAGTTCCCCTACCAGCAAGGAAAGCTATCTGGAAATACGGGCTCAATTTAACTATTTCAGGCTCCCAATCTTTTCCCGCACAAAGTTGGTATTTTCTTTGTAAACTTCAGCCCCACGGGCACAGGCATTCTGGAACTCGGCTTGAATCACTGCCATATCCACCGCACCCCCTGCGGCCAATTGGGCAAAGTATTTATTCACCGCCACCGTCAACGCCCAAGTATTGGCAAAGGTTTGGGCGACTCCCGTCATGGTGGCACCCACGGGGGGCATTCTGGTCAGGTTGCTAATGGTATCCCGTACCCCTGTCAAATTGGTATCCCCCACAATGCCCTTGAGAATATCATAGGCATTCACCTGAGCACCATCCCTTTCCCAACATATGGCCACTTCGCGGATCATTTGACACTGGTAGGTAAAGATCAAAAGGTCTGGGGCGATCGCCACCCCAAGGGACGGAAATACCCAAAACATACTGCACAGGGTGGCGTAGTGCATAGCTAATTTTTCCACTGCCATCTCCCGCTTAGCTAGGTCAAACTCCGCCGTAACAGGGGTCTCCCGATGGAAACTTTGGCGCATATTCTTGAGTACCGAGAGCAGGGTGCCAACTTTGCGCGGCTTAATCTCAAATGCACTCTGGAGAATATCTAACACCTCCTGTTCCGTAGGGTCGCAGTCCCCATCCACATTAGCCATAGCAAAGGCGGTGTTGTAAGCCAATTCCCTCGCATCAGCAGAGAATATCACCTGGGCATACTCAGCCACCTTATTCATAGCAGATACTCGCAATAGCTGATCGACATTTTGTATTTCCTTGGCGGCTTCGGGGTCGATTTCCGCAAATTGTTCTAAAGCTACGGTCAGGGCAGTGCGTTCATTATCATGGATTTTGCCATCCGCCATAGCCACGCAGGCAAGAATTTTAAGACTAGCGACAGCTTCTTTGGTACTTAGGGTCATGAAAATTCCTCACTAACAATGCAGATGGAAATTCTACTTTTCTCAATTTCTTAATTAGCTTACCGAACTTGGGCAGGGATTAGATTAAGAAAATGTTATCCTTTGGTAGAGAATATATTAAAATGCGTCATTCCCTAGAGGGATGATATGATGTGATACGCAAGTTTTTGGGAAAATCCAGCTATGGCAGTAACCGTACTTATACCTACCCCTTTACAAAATTTAACTAATAATCAGGCGACGATCGCCTGTGAAGGGCAAACTATTCAAGAAGTGCTCAACTCTTTAGAGTCCACCTGCCCAGGTATTAAAGCCCGTCTCTGTGACAGTGATGGCAACCTGCGGCGCTTTGTTAATTTTTATGTCAATAGTGAAGATATTCGCTTTTTGGATGGGGTACAAACGGTTTTGGCGGACGGCGACGAGGTGAGTATTGTGCCTGCGATCGCGGGGGGCTGATTTTTGCGTTAGAATTTTGCCTCACCATTACTTTTGATCATAGTTTTTTATGAAATTTGCCCAGCGCCTCTCCCAAATCCCCCCTTACCTGTTTGCCGAGATCGATCGAAAGCGCGATGAATTGGTGAGCAAGGGAGTAGATATTATCAATATGGGAGTAGGGGACCCTGATCGACCCACCCCAGACCATGTGTTGAAGGCGATGACTGAGGCTATCCATGACCCCAGCACCCACAACTACCCCCCCTACCAGGGCACAAAGGAGTATCGCCAGGCGGTGGTGGCATATATGGCGCGCCGATTTGGGGTAGAGGGGTTGGATGTCAATACGGAAGTGGTTTCCTCGATCGGTTCCAAAGAGGCGATTCACAATACTTTTTTGGCATTTGTGGAGGCAGGGGACTACACCCTGATCCCTGATCCCGCCTATCCCGTGTACCGCACCTCTACTATTTTTGCGGGGGGAGAATCCTACACCATGCCCCTTTTGCCAGAGAATGATTTTTTACCTGATCTGGGCAAAATTCCTGAGGCGGTGGCCAAGAAGGCCAAACTCCTGTGGATTAACTATCCCAATAATCCGACGGGGGCGCTGGCAAATTTGGACTTTTTCCGTGAACTGGTGCAATTTTGTCAAAAATACGAAATTTTATTGTGCCATGACCACGCCTATGCGGAAATGGCTTATGACGGCTACAAACCCCCCAGCATTTTGCAAGTGGCAGGGGCAAGAGATATTGCCATCGAGTTTCACAGTTGTTCCAAGTCCTACAACATGACAGGTTGGCGGGTTGGTTTTGTGGTGGGTAATCAGGTGGGCATCAAGGGGCTGTCCCAAGTGAAAACCAATGTGGATTCGGGGGTATTTAAGGCAATTCAGCGGGCAGCGATCGCTGGATTCCAGACCAGTGAAGCCGATTTACAAAACTTAATGGCGGTTTATCAACAACGCAGGGATTTGGTGGTGCAGGGTTTACGATCGTTGGGCTGGCAAATTAGTGCTCCCAAGGCTACTCTCTATGTGTGGGTGCCTGTGCCCAAGGGCTACACTTCTACGGAATTTGTCACCCTCTTGTTGGAAAAGTGCGGGATTATTGTGCCGCCGGGGAATGGCTATGGCAGTTGTGGGGAAGGTTTTTTCCGCATTGCCCTCACGGTAGAAGACGATCGTATCCGCGAAGCACTAAAACGCATGGAGGAGCAAGGGATTCGTTACTCCTGATAATCGTGGGGAGTGTTAAATCACTTGGGCTGTATTGACTCCCCTCGCCCTTTGGGAGAGGGGCTGGGGGTGAGGGGACAACCTCAGAAGCAAAAGTTGTCAATGGGAAAGTGGGGAAGGAGTATCGTTGAGAGGATTATGGCAACGATACCCCTGCGGCACCTGTGGGAGTGAACCTGCTCTTTCATTCACTGGGGCAGAAGAGCAGATTTATCCAGTCCTAGCCAATTATCTTGATTGTTCCATTGATATTTTCCACCTTGCCAGTTGTAGGAATGGAGATGGGATTTTTCCAGTTTCCGGGGATGAAGTAAGTACCAACAGGATAGTCCACATTGATATAACCTGTTTTGCCAAGGGACTCTTTGGGGGCAACGATCGTGAAGGCACATTCTTTGGGAGAGAGTTGGGTCACTTTAGCATCCGCCTTGAACTGACTGGGAAATCCGCCTGCGGGTTGGCTGGTAAGGCTGACCTTGACATTTTTACATTCATTTACAACTCCATTGAGAGTAATTTTGCCACTCACTGTTACAGCTAATCTGACATTATTGGGATTGACGGTGGCTTGAGTGGGAAGTTTAGTAGGAGCATTAGTGGGCACAGCAATAGCGGACTGGACAGATAGACCGAGCACGGCAACAGCAGAGAGAATAGCTGTAGTTTTCATGATGAACTCCTTTGATGATTTGAGAATGGTTGAAACTAACCTGATTGGTTATGAATTGATTATCGAGGATAAACTTAGAGTTAGTTGTGATCAGCGGTCGGTCAAATGGTGATTGTGGTCACTGGTGAACGGTGTTTGGATTATTAGTAATTCCTTACCAGTGCCGGAATAAACAAATCACTGGCGCTGGGAGCAGGGAATGCAGGAAAAGTTGTCAAGAACAGGAAAAGAACAACAGGGATTACCTCTCATTCTTGAAGGTTGGAGCGTTGGGCGATCGCCACCATCAACCAAAATAAAATGAATACACGGGGTTCATAATGGGTAGTGTCATGGATTCCTGACAACAAAAACAAAATCATACTCAGACCAGCGATTACATTTATTTCTATTTTTTGCTGAAATGATCTGATTAAAGTAACAAATATCAGCAGTAAAAATACTATTAGAGCGGGCAGTCCCGCCCCCAAGGCGATCGCCAAATATAAACTGTGTTCGTGGGCATGTTGATAGTCATACTCTTGGCGCAGGACAAAAAAACTCCGCAGTCCCCACCCTAGCCACGGTCTTTGGGCAATGAAATCCCAAGTAAACTGCCAGATACTGACCCTAATTGCATTGGCGCTGAGAAAATCTTGCCACCCCGTGCGCCCAATCCCCGCCATCTGCGCCCACCATAACCCACTGGGAACCACGATCAATGCTCCCGCCAACAACCACCAGTAGCCATAAAATCCACTCTGGAGCAAAGTGCCAATAAAAGCCACCCCCCACCCATTGCGCGATTGGGCAAAAATGAGCATGGCAATCAACAGTGCCAAAATCAGCCCATTTAGCCACAGGGTTTTGCGTGCCTTGCCCAAACCAAAATGCACCGCCACGGGTAACAGGAGTAAACAATAGAAAGCCAGTTCGTTGCTGTGTCCAAACAGAGAAGTAATTCTGCCGTCTTCCCCTACCCCCAGTCTGATTTCATAGCTATTGAAGAGGCGGGGCAAACTCCAATCAGGACGATTGAGCACCACTTGGATCACGCCCAACAGGGATAGGGGTAAAGAACCTAGTAAACAGAGCCACAACAGATGGATTTTTTCAGCGGTGGTGGGCAATAAATAGGCAGAAATGGCTCCTAATAATATGAAGGGATAGAAATTGACTAACCCGAACAGGGCACTGGCTCGATCGTGGGCAGTCAGAACCGATATGCCTAACAGGGCGCTAAAAATTAACCAGCCCCGATTCAGGGGAGTATCCAAGCACCACAGACCGTGGCGCGCTATAAAAAAACCGATCAACAGGAGCGCCAACAAGGCAGAGAGTACCGTATTGAGGGGCAAAACCAGACATAACACCTGCAAAAGATACCACTCCCAATTAAATTGGGCTTGGGAATGGGTCTGCAGTAACCAACTCATCAATGCTGACACTCCTCTAACTCTGGTACTGGATCATACCCCCCCGCGTGCCACGGATGACAACGACCCAGACGCTGAACCGTTAAAATCGTGCCTTTGATTGCACCAAACCTCTGTATTGCTTCTAGGGCATAGGCGGAACAGGTGGGATAGAACCGACAGCGGGGCGGAAATAAGGGAGAAATAAATAGGCGATAACCGTGGATGAGCCACATCAGTAGTTGTTTCATAGAAAATTTTTGGGGGAAGTAATCATGGGGCGCAACTTAGCTGAATAAATATTTCTGTCGATCGAGACCATTTCCTTAAAACAGCCATTTATGGGTAAAGCTAAACCCTAGAACTTGACATATCCCCGAATAATTATGGTATATTAAAAGACCGCAAAATTTATTATATGTCCTATGCACGCCCAAGCAGTGATCCGCGAGATCGAATCTAAGTACCTGAAACCCAAGTTGCCCCAATTATTTGTTGGCGATCGTATCAAAGTGGGGGTAAAGATCAAAGAGGGAAACAAGGAACGGACTCAGCCCTACGAAGGAGACATTATCGCCATGGCAGGCACTGGTATCAATACTACCATTACCGTGCGCAAAACTTTTCAGGGGGTAGGGGTAGAGCGGGTATTTCTTATTCATTCTCCCAAGATTGAGAGTATTAAGGTGCTCCAACGGGGTAAGGTGCGCCGTGCCAAACTTTATTATCTGCGTAGATTGACTGGTAAAGCCGCCAGAATTAAACCCCGTTTCGATCGGACTGATAGTAAATTGAGTGCTAAAGAGAGCAAAAAAGCTGGTAAAGCCAAGTCTGGAGAAGCGACTGCTGAGCAAGAATAGATTTTGACCATAATTTGCTGCAAACTAGGCTGTTTTATCCTGAACTACAGGATCACACTTCCTACTACAGTAGTGCCGACTGTGCTGGGGCGGTGGCTAGAGTCAAGCAATACTTGGTAAAAATGGGGGTGAGCAAAGGCGGATACACAGCCGTAGTTTTACCCAATAATTTGCTGACCCTGATTTTATATTTGACGCTGTTAGAAATTGGCTCGATCGCCGTCAGCTTTAATGTGCGTTGGAGTGACCAAGAAATTCAAGACCAATTAGATAAATTAAACTGCCAAATCGTCATTAGCGATCGAGTAGGATTAGGCGTAAATCGAGTTTTAATTACTGGGGTTGAATTAGGGACATATTTAGCAAATCAAGCTGATCCTATTCAGTTAATTACTAATTATATTGATCTGCCATCCACAGAACAAATACAAGGGATATTTTTTACTTCAGGCACAACGGGAAAACCGAAAGGAGTGCAATTAACTGTAGGGAATCACTACCATAGTGCCCTCACTGTGAATCACTTTTTACAACTCAATTTACAACTTAGTTCTCCCCACTGGCTGTTAACATTACCCCTATATCATGTGGGCGGTATGGGCATTTTATGGCGTGTACTTGTGGGAGGCGGGAAAATTTCTCTAGCTCCTAAATTTACTGAGGAAACAATAATTGATTGGGTGCGTACAGGGGATGTGCATTTAATTTCTTTAGTGCCAACTATGTGGAAAAAAATTCTGCCCCATGAATTATTTGTAGATGCTTTATCCCATTGGCAAAAACTCAAAGCAATTTTTTTAGGGGGAGAACGCGCCGATCGATCCCTATTAGAAAAATGTTTGCATTATCAATTACCCATATTTGTCACCTATGGCATGACGGAATGCGCATCGCAAATCAGCATCTTAGATGTCCGTAAATATCCCCATAAATTAAACTCGGTTGGACAAGTTTTAGATCATATTCAGTTAGAAATAAATGCTCCTGAGCCTGCCACAGGAATTGGTGAAATTGCTATCCATTCGCCTAGTTTGACCTGTGGTTATTACAGGGATGAATTAAAATTCAACCAGAATGGTTACTATCTCACAGGAGACATGGGTTATGTATCAGAAAATTTTTTATACTTAGTCGATCGACGCACTGATTTAATCATTAGCGGGGGCGAAAATATCTATCCCGCTGAATTAGAACAAATTTTAATTAAACATCCTCAAATTCAAGAAGTGGTAGTAATTCCCCAATCGGATGCCACATGGGGACAAGTGCCAGCCGTGATTTATACAGGGGAAGCAAATTTAACCTTGAGTGATATACAAACTTTTTGTCTAAATGCCCATCTTGCCCGCTACAAATTACCTAAATATCTATACTGGGTGCAAGAAATGCCCTTAAATTCTAACCATAAAATCGATCGACGATTACTGCGAAAATTAGCGAATCAGAAGCAATTTTTTTAATTAAATTTGCGTTAAATAAACTTTAC
>Ga0272446_1001514_pt1 | contig 33635 bp, 24 predicted proteins | sample YNPCB0061_FD_194587 | JGI IMG/M metagenome (GOLD analysis project Ga0272446, IMG submission 194587) | Hot spring microbial mat communities from Yellowstone National Park, WY, United States - YNP-CB-006-1 | ecosystem: Environmental > Aquatic > Thermal springs > Hot (42-90C) > Sediment | place...
AGAAGATCCTGCAAGGCAACGTACACAAAGTCTCTGCAGCTTTAGAACCCCTGATTAAAGCCCACAATCTTGAGATGCTGGAAACCCTGCGGGCTTTAGAGTTCCAGGGGGAAAACCAAAACGGTGCGCCCAGGACTACGGTACTGTCTGCCATCGACAGAGCCATCCATCGCTGTGGCGGCCTCACCGCCATAGTGGAATCGGAGCAGGAAGTGGTGGAGCTGGTACAGGAAGATCTCGAGGATAAAGACGATGCTTAACTGGAGCGATTTTAAAGGCCTTTTTGGCGATAATCCCAAGACCACCATCTTCGGCTGTGTTGCCATTGTCTGTGCCGGGATGGCCCTCTGCCTCGGGAAACTGGATTTCAATCAATTTATGATGGCTCTCAGCGTGATCGGCGTTGGGGGCGGTCTTATTGCTGCTAAAGACAGCAAGAAGGAGTAGCTGCTTATGTTGAAAAGACATCTTATGGTTGCGGTCTTGCTGACCTTGGTACTGAGCTTCGGTGCGAGCAGCTGCGCTGGTTTTATCACTAAGGTTCATACAGTGTTTTGCCCCTATGCTGAAACCGCGCAAAACCTGCTCACCGGGGCCAAGAACGATCTAGTGATCGCCAAAACCTATTTGGATTCGTTTGTCGGCGACGCAGCTACGGTCAATATCCCCGGCGTGGGTCTGGTCACCAAACAAGACTTAATGAATGCCATCAGTATGCTGATGGTCACCCTGCAACAGATTTCTGATGAACTGGCCGTGGCCTGTCCTCCCCAAGCTACCGTGGAAGAGCTCCTCAAATCTGCTGATCTCTTGGCCACCCAGCCTCTGGTCACCATGGCTATGAAGAATGTTCTGGCCGCCCAGGGCAATTCCGGTCCAGCCTTGCTGCGCTACCATCCCGAATAAAAAGCCCGGAGAAAACTTATGCCAGTGCCTAAAATCATCAAGGGGTGGCAACCGCAAATCAAGGACTTCCGAGATTACAATCTGCAGGACCCTCAGTTTGCCCCCAAAATGCTGCTGTTGCCTCAGGTAGTTTACAACAGCTGTCCTCCTACCCTAAACCAACTTCACGAAGGTAGTTGCGTTTTTCATGGCAGTACCAGCGCCATGGAAGCAGTAGAAATCGCCCGGGGCAAGAGCTTGAATATGTTCTCCCGACAGTTCGGTTATTACAATTACCGGGCCAAGTATGGCGACATTAATCGGGATGATGGCGCCGTTATTCGGTTAGCCCTGAGACAAATGGCCAAGGAAGGCATCTGCCTGGAGACCAAGTGGCCCTATTCCGAGGCCACCTTTGCCATCAAGCCTAGTGCAGCGGCCTATGCCGATGCCCCGTCCCACAAGATTACTCAATACATTGGCATTACCGGCCGGCTCGGCGATCCCAACTCTCTACTGCATGATCTGCTCAGCTGCCTGGCTTCCGGTTGGGGGTTTGTCTGTGGGATCCCCTGTTACAGTTCCATCGTCAGTGATGAAGTAGCCAGGACAGGCTTCGTGCCTCTGCCGGTCTCCGGTGAGGAGTTTATAGGCGGCCATTGTATTTACATCTGGGGTTACGACCGCTCTAAAGAGATTTTCTGGGGCCTCAACAGCTGGGGTAATGACTGGGGTTGTCAGGCGCCGACCTGCTCTGAGCGCGGTCAGTTCAGCATTCCCTTCGATTATATTGTCCATTTGGCCAGTGACTTCTGGACCATCAGGATGATCACCGATGTGCAAGGGCAACCAGCCTTAGGGGCTGACGATTCCAAGCTCGCCGCTTAGACCTGCAGAGGTGGGGGATACCTCATCTTTTCTGCTTCATGGAGGTTTCCTACAATGTGCAAGGACTTGAAGGATGGCTATAAGAAGTGTTGTTGCCCTACCTCTTACGAGTGTCTGTTTTACGGCGACATGAGCCAGATGTGCCACCTTACCGGCGACACCTGTAACCGCCCCTGGACCAAGGCTGATTTTCAGCAGCAGCTACAAGCATTGAATCTGCTATAAATGCGCTCCGCTGGCAAGGTATTTCTGGACATTCTTCAGGGCAGCACCCGTATCGACCAGCCTCAAAATCTGCCCAATGCTATTGTTGACAAACTTCTTTTCCAAGAGGTTGTCTGCGGCTGGCCGCCATCTTACTGGCCAGCTGGTTACTGGTTAACTGATTATTGGCCGACTCTTACCAAAAAGACTGAAGTTCCTCTGCAAAACGACCTTAAAACGCAACTAGATCAACCGCAAGGCCAAGCCGTTATCCCCGGTCTGACTGTCATATCTCACTGGTGGGACGAGGATTAAAATGGGTGACTTCGACCGCATCATCTCTATGTATAAAGGCGAGGCCAAGCCAGTAGCCTACCAGTGGTACACTGACGATGCCATGTCCATTCCCAAGGACCTTACCGGCGCCACCTTTCGGGCCGCCATCAAAATAGTGTTGGCCGCCGCCGAATACACCATCATCAAAAAAGATGAAGCATTTAACAAGGCCAATATTGCTCAGGGTCAGGTGGTCTTCACACTATCCAAGGAAGACACGCTCATAGCACCTTTTGCCGACGAACTCGAGTGTTATCTGCAGGTCGAGGCTTCCTTGCCGGATGGTTCGATAGATAAAACTTTCATCGATACCTTACAGTTGAAAGGCACAGTTTTCCACGATTAACTGAGGATAATCCATGGCTTTGACAGTCGAATCGGTCAGTCCTGCTGCCAACAGCCAGGGTTGCCCTTTGGGACAGGTGATCAGCGTCCGGTTTAACCAGACAGTAGACCAGAACACGGTTGACCTGGCCAGTTTCGTCCTGACACAAACCACCCTAGTAGGGTTGGATCAACTGCTGACCAAGGATCAAATTTCTGCCACTACCGTGGTGGAAGGGGCTTTAAGCTTTGCCGTGGCTGACGGAAAGACCACCGTCACCTTTTCTCCCCGCAGTCCTCTGTCTCCCAATGCCAAATTTCAGGTATTGCTCAGCACTCAGATCAAGAGTCTTACTGGAGAAGGGCTCAACAGCATCTACAAATGGAGTTTTGAGACCGGCGCCGGCTCGGTGGTAACTCCAGCCAGCGATCACAGTGATGTCGCTGAAGTGCCTTACCGCTCCTCTCCGGTAACGCCGCTGAGCATCGCTTACGACCCCTATTTGAAGCCGATTAGTGCGATGCCAGCCCAGGCTGCCAGTAACCTACCTCTTTCCACCAAAAGCTTCACCATCACTTTTAACAAGGCCCTGGACGCCAGTAAATTTTCCTCCAGTTCCTTTCAACTGGTAGCCGAAGCCGTGGATGGAGATCCTGGACGGCCAGCCGCCGGAACTCTATCAGCTACGGCCCAGATAGTGAATAATACTCAACTCAGTTTTACTATCAATCTGACCCGCAGTCCGCTTTACAAAAATAATATTGTTATCCTGACCATCCCGACTCTGCTGGCGGCCGATGGCGGCCGCTTGGAAGAGCCTCTAGAATATTACTTCACTACCGCCTACGACCCTCTATATTCAACGGTCAGACTGGTGCGCAGCCGTATTGGTTCTTTCATCCAGGAGATTCCGGACGACACCATCAATCTGGCCATCTTCGATGCCAGCACTATGGCCGACTCCTTTATTCCAACTCTGCCGGAAAATATGACTGCGGCCTGGTCGGCATGGTTAGCCTTCAGTAAATCGGAATATACCCGAGCCACTGCCTGTCTGACCTTGCTGCAGAATTCTCCAACCATCGGCTTCCGGCAGAAAAGCAAGCTCTTAGGCGATATGCAGGTGACCTGGCAGCAGAGCACAATCATCGAGAAAATGGTAGCGGCTCTGGCCAAGGAAGCGGAGTATTGGCAGAATGAACTGCATAATGGCGGGGTAGCCCCGCAAAAGGTGCAGACGGCGATCAAGGGGGCCTGTGATTGGGACCGGCCCTGGATTGGCCGGGACTTCTCCTCTTATCCCGGAGACCCGCCGGCAGCCAATACTGCCATCATTCCACCCTTTTCCCGCCGGGCCCTGAAGGTCTGGCAGCCCCGGGTTGCCCCGGGTTGGAGAAGAGGCGGATGGTAGACTACTATCCCCGGCACCCTTCCAGTTCTGAGATCGACATGCGCGATGAGCTCAGGCGTTTCCTGGTGGGGGATGACCTGGAAATCCCCAAGGAAAAAAAGTTCATCCTGCGCCGGATGCGGCGTAACTCTTTAGATCAGTTAGTGCCCTGTGCTTGCCTTAATAGTCTGACCAAGGAAGGTGACCGGGACCGTTTCTGCCCGTATTGTTTCGGTGAAGGTTTTCTTTGGGACGAAGAGTTTATTTCCGGTGTCCATGTGGAAGCCCGCCGTGGCAACCGCCGGAAGATCCAAGAGCCTCTCCTGCTTGAGCCCGTCATACTCGACCCCATGTTGTCCTATCTCTACTTGTTCTACTACGTCAATCCCACCATCCAGGACCGGATTATTGCTCCGCAGGTGGATGATGCCGGCCGCCTGGTCTGGCCCATCAAGATCTCTCAATACTGGCATATCGAAGCTGCCAACCCCATGTGGGGCGAGAATGGCCGGATTGATTATTGGGTCCTGACTATCCGGGAAAATTTAGTCGGAGGCCTGAATGGCTAACGATCTGTTTCAAGCCATCATTCGTGAACAACCGGTTAATATCAACAATCTTTCTCAGGCAGAGATCCGCAGTTTTATCGTGCAGAATCTGCAACGGCAGGCCCTTGCTAAACAGCACGGTTCCGTAGGCCCCAATCCTCCCGCTGATTTAGAGAAGTTCTATGAACTCCTCGGTCAGGCCTTGGTGCAACAGCAACAGAAAGATGGCGAAACTCACCCGGTCCCCCTGGTGGAGGAATATCCGCCGGTCTATGGCGATCAAGGCATTGGCGGTTTTAAGGAAACCATCTCCTTTGCCCTGCGCCGCCGGGAGCCAGGTACCATCTCCCAGGACCAGCCCTTCAGCGGCAAGAAAAATTACAAACCAGTATTGCGGGAAACCTTTCCTGATCCGGACAATCCCGGTTACGTCATCATGGTCTTCGGCCAGGTCTTCGATAATCTCATTGAGTTGAAGTGCTGGGCCACTACCAATAAGCAGGCCAATTACCGAGCCAGTTGGTTGGAAGATCTCATGCTCAAATACGCCTGGTTCTTCCGGTATTATGGCCTTAACCAGATCTTCTATGGCGGCCGGGAAGCTGACGGTAATCTCAAATCATCTGACATTTTGTTACAGTTCCGCACCTTGCTGTACTATCTCCGCACCGAAAAGCTCTATACCATCCGCGAAAAGACCATCGATGAACTCATTGTTGATCTGCAGTTAGCTACTCCAGACGAGCTCGCGACGGCCTCCTATTAACCTTCAGACTATTTCTCCCTCCAACCTACTTTTAAGGAGAGGCTACAAACATGGCCGATAAGTATCCTAATCTGCCGGGTGTCGTTCTTGATCTGAAAGACGGCTCCCTGAGCATCTTCCCCGAAGACACCACGCCTCGGGTTCTGGTCCTGGGTACCGCTAAACAGGGCACCTCAGCCCTGACGCGGGTCACCCGCACCCAGTTGGCCGAAACCGAGTATGGCCTTGACGGCACCCTGTGCCGTGGTATGTACGAAACCCGCCAGGGCGGTGCCAGAAATATCTATCTGCTGCGTATCGGCGCCAAGCCGGCCAAACTGACTGGCATTGGCGATTCCACCGGTGCCGCCGGGATCACCGTCCAAACCGTTTTGCAAGATGGCCAGGCCGGTGATCAAGTCAAACTCTTCTGGGATGATTCCGCGACTCTTCTCAAAATCTGGGATTTAAACGATATCCTGCTTTATGATTCCAGTGCTGGTCTGAATACCGGCAACGTCATCGTCTCCGGCAGCGCCGCCGGTGGCGCTGGGAGCAATATCGGTACCGCTGCGGTGCCGGTGGTGATGAGCGCCGTGAATGCGGCGGGCACCACCTATGTGGCCGGTGCAGACGGTGACAGCCCCACTCGCATGGAACTGTACGAGGCCCTGGATCGGGCTTATACCCTCCTGGAAGCCTTCGATGCCGACTATATCGTCCCCATGGACTGCTACCTGGACGATGCCAATCTGGCCGACGACGCCAATGTCAAGGCCGATGTGGCCAGCGAATCAGTAGGCACTGGTACGGGCGTCAAGAAGAACTGGGACCTGGCCCACAAGGGGGTCATTCCGACTACCCTGACCGTCAAGGTCGACAATGTGGCCACCACGGCCTTTACTTTCTCCAAGGGGACCGGTGCCAATGGCGTGGACCAGATCATTTTCAACACAGCGCCGGCAACGGGTAAGGTCATTCTGGCCAGCTACTCCTATATGGTCAAGGATGCCCTGCTCTACTGCCGCAAATGGGAAGTAAACGGGGAATGGCAATACGAATGGCATACCGCCAAGACTCGTACCGTGGGCCAAGATAGCTACGCCTACCATGAAGTAAACTTCGCTCACCAGCTGGCCACCTTCTGTCACAATCTTTCTGTCAATGAAAACTTTGCCCTGGGCTGCATCGGTACCAAGTTACCCAAGTCTGGCCTACCCAGTGATCTGAGTGCCTGGATCGGCAAGCTGCCTACCCTGGATATCAATGGTGCGGTTACCAGTAACGGTACTGGCTTGCTGGGCAATAAGTTCATGTCCGGAACCACTGGCATGGCGCCAGGTTTCTGGTTCGCCGAAAGTGGTTATCTGGACGAGGCCACCAATAAAGATGTCATGGTCACCTCGGATATCGGCAAGTACTTGTCCGTCGTCATCACTCCGGTGACCTTCTACAATGCCGTGGATTCCACCGGCTACGGCTATATTGGCAACGGGGCGGCCCTCTACGCCGGTTTCGTCGCCATGCTGCCGGTCAACCAGGCTCCCACCAACAAGATTCTTAAAGGGGTGGCCCTGCCGTACAGCATCACCAAAACCAAGTCGGATATACTGTCCGGCGCCAAGTACATCACCTTCATGAATAAAGACCAGGGCGTCACCATCGTGGATGGTCCCACCGCGGCCACCAGCGCCTCTGACTATCAACGTCTTTCCACCATTCGCATTGTCATGCAGTATGTGGAGCGGGCCCGGTCCTTACTTAATCCCTACCTGGGCAATTCCAGTTCCGGGATTAGCCGGGCCTCCATGCAGACCGCCATTGAAGAGTTGGGTGCCAAGATGATCGACGAAGGTTCCTTGCAGGACCACCGGCCCCTGATCTCGGCCACCCCCCAGCAGCAGGTCCAGGGAGAAGCCACCCTGGAAGTGGTGCTGGTGCCAGCCTTTGAACTCCGGAGAATCCGCCTGGTGATCGGCCTGTCGGCCACCTAACCAGAAATACTTAAGTCTCCCTGCGGGGTCTGAATTCTCTCGCCTTTAGGCGAAGCGGCTTACAAACGTTTTTACTTATGCTTAAACATTCAAATACCGGATTTTCCCTACCAAAACGCTACTAAAAAATCTTGAGACTGGGAATGCAGTCTCTGAAACCGAATTCATCCGGTTCTCTAGAAGCCCTCAGCTGAGGGAGCATTCACGAGGGATATGACTTATGCCCAACACCGACAATTACATTCAGACCTACAATTCCTTCAGTGGCGTCGACTGCAAAGCGGTCTTCAATGAAGTCGTCATCGGCTCCCTGCAGGGGTTAAGCTGGTCCGTTACCAGAGAGAAGGCGCCGATCTACACAATGGGGAAGGCAAGCCCCCGTGCTTTCAACCGTGGAAAACGCGGAGTGGCCGGTGCCTTTATCTTCACGGTCTTCGACAGTGACGCTCTCCTAGAGGCCATGCAGAAGCAGTGTTACCTGGCCGATAAAGACGAGGCCCGGGTTTACACGAACTATGGCGCCATGGAAGGGACCTTGCTGAGGATCAGTGACCTGGACCTGATGACTGCGCCGCAGGCGGCCACCTTGATGGAATCCACCACCGGTGCCGCTGACTTCGACCAGGAAGTCAGAGCCGCTTTCTACGCTGATCAACTGCCCCCTTTCAATATCACTCTGATGGGAGCTAATGAATATGGAGCCTTGGCCACCAAAAAGATCTTCGGCGTGGAGATCTTGAATGAAGGCAGCGGCGTGTCTATTGACGACATTGTCACTGAGCAGCAGTACACCTTCGTGGCCCGGGAGATCACTCCCTGGATCCGGCAGCGGCGTGTTGACCTGCGCTCCGGCGTCTAATCAGTACCCAACTTGACACGGAGGAGGCTGTGCTAATCTAAAAGCACGGCCTTTCTCCGTTTCTTTTATTGAGGGTTGTCTTCTGTAATGACCACTACGCCGCCGCTTGGACAGTCCACTGACTTTAACTGGATGGGGAAAAATACCCCAGTCCATGAGAAGACGTATCACTCCTTCTCCGGCTGTGACATCCGGGCTGTGTGCTTCAATACTGTTACTGGCAAACTGGAAGAGTTGGCAAATATTCAAACCATCTCCTACAGTATCCACCGGGAAAAGTTTCCGGTGCGTTCTCTAGGCACCACCCATGTGAAACAGTATACCCGGGGTCCCCGCACCATCGCCGGCTCTCTCATCTTCACCGTGTTTAACACCAGCGTCCTGAGTAATTTTTTAGGGCTCAGCCCCACGGAGATGGAGTCGGGCCTGTGGCGGCCGATCACAGTCGACCAGATCCCGCCCTTTCATATTACTCTGCTGTTTGCCAGTGAGTATAACGTCCTGAGCTCCATGTCCATTTATAACGTGGAGATCGTCAACGAAGGCCAGGTCATGTCCATTGAGGATCTGATCACTGAGAACACCTGCCAGTATGTAGCCACCTATATCTCCCCTATTAAGCCGGTGACCGAGGAAACTGCCAAAGGTATTGTCTTAAGAGGCCGCACCTTCGCGGAGTTGATGAGTCAGCCGATCATGCAGGAACTCTTCCGGGCCCGGGATCCCTTCGATGGACTGGCCTCCGGCCCGGCCCTGGACACCCTCAATAAACTGAAAGCCATGACAGGCAGGAAATAGCAAAATGGCCGGGATCGTCAATCAGCAGCAGCTCGAAGATATGTGGTTGTCCGATTTCGGAGCCCGATATCCCAATTCCTATTCCTACTTCAGTGGGTCCCAGATCGTCATCTACGTCGGTGATCTAATGTTGGAAGAGGCCGTCTTTTTGAGTTATCAGGAACAGCAGAATAAGAAACCCATCTTCGGTTACGCCTCCCAATACTGGGATGCAGTAGCTCAGGGCACCAGTATTGTGCAGGGTTCCCTGGCCATCAACTACATCGATAATAAGTACCTGCCCATGTTGATCTTTGATACCCTGAACCGTAAGTCCAGTACTGAGTTGGCGGCTCCCCCGGCCAATCCCCGGCCCCTGGATCAAATGAGTTTTATGGCCCAGGCCGCGGGGTATAATGTTCTTACTGACGCCGGCAAGCAGAACTTCGACGCGATGATGAATAAGCAGAAGAACAAGTACTGGCAGCCTATCCAAAGTTTTCGAGATATGCCCGGAGCCGCTAAAATGGACCCAGTAGATATCTTCCTGACCTACGGCAACCAAGCTGGCGGGTCCATGGGCAGCACCAGCAAACGTCTGATTAAAACCGTTTTCACTGAGGAATCCCAGACCATTGAAATCAATGGGCAACCTGTCTTAGAGGTTTATCAGTTTCTGTCCCAGCGCATCATCAATGAATTGAGCCGGCCGGTGCCTTCCCAGACAACCAAGACTACTTAACTCATCTTCCGAAAGGAGTATGTATGACCCCGACTGATGAAGTACGGAACGACATGGATTTGGAACCACAGCCTGAACCCCAGAAAGAGCAACGCCGGGACCGAGTGATGGAAGAATTCGAGGTCCTGCCGGACAAACCGGACGCCGTCCAGATTGAACAATGGAAACAACTGTATGGCGAGGTCTCCCTGGTGAGTCTGTCCGAGGACGAGATGTATATCTTCCGGCCCATTCGCCGGCTGGAGTGGAAAACCCTGCGCGCCCATGCCACTGACGAGACCTCCTTTCAGGAAGCAGTGGTGGGGAAAGCAGTGGTTTGGCCCCAACTTACTCCCACCTTTAATAACAGTTGCCGGGCCGGCACTATCGATACCCTCTTTGACCTGATAATGCTGAATTCTAACTTCCTCTCCCCTGAGATGGCCATCGGCCTGGTGCGTAAGCTTTAGGCCCATGGACTTTCTCCAGGCCGTCTTTGCAGGCCAGGAGCTCTATCAGGTTGCCGTGGATTACCACGGCCCCATAATTTTTCGGCTGTTACCCTACAGCAGCTTTCTTCACCTACAGCGTCTTCTTCTCAACCATCCGCTTACTCTTGATGCTATAGAGGATGAGGTTTGGGCATCATGCGTCCTCGATCACCCTTATCAGGCTGATTTGGACGATGTACTGGCCGGCACGGTTAGTACGGTGGCCAACCTCATCCTTTTTTTATCAGGGTTGCCGGATCTAGAAGACAAGCAATTGCTGTTGGATTATAGCCGCCACCGTGCCGAAACTGAACTTCTCCTGCAAATGCAAGCTATCCTCTGCCGGACATTCCCGGCTTACACCCCTGAGGTCTTAGAGGGATTAACCATTTCTCAGTTGATGACCCGGGTGGCCCAGGCCGAGTTGGTCACCGGTCAGAAATTCGAGCTGGCCACGCCGGCAGCCAAGAAACCTGCCCCTATTAATTTTGAGAAGGAAAACCGGGAATTGCAGGAAATGGGCCTGGGAACAGACCCCCATGACGCCTATGGCCTGCGCCGCTAAGCCCTATGATAAGATATCCCAGTCCTGATGCCTATGACCGTCCCCATGCCTTCTCGGTAATCCCCGAGGATCAGGAGCAGCATTCCTCCTGGACCTGGCGGTCCCTGGCCGGGCTGGCGGCCTATAAGGCGACCACCTGGACCGGGTATTACGCCGGGCGGCTGCCTCTTAAGACCAAGACCAATTATCTGGACCTGGGTATCGCCCACGCCGGGCTGACCTGGAAGTCCATGGTCGGCGGCAAGACCCAGATTCAGGATTGGGTCCTCAATCTCATCAAGGGGTTTGAAGAGGAGACCCCGTTCCATTTAGGGCGCACCTTCGGCCTGACTGAGTTCCTGTCTCCCTATGTCCTGGGGAACCGGGTCGATCTGAAGATCCCTAAAGATATCGTCAATGCTCATCATAATTATTACCGCACCCTGATTCAGCGGGTTAGTGATGTTGATCAGACCGGCCAACCCATTACCCGGGGCCTGCGTGATCAAGACTGGGCCGGCGGCATGCACCTTCGGGGAGGCAAGCTCTACGGCATCCTGGAAACTGGGGAAGAGAAAGAGCTCTTAGGATTTGCCCGGCCCCGCCTGGCCCACTGGTACCCGCCTAAGGTTCAGGGGATTAAACATCCGCCCCTCCATGGCCGTCTCAGTGAAGCCTACCAGCAAATCCTGGCTCGCTCCCGTGGAGGGGGCAGCCGCCGCCTTATTCAGGACGACAAATTTCCTTTCCACATCGTTGGCTCGGCTCGGTCCAGGAATATTCTCGGCTTTGACGTTCCCTGGCGCCACTATCTGCGGGAAGCGCAGTCCGTGGCGGAGATGTGGAACCGCCGTTTCTTTAAGTTGCTGGATTCTCCGGTGGAACTACTCAAATCCGCCGGGGCCCAGACCGAAAGTATTCCGGGCCTGACCCGGGTCGCCAGTTTTGTAGATAAGATTGGTCTTACCAACCGGTTAGGTCTGGGCGGCGACTACTCCGGCAACATCCTGCAGCAGTGGGGCCGTTGGTTAAGGCCCGGTATGGGTAAAAGTAGTTTTCGTCCTGGGGCCCTGCTTACCTTTGTCGGTCTGCCCTTTGCCTATCATGCTGTTGATCAGTATCTACGGGGCCGGGAAGAACTGAAAGGCACCCTGGTGGAACACGGCCTGGGTGGGGCTGCCGCCAATGTCTGGCAGAAGCTCATGCTGGGCCGGGCTCGTTTCGGTCAGCTCAGCGGCCTCTCGGCTATAGCCCGGGCCCAGGAAAGTGTCGCCCCCAACTCCACCGATCCAGCCACCATGCTGGGTCTCCCCCTGGGAATAGGAATTATTGGTGGGATCTATGGTTTTGGGGCCAGCCGCCTCAACCGTCAGGATGGCATCGAGAAGGTCTGGCAGCGCATCAAGTTGCCGGAACATGAATTTACCGGGGCACTGCGACGCTTTTTCAGCGGCAAGTATACCCGGTCAGGCAAGCTCTTCCGGGGTGGTCTGGCCATTGGGGCCGTCTTGGAGGCCCCCTTTCTCCTGGGAGCGGCAGCCCGGTTCCTAGGCGGCCTCAAGAGCCCTGAAGATCTGAAGCGTATTTACTCCGGAGAAGAGGAAATCCCGGTAAGGCATGGGCGCTTGTGGGAATTTGGGTCATGCATCGGCTCTCTTACTGAAATTCCTACAAGTTTTACTGAAACAAAGTTTGCTTCAGACATTATCGAAGGCGACTTAATTATTGGCAGTAACGGTAAATCTGCTCGAGTAAAACATGTCTGGTCTCGTCATCATCAGGGGAATATTCTCAAGATCATTACGGCAATAGATCGTTATCGCCCCACATGGCTCACAGATAATCATATTGTCCCAGCTATCAAAAAAATCGATTTGAAAAATGATCCCAAAAGAACCAAAGTTCAGCCCCAAGAGATTCCGGCTGGAGAACTACAACCTGGTGATTTTGTTCAAGTTCCTTTATTTAAGCTCCCATCCCGGCGATATAATTTACTTGATCTTAAAAATTTTATCAAATGCGGCTTGGTGCTTGAAAGTAATAATCGACTTTATCCTGCTCAGCAAAACTGGAAACATCACAGAACCCAGAAGTCTCAAGGATTTTCTCTTCCTAAACAAATACATGTAGATCAAAGAATTGCTCGTCTTTTTGGTTATTTCCTGGCCGAAGGCAATCTGGTCTTCAATAAATATGGTCTGCCATGTTGTATTGAAACTGTTCATGCTAAGCAGGAAAAATGGATTGTCGACGATATTGCATCTACCATTAAAGACATCTTTGGTTTTTCGCCTACCTATAAACTGCGAAACAGTGATAAGGGAGCCAAAGAAGGTTGCTGGATTGTCCGTATCCAATCAAGCCTCTTGGCTAGAATTTTCTTCGAGTTATTTTATAGTTCAGACCGCCTTGCAGATAAGCATTTCCCGGACATTTTTTTTAACTTCTCCGATGATGTTTTATTGCAAATCGTAGAAGGGTACTGGCGTGGTGATGGTCATAATAATGCCATTAGAGTTGATAGTGACGACAATCATTATCAAACTCTGCGGCGCACTATCAAGTCCAGCCGACCTCAACTAATTTATGCAGTTCAGACGATCTTGCTGCATAATGGATATTGGGCCACTATCCATTACGATGAGAATGGTTTTAAAGGCGAATGGATGCTTTCCTGGAATCCAAAGGTTGTCTTTCAGGAACAACCTTATTTCTTGCATGATGAAGGCAATCTCTATATTCAGATAGTCTCAATAGAACAAGAGAAATATAATGATCTGGTCTATGATTTTGAGATTGAATCTCATGACCACTTGTTTCAAGCCGGTGCCTTCTTAATTCATAACTCCCACTATAAGGGGACGAAGGTTGACTACTACCGGCCGCATTGGACTGTTCTGGCCAAGAGCAACTATTACGCCAAGAGTCTGTTTAAGGGTGATGAGTCGGCTCTCTTCAAGGCCGCCAAGATGACCCCCATCTTGAGTGATATCGTAGATCCCTACTATCTCGAGAAACTCCATTTTTATGACCGGCCTTATCCCACCACAGGACCATCTTATCCCGGCCTGAGCATTATGGGTTCCTTGTATGCCGGCACCCTGGGTAAACTCTTCAAGCCGGAAAGGACCATGCATGAAGAAGAGTGGCAGGTGCCGGGCGGCATTGTAGCCCCCGCTGAGGACTATGCTCCCATTCCGGAACTGGGCGGTTTGCCGCCCGAGATGCCGGTCAGCGGTTACTCATTGACGCAAGTAGGACCAGAAATAGTGCACCGTTGGGCTGAGGCCATTGGTCTCCCCGGCTGGTTGGGACGCCTGGTTACTGGGGCGGATAATTGGGGAGCCGGCAGCCAGTTTGCCTCGGCTGAGCAAATTAATTCAGAGCGCCGCCGCTATTGGGATGAAAATCTGGGCGGCCTCATGGGTAACACCGAGTGGTACCGCCGTATTAACCCCTCCTTGCGGCGGAGTATCACCGAACAGCAGTACAATCCCCTCAGAAATACCATGCCGTCATGGTTGCCTGGCCCTGAAGATAATTTCATAGACTTCCGGCATGGTGATCCGATGGCCAAGATTCCCCAGGGAGAGGCTCGACTGCCCGGCCCCGGTTACGCGGCTCTGCATCCGGAATTAGAAGGAGTGGATCCGGAGAACTACCCTTTTCTGACCCGCTATAAGATTTTGGCTGATGTGGCTCCCTATTCCAAAGAAGCCAAGGAATATGCAGCCCGGGCCACGGCCATGGACCAGGCCGGCACCTTGACTCCCGAAGAACATCTGCAGGTCATGGACATCAAACGCAAACTGTCTCTGGTCAAGAAGCGCAAAGAATTCTTTGACCATCAAGACTTCACCGAAAGAAATCTGCTGGGCCGGGGCTTAGGACGCTATTGGGAGACTCTGAGCCACGATGTTGAAGACCTGGATGTAGTAGAGCCCCTGCTGCCTTTCCGGCCTCTGGCCAAGTTTATTCATCAGCGGGACGCCCTGGAAGATTACGCCATGACCCAGGTCTATGGCACCGACGCCGGTTTCTGGAATAAACCTTGGGTTAATTTCCTCCGGCCGGCCAAGGAACGCCTGGATGAACACCTGGGGGATGAGCGTATTCCTCAACACGTCCAGACCTTACGAAACACTGAAGAATATTTTGACCGTCTCAAATATTTGAAGACCCAGATGCATGCCCGGCTGGCCCGTAACGCCGGGGATTTTGATTCGGCTCAAGCATGGCTCAAAGCTTCCAAAAAGACCCTGACCGGAGCCCAGCCTTACGGTTCCCGGGAAGACATGTTGGCCATCATGGAGGCCTTGCCCAAGCGGGAGCGGGATTACTATACCGAGTTTTCCGAGGAGACCGATCCGGAGCGCCGAGAGAAGATCCTGGAGCTAGTACCGGAACAGGTCGGCCGGATCTACCGGTTAACCTGGGAGGCCGATGCCCTGAGACGCACCCGGGAAGCCGAGGCGCAGGGGATCATCGACGCTTCCACCAGTGAGGTCCAAAATATTGAGCAAGCCCTGCAGGTGGATCTACAAACCGGCGGCCGCCTGACCCCCGAACTCTTAAACCAGTATCAGCAGGAAGGCACTAAGCAGCCACTGCCCGAGTGGTTACTAGAACAGGAACTGCAACTCTACTTCCAGGACCATCCCCTGCCGGCTGCCCAGTCTTTGATCTGGGATCCCCGGATAGATCTCGAGGATGTGAAATTAAAGGTGGTGACTCAAGAAGGAGCTGACCATCATGATTATGATATTTGGGATACCCAGGCACGGGCCGCCAAGCGCAAGCCTTACCTGGACAACATCACCGAGGATCTGAACGAGGAGCGCAGCCCGGAAGAAATAAGAAGACAGATTAGGGCCATCTGTGAGGGTCAGGGCATTGAGGATCTGCAGGTGGAAGTAGTGCCCGCCGGCCTGTCCACTTCCCAAGTTATTTTGACCAACAATCCTGATGATGATCTACGCCAACGCCTGTTCAGCATAGAACATGCTGACCGCCGGCCAGTGCGTTCCGCTCCTCCGCCCCGGCGCCAGCAAAGAGGCCGTCAACCCAATGAGAGACCGCTGTAATGGCTGAAGAGAAAGTTGGCAATCTGCTCGACTGGACACCCTTCATCGGCGGTCTGGGAATAATGTCCATCAGCGCCGCCCAGAACGATGCCATCAAAAGAATCCAGTCGGCCTGGAAACAAGGACAGCGGACAGCTGCGGCCATGCGCGTCTATACCGATCAATTGAGCCGTCAGGCCATACATAGTGGTTTAGCTCTGCCCTCCGGACTACCGGCGGAGTTGGAGCAATACATCCTACAAATTACCCGGGAGGCCACCGGCACTCAGGAAAGATTATCAGCCAACCGTATCAGTAGTTTTGCTCAGGCGGCCGATCTCCGCACCACCGTGCCGGAGTTCTATCAGGCGCTGGTCAAAAACGCCCACCGCCTGAAGGACATTGATATGCAGAGCCTGCTGATGGGACCTCAGCTTGAACAGGCCATCATGAAAACGGCCAAGATCGTGCAAAGTCCTATTGAGAATCGGCGATTGCAGCAGTTCCTCAGCCAGGTGGAAGAACTCCGGGGGGCTGGGGCCGGCGGTAACTTTAAGGAAGAATTCCTGGCTCTCAAAGAAAGCTTTCAATCGGCCTTTCATATTTCCAATGCCGATGTGCATGCCGTCAAACGCAAGGTAATGCAGGCCAACGGCGCTGAGGAAGCCCGGCTCATAGCCCTCCGGATCAGCAGTGGCCGGACGGCTATCGAAATCAAGGTCATGCAGAATCGGGAGTTTCTCTCCAAGGGCGGTAGCGTCTTTATCCCGGCTAACTGGGAGCTAGGCGAAGCAGAGGTAGGCGCCGACGTCAGAATGATGCAGGCCGCCCGGGAAGCCATCAGCAAGGGTCTGCCAGAAAAGGACGCCATTGGTTACCTCAACGAGGTCATCGCCAAGGTCGAACAGCAGTCGGTGTTCTTCGGCTATCACGAAGAAGACCCCTTGTCACCTCTGTCCCGCAAGTGGCTTAAGGGCCGGGCCCGGGTATTGGGTGATACTCCCTTTGAAATCACCCAGAACCGAGAAAAGGTTGCCCGTCAGGCTTTTGCCGAGTGGGGCCGGGATCGTACTTCTGGCCAGGGAGCCGGGTCTTCCACTACCGGGGTGGTCTTCAGCCGGGACTTCAGCCCGGAGAAATGGAATCCAGTAGGATCCGTAGTAGATGACAAGTGGGTCAAGGTCTTTGAAAAGCCCACTATGATCTCCCAGGAGGCCCAGGCCTTCCGGGCCCAGCATCCCTATAGCCGTTTGGCTAAGACCTTGAATCCCTCCATTGCCGGCACTAGCTATTATGACGCAGTGCAGGAGACCGGGGAATCCCTGGCCAACCTGAACTATGGCATTATCGACGAGTCTGATCTCCTGGATTTACAGACCAAATACCGGCAGCAATTCAAGATCAACCAGGATCGGCGATTATTTCTGCAGATGAGCCCTGATGAAATGATCATGGCTTCTGAGTATAAGGACTTCTGGCAAGGCCAACGGCAATTGACCTATACCTTGGATGAATCCCATGGCATCAGTAATATCCTCAGAGAGTCCATGGTCAACCAGACGCCCGTGCCGGAGGGCACTTTCCTGGGAGTGAACGCCACCAAGGGCCCCATCTTCTCGGGCCGGCGGGGCAGCCAGGAAATTGTCCAGGACATCGAGCGCCTGGGGGAAGGCAAGATCAAGGTCTACATGCGCAACTTGGTGGACCTGGAATCGGCCAGCAAGGTCTTCGGCACCGGCGTCATCAAACACACAGTACGCCAGACCATGAAACTAAATACGATCCAATCTCTCTACGCCTATTACCTGGAAAACTTTAAAAATATGTCAGGCATTGAGGCCCGGCAGTTGGCCAGCGGGGTCACGGCCCTGATCAGCAAGGACCGTATCGCCGATGAAGTTTCTGGCGTCGGCTGGCAGCGGAAGTTCAAGAACCCGGAACAGGAACTCTATCAATGGTATAGCGCCCTGGCCAATTATCAGCAGCAGATGGCCGCCGCCGGCCGCCCGGAGGCTGAGGTGGCTGCCAAATATCTGCGGGATTTTGGCTTTAAAGAAGGTGATGCCAGTATTGCCCCCTGGGTGCGCCGCCAGTTTCTTATGTCTGCCCGGGAGGCCCACGGTATCTTTAGCGCCGCTCAAAGCGGCCCACTCTTTGAAGCCAAACGCCGGGCTAATTTTGTGGGCAGTGAATTGATTCGTATGGGTCCGCCTCCCCAAGACTTAGGGGTGGGTGGTCTGGCCACCTTCAGTAATGAAATGGCCAACATCATGTACGACCAGGGCCTGGAAAAAGAGGCCATGCACATTCTGGCTCGTACTGACCGGGACAGCCAGCAGATGTTCCGGGGGCTGGCTCAGATGTTGGAACCCTTCAGCGGGAAGACCCAGTTAAAGGGTACACACATCGAGAACTTGACTGCCGAACAACTCAAGCACAGCAGCGAGCATTTTGTCGGAGACTGGCTGGCCCACCGAAGTCCTAACTTCCCCGAGGGTGGCGTCATTCACTTCGGCCGGTCCTATGACGGAGTATCCTATGCTCAGCTACCCACCGACACCCTGCAAGCCCTCAAAGGGGTGTATCTGGAAGATGGTCAAACCGCCGCTTCCTTCCTGCAGAAGAAATTCAGCAACATGCTCTTTCGTATCCGGGAGGATTTGCTGGGTAACAAAGGAGCCATGAAGGATGTTCCCAGTTTCTGGGCTGCCCGGGATGCCCTGCAGGAATATTACGATGCCCTGGGAAGACTGATTGGGGGTAAGACCGGGGCCGCCCGGGCCTTGACTGGCGGCAAGGTTGCCGGTTCCATGCAGTTGCAGGCCGCGTCCTTTCCTGCTTATATACCACAGGAGAAGAACACCTACTACTTTACCAACAAGCGTATGAGTGAAATGCTCCAGGCGGTGCCGGAGGAGGAAGCGGCCGAGCTGTTGAAGACCATCGACCCCAGCGGCCAGTACCGCAATCTGCAGGAGGCCTTTGCCGAAGGGGCGGCCTTCCCGGGCATGTCCTTCCGCTATCCCGGTGAAGGTTCCATGTCGGCCCTGCCCGTCAATTTTAAGAGCGCCAATTGGGCCCTTTATAAAGCCAGACAGGATCATCCTAATATCGGCCAGTTTCATCTCAGCAACAATGTCTTTTACTCCGACGTGGCCACCTTCCAATTGCAGATGGGTGACTACGACGCCGACGTGGCCCACCTGGTTCCCATACTAGATTCTAAGATCGCTCTTGATCTCCAGGCTAAGTTAAAAGATGGCTTGGTTGAAGATTACCTGGCCCATTACAAAGAGTTTCTGCAGACCGCTGGAGTTAAAGGCGGCAACACCGCCATCTTTACCGATGAACTACCCAAGATCCTGGGGCGCCTGGCTCAGCAGCGGGCCGGCAAGGCCGACATCGGCATGATCAGTAATGCCCTGAGCCGGGTTAGAGAAGCAACCCGGGAGGCCGGCCTCTATGAACCGGGAGCCAAAAGAGGAGCCCAGGTGGCCGACTGGACCGCTCTCATTGTTGAATCGGTGTTCTTGAAGGCCAAACACGCTGACGCCGCCACCTTTGCCGCCGAATATGATCCGGAGGAACTGCTCAACCATATCGTCGGCTTCGGCCTGGATATGGATCTGGAAAAGCGCAAAAACTTCCTTCTTGATAACTACATCAGCAAGGTCATCGACCCGGTGAAAGGCAAGGCTGCCTTGGAACGACATGGGACCAATATTAAAAGGTCCTTAGAGGTCTTTGATCAGTTCATTGGCACCGACAAAGACCGTTTCCTGCGGCAGATGAAGACCATGCCGGAGTTCACTACCGGCAAACAGGCCACCAACATGCTCTCCAAGATGTTTCAGCTGGATGGCCTGACTGCGGCCGAGATTTCCCATGCTGCCGATAAGGGCGGCCTGCGTTCCAGAATACAGAGCACACTGGCCCCGGCTATCAATGCCCTGCGTACTGCAAGAAGGTTGTTGACCAGTAAGACCGGGGTTAAGGGCATCAGTCCCCTGGGCTGGCTGGGGATCGGCCTGGCCGGCACCGTGGGCTTGACGCTGATGCGGCCGCCTAAGTCTTTGACGCCGGAACAGGTAACCGGCAATGATTTACGTCAAGAGGGCACTTTACAGGAAAATCCACCGCCTCAGGTCAGCTTCAGCCGCCGGGCCCTCATCACTGCTCCCACCGAGAATCTGCAAACCAAGGTACGTGGCCGGGTGGGACCGAACCATGACGCCCATAGATTGGCCCAGCAACTGAACCTGGTTACCGGCAGCCCCACCCGGGTGATGGTGGATGACCGACGCAAACGTATTACCCGTGAAGATCTACGCACCCTGAGGAGAATTTAATTGGCTGATAATGTGTATAAAGATAAGACTCTGGCGCTTCATAGTGTCCAGCCCAGGACTGCGCCCTCTTTGGGTTGGTCCGGGGTAGCGCCGGGGAAACTGCAGATCAATGACATTCTTTTCACCATTCCTCCGGAGCAGATCCAGATCTCCCAGCATTACCAGAACATGGAGATGCCCCTGCTGCGTTCCCGGGTAAACTCCACTCTGAAAAGCGGCCATGGCGACTACTACCTAAATTTTCCCTTGCTCTTCACTGACCGGCAGGCCATCAACCAGCAGTTGCTGCCCTTGCTCCAACAACTGAGAAAAACTCCCTTCTGTCTGGTGGAAAACGAACTGGTGCGGCGCACCATTATGCCCGGCACCATCAGCAACACCACAGGATTGAGAGGGGACAAGGTCGACAATATTGCCTTCTCCTTATTGAATATAACGGTGAGCACGGTGCCGGATCTACCCGGGGCCTTGCAGGCCCAGCTCAGCCTGATGTATTTCAATTACTTTCCCTTCTCCCGGCGGTTTACCTTCCAGAAGGATTGGCATCCCAAAAATCCGGTCATAGCTCCCGGCAATATCGAAGAAGCCCGGACCAGCATTGCCCAATATGACACCAATGCCCAGGAAGTCTACAACCCCCAGGACTCCCAGGCCTGGAAGGCCTTCTGGCAGAATGGTTTCAATCCGGCCCGGCAGCTGACCGACGAGTTGTCCAACAACTTTTCCCTGGTCTTTAATCTCCTCAACACAGACAAGGCAATCTTGGAGAAGCAGTCGATTCCCTGGGTGGCCAAGGATATGATCCCGGTGCAGATTAACCTTGGCTTCAGCAACCAGGTTGCCAAACTGCCTATCCTCAACTGGACCTACGCCACTCATCAATACGTGGGTAGCACAAACTGCACTATGCAGGTAGTCTTCCAGATGGAATCTGCCAAGCGGGAGAACCTGGAATCCCTGCAGTACCTGATTAAGACCGAACAGAACCTGACGGCTCACCAGCGTTACCTCTCGCAATGTTGGGGCATACAGATCAACAATGACCTGGCCCGTCTCGGCGGCATTGAGCAGGTGACCATCGATGACCTGAACGTGGATACGGTGCCGGGGCACCCCAACCTGCTGCAGGTGGTCCTAACCATGCGGGAGAATCATCTGGCGCCTGAAAAGCTCCGGTCAACTACCCAGATGCCCCAGCTTGACGGCATCCTGCAGCAGACCATGCAGAAGATGGTGGACGATGCCTTACGATCCGGCATCCTCCAGGTTAAGCATGATGCCTGGATAAGCACTCAGCCCACGAAGGACTCGTCCGGTTATTATGCCGAGCAGAAGATCTATGGAGACAAATATTATTTAGTCCCAAAGACGGATACCACCGGCATTAATACCCAGGTGGGGCTCATGGATTGGCGGGGCGGTTCTAACGGCGACAGTCTTCTTTCCCTTTTGAATAACAGGCCCGATAAAACTCGGTCTCTGCCCCAGCTGCCCGGTCAAGAGGTCAGCAATGCTGCAGAGAGTAAATACATGGACAGCCTGCGCAGCTACCTGACCGCAGCCTTAAACGGCCCCCTGGCCCAGAACAAAGACTTTGACGGCCTGCGGCGGGCTGCCTTCCTGCTTCAGGGTAACGACCTGACCAATGTTTGTCATCCTGATCTAGAGCTACCGCCTCACCCGGTCACTGGCAGGGTGAGTGACACCGAACCTGACTGCTACTTTTTTAATGAATCTGACAGTAAACCTTTAGATTTATCCAAGGCCCTTTCCATGGGTTTGGAGACTATTCAACAGACTTACGATACCATCAAGAAGGTGACCAACGGCTCCGGCGGCATTGGTTTTGATTATCAGGTGGAGGGCAATCAGACCAGTATGGCGGCCGCCATAGGCGCGGCCGCGCCGCTGAGTCATGGTATTCGTCTGGCTTCCGGTCAGAAGCTGCCCCCCGGGTCGGTACACATCGGAGCCAAAAACAATATCTCTATTGCTAACAATAATCCTGGAAACCTCAATTATGCAGGCCAGGAAGGGGCAGAGATAGGCTCTCCTAATTCTTCTGGTGGAAATTTTGCCAAGTTCGCCACTCCTGAGGACGGCTTCGCTGCTTTGATGAAAGATCTGGCAGCAAAGCAAACAGGGAACAGCAGCACTGGTATTACTGGAGCATCCAGTCTATCGGAATGGGCTAGGATCTACAACACTCGCCCGGTAGGGGAAACCATAGATCAGTACGCCAGTAAGATTGCTCAGCAATGCGGAGTAACACCTGATACTCCCATTAATCAGATTGATACCTTCGCTTTTGCCCAGGCAGTAGCCAGGGCGGAGTCCAGCACCACGGTTAGCGCCGTTGCTGCCCCAGCTGCTCCAACCGTAACCGCACCCACTTCTTCCGCTGGCGGCCTCATAGCGCCCATTGCCGGCAAACTCATTTCCACTTTCTATGATAACCGTCCCGGGCGGCCCCATGGGCATTTTGGCGGGGATATTGCCGCAGACGTTGGCACGCCCTTTTATGCTCCCACCACCATGACCATCACCGCTACCCATGATAGAAAAGGCAATGGGATGGTCTACGGGATAGACGCCAGTGGCAATACTCAGAAGTTTCATCATGTTACTGCCGGGGTGCAGATAGGTCAGACAGTACAAGCTGGGGATCAATTAGGGGTTACGGCTCAGATAGGTGGTACTCCGCATCTAGATTGGAAAATCTCAGCTCCGGATGGCACTTATATCGACTGGATGGCCCAGGCCGGCCTGGAGAAGGGGGCCCAGCTGCAGTTAAAGCAATCTCTGGCCAGCACTGCCGTCAAAAGTGGAGGCAGCGTAACAACCTCTTCTAAGCCAGCTTTTGCCACGGCGGTAAATAACAACAATCAGTCCCAGCAGTCTACGGAGCGAGGTTTCGGTTGCTTTGACTCCAACCCGGATTACCCAGGTAATAATAGTGCTCTAAAATCCTTTATTCCTACTGAAAAAAATATGAACTTTGTGGGGAAAAACCTCTCTTACAAAGGTCAAGTTATTGAAAAAAGTGTTCTTGGTAATCCCTTTACCAACCCTGAAACTCCTTCCCAAGATCTGGGACCTGAAGGAGCTAAGGCTTTATTAAACAGTTTTCACAACATCTTCACTGACAATGTTTTGACGATGCGCCGGGCCTACCCGGCCTTTGCCCTTTATCTCACCGATGAATTCCGCCAGGGCTTTACCTTCCTGAATAATTCCTACAACTGTAACATGGTGAGAGAAATCAGACTGGTGCGCTCCCGCAAGAACCCGGTGGATACCTTGGTAGTGCAGTTGAGCAATACCAAGGGCGACCTCATGACTCAGCAATTCAACACCCTGACCCGGCAGGAGGATGACAATGTCATTGCCTTCAACCGGCAGATCATCAAAGAGGGCACTGACGTCAAACTGAAGCTGGGTTATCATAATAACCCGGATAGGCTGGAGACGGTCTTTACTGGCAAGATCACGGAGATCGAAGGTCAGCACTCAGCTATTATTACCTTGGTCTGTCAGAGTTACGCCATCGAACTTTTCCAGGCTGAGTATGGCGATAATCCTACCGCTTCTATGGGTTGGTTTAACAGCGACACCCGGGAGATCATTTCTTCATTGCTCGTTCTGCCTGAATGTATTCATCTGGGGCGCTGGCAGCCGGGGCAAGTCGTGGTGCCCGGAGAGTCTGCCTCTCAAGCAGCCGGCACTGGTTATCTCGATGCCTTCCGCTATTCCTTTGTGCCCTTGCTTAATCCCACCGACAACAATGTTTTTGTTCCGGAATACACAGGTTTTTTTGAAGGCTTCAAGCATTATGTCAATACCGGTATGTGGAGTCATGGATTGTTAGGTGCTCTGTTCCCTTACACCTGGCTGCGTTATGTGCCTTACCGACAACTGCCCTGGGAGATCATTGAAGAGATGACCTTACGGCATCCGGGCTATATTGCCTCGGTGGTGCCTTACGACGGTTTTGGCCATCATAAGGCCACTCTCTTTTTTGGGTTACCGGTGCAGAATTACTATTACAAGGCCATGGATAATGCCGGAGCAAATGCCTTGGCCAATGTGGGCCTGGCGAATGTCACCAATCCCCTAATCGCCCAAGCTCGTGCTGGAGTAGCCAGTATTAATAATCCCAGCGGCTTACAGCAGGCCCTGAATGCCATGCGAGGTCGCCAAAAACCCTTCCGTCAGTACTTCTACATCGACAGCGAGCACCACCTCATCGACAACGGCATCATCACTTCCGCCCGAGACACCTACAACGCTGTAGAGGTGGCCTATGTTGGTGATGCCAGCAGGGCCTTTGGCTCCACCAGCGGCGCCCCCAATCCCTCCGCCTTCTTCACTGACTACTCCTTAAAGCAGAAGGCCAACGAGAGTATCAGGGAAGACTACTGCCGCTGGTTCTTCACCAGGGAACGAAACTGTGAGGGTGAGGCCTACGCCGAAAGGTATGCCCAGGGTTATCTCTTCAGACACCTGAAAGACCTCTACCAGGGCGAGATTGTCATCACCGGGGAACCTGCCATGAAGCCCTACGACCAGGTCTTTCTCTACGATTCCTATAATGACATGGCCGGGCCCTTCGAGGTGGAACAGGTCACCCATATTTTTTCCACGGAGACCGGTTTTATCACCGCCATTGTGCCGGATTTGGTAGTGCATACCAATGAGATTGCCTCCATGTCTCTGGTGGATTCTCTATCCACCTACTTCGGAGCTGTCTGGCTGGGTCTAAACCAGAAAAGCCGGTTCAATAGCGGAGAAGTCAGGGCCCTGGATCTAGGAGATCTTCCTTGGACTGGGGTGCCCACCAGCGGAGTGGTGAAACAGCAGACTACTCCGGTGGATCAAGCTTTGACTGCTACCGGAGTAGCAGCTACTATCGTTCCCATATATTTTGGCGGTGTCATCGTGGCTCCCATCTCCATTCTGGTCGCCACTCTGGGCCTGGAGCTGTGGCAATGGGCCCGAACTCAGAATCCCATCCGAGTGACACCCCTAGTCTGGAAGGGCCGCCCTTTTGTCTGTGGCCTAGACGGTTTTACCCTGGATACCGTCTGGGGCCATGCCAAGAACGGTGCTTATAGGGTCTATAAGGGCATGGGTCAATTTTTACAGGAAGCCAATGAGCTCATGCAAGATTTGATTCAACCCCGGGGATACTAATGACCGACATTGATACCAGCGTTCATCTAGCCTATGGCTTTATCGACGACATAAAGCTTTCTCCCGGCAACTGGTCGGTAAAGGTGGTGGTTTATCCCCAGCCGTCTATTTATGCCAATGCTGATCAGCCTTTGCGCTACGGCGGCCAGGTGGAACCCAACGAAGACAACCCGGATGGGTGGGGTGAATGGATCACCTTGGGGGAACCCCCCTGGGTCATTGCCATGCATCATGGCGATACCTTAAGGGGCCAGTTTGTAGAGATCCGCTATATGGGGACCAAACCCTGGGAAGGCCAGGCCTTTGTGGTCAATCAGTCCGACACCGAGGACCCTGATACCCTGGATGCCAGTGAACGGGGAGTCATGCGGATCCTGTCTGCCATCGCCCCACTGATCTAAACCGTTGACCGAAATTGACAGCTTCAAAGGTGCGTTAAAATGAGTAACAGTAATAAGGTTTGGAAATATCAGGCCAAGAGTCAAGCGGCCCATAAGGTTGCAGACGACACCGCTAGTCTACAGGGCAGTGAGGACTATGGCTTCTTCTCTGACGCTCAGTTGGGTAACTTCATCAAGGGTCCTTTGTCTCTTACCGCCTCGCCGGAAAACATCCGGATTCACGGTTTCTGGACCCTGAACCCACAGTTGCTTTCTTGTATCCCCTCTTCCTTAGTGACCCCAGTAAGTGTCCTTAATCTGGATATGCCCATCTCTGCTTCCCTGGAACTGATGCAGGAAGCTGTGGCTATGATGGCCACCCTCACCGCTGCCCTCGGAGCTGCTGCTTAAAATTCTGTTTGCCAACAAACGTGTTAGAAGAATGCCTCTTGGCTGCCCAGTCAAGCAGAGGGAAATATGCATGCATGAAGCCCTGGATCTCTACTTCACCGCCTTTGGTGATTACGACGTGGATCAGTACGGCGGCCTCCGGGATACCTGGGAAGACCCCTTCCGCAGCCTCCGCCAGGAAGTAGCCACCCTAGCTCAGGCCAACTATAACGACTGGGCCCTGCAGCCCAATATCGGCGCCAATCTGGACGACTATATTGGCTCTCCCAATTCGGCGGCCACCGGCGAACAGGTTAAGGCCGCCATGGAAAAGGCCCTCAATCAATTCCTGTTGCCGGCCAATGACTTCCGAGTGGACATCTTCCCCCTGGATCAAAATACCCTGGGCATCATGGTCACCGTTCAAATCGGCAGCGACAACGGTGAAATTCAGGTCCTTTCTCTTCCCATCGTCTTTAACCTCGGTTTGGGGATCTACGCGGCATGAGTATCTATTCCTCTAAGAACTACGACCAGCTGCTCAACGAGAGTTTAACAGCCTTAGCGGCACAAACCAATATTACCCAGCTAGGCCCGGGCAGTAAAGCTCGCTCCCTATTGGAAATCATCAATCAGCGTCTGGCCGGGGCTTATCAATACCTAGATCAGCGTTTGGCCAACGGTCTGCTGGCCAGTGCCACAGATATCTATCTGGACTTTCTGGGGGACCTGCTGGCCTGCCCCAGGCTGGAAAACAGTTACGCCTGGACCGATGCCGGTGCCCAAAATGTCTGCTTCTATGTCGCTTCCGGCACCTTCGGAAATCTCAACAACGGCAACAGCATTGTCGTTCCGGCCGGCACCACTCTTTCCACCCAGTCTTCTGATGGGGATGCCACCAAAACCGTCACCTATCAGGTAACCGATAACACGATCCTGCCGGCCGATGAAAACCTTTGGTATGTTTCGGTGCAGGCGGCCTTGCCTGGCAGCCTGGGGGCCATCGGCAGCGGCGCCCTGGTCAACCACAGCTTGCTCGCTTATCCTGGTCTGCTGGTTAAGAACCTGGTCAGCATCGCCAATGGCCAAGACCGGGAAACAGACGATAGTTATCGCTACCGCCTCTCCAAGAGGGTCACTGCCAGTGCTGAAGCCAATGAAACCGCGGTGCGCCTGGCCTGTCTGTCGGTGCCCGGAGTGGCCGACGTCCTGATCAATCCCTACGGCCTAGGCGCTGGCAGCTTTGAGGTCTTTGTGGTCTCCACCTCCGGCCGAACCTCAGATGCTCTGTTGGACCTCGTCCAACATACCATCGATCAGCACCAGGCTTTGGGCATTACTGGCAAGGCCCGGGCTCCTATCCCCGTAGGATTGCAGTTTCAAGCCGTGGTTTATACCGAACGAGTCCTTAATGACGTGGAAGCCTCCATGCTCACCGAACAACTCAATCAGCAGACCGTGAAATTCATGTCGTCTTTTCACATCGGTCAGGCCTTCATCGTCAATAATCTCTTAGCCAACCTCATCGGTCTAAGTTCACTGATCAAGACCATCGGAGAACCCAACAAGCCTTTTGCTCAACTCTTTATCTGGAAGCCGTCCCGCACCAACAATGGCCGCCGCCGTTTTACTCTGACCGGCAATTACAACACCAGTTTCAACGAGATCGTGCAGCTGGAGATGCAGGATAACTTGACCGCAGCTGACTTCCGCTTGGTGGCGCCCTAATGACTAATTACTACCGTCAAGAAACCCAGGCCCTGGCCGCCCTGTTTCCGGAAGACTTCCGGATCACCAATGATCCCTTTAGTGTGGGTCAGCAGCTGCTGCATAGCGTCAGTCAGCACCTGGAACATTTGCGCCTGCAGATCCGGGCGGCCGGTGATGGCACTTGTCCTAGTACGGCTCATCTCAACTGCTTAGATGTGCTCTATACCGTCTATCTAGGCGAGGGTTTTCAGTTCGGGGCCGACATTAGTGATCCCCGGCTGATCTCTTACCAAGTCCCTTTCATGCGCGGCAAAATCAACTCTGATCTCTACTCCATTGCAGTGGCCGAGCCCAATAATTTAGAGGGATTAAATGCGGCGCTGCCGAACCGTTACAGCATCGTAGAGACCCGTACCCTGGGAAGTGAGGTGTTAGCTGCCACCCCAGTGTCGGAAGTCCCAGGAGCAACTTTAAACGACCCCTCAATGCCGGGTTATCTGTATCTGACCTTAACTGGCCTGGGACAACGGGGCATCATGCATGCCGGGCAGGAATTGCCGGCCGCCGTGCATCTCACCGGGATTACCACCAAGGGCACCCAGGAAGAAGAGATCATCGAGTTTTCCACGGACCTGACGGTCCGCAGCTGGAAACGTTATCAGAAGGTGGTGTCCCTCAAACCTCTCAACATCGTGCCGGACACGGCCACTTTAACGGTAGCTACGGCCGAGTACCAGCCGGCCTATCATATCGACCTAGACCAAGCCGTCATCATTGGCCGTCAGGAAAAAGCTCCCTTGTGGGGTTTAATCTCCCTGCCGACTGGGGCAGGGATTGCCTGCTACTACCTGACCCCAGGCACGGAGAAGAGTATTGCCGTCTCTCTGCTGCGCAGCTGGCTGTTGCTGGATGATGCGGGGAGTCCTTTGAATCGGCCGGCTTTCTGTCTAGTACCCCATCAGCCCTATTTGGCTGTAGTGGATGGCAATAAATTATTTTTCTACCGCAAGGAGCTGGAATACCCCAGTCAAGAACGTCTGCAATTGCTATTGTCCCGCACTGATGGCTGTCTGGCTATGGTGGAGAGTGACCGCTTCTTCTATCTACCGGGGGAAACCGCGGAGATTATGGCTAAGGAAGGTTCCGGAGCCCAGAAGATTCTGCGTTACCGCTGGGAAATAGCTCCACCAGGCTCATCTTTCAGTCCTTACGGCGCCTCGGCCAACCGGGTCTTAACCATGGCCGCCGATCCTGAACTTACCTGGATTGAAGCCAACTATCAGGATAACCGCCTCTCGCCGTTATATTTTCAGTTGGTCTTATCCAGTCCTGGTTATTGGGGTGTGGCCCTGGAGACCATCCGGGAGGACGGCACCAAGACCAAAGATGTCCGTTTGATCGGGGCCCTGCAGAAGAGCCCGCTAGTCACCTTCGACCTCTCCGCCGATCTGACTGCGCTAGATAAGGTCTTTGTCGATGCTGATGAACATCTCTGGGTAGGCCATGGCACTACCGCTAAGCGGCTGCGGTTTCATAAAGATCTGGCCCTGGTTGATTATCAGAAGAAGATCGTGCTGCTCTATGAGCGCTATGACGAAGTCGAGGTCATTCCTTAATGCGTTATGCCATCAGCGACAAAAACGCCAACTACGTGCGCACTGGCCTGGATAACCTGGGGCTCCTCCTGGATTTGCCCCGATTGCCAGAGGAAGACAATGCCTCTTACCGGGCTAGAATTGAAGGGGTCTTTGCCAGGCCTGGCAGCTCGACATACAGCGGCCTGGCCAATGCCATCGGCCGGGAACTGGGTCTGATTCCCAAGGAAGCCCTGACAATTACCTGCACCTCAGCAGATCCCACCGCCAATCCACAGATTATCCTGGCTAACCAGACTTTAAGTTTATATGTGCGGCCCGGGGTCCTCGAGGCCCGCTGGTTTCTTCGCACTACTTCCGTGCAGACCATCGCAGCTTTGGCAGAGAATATCAATGCCACCACCAATTTCACCGCCACGGTATCTAGTCAGTGCAGTGGCGATGAGTTATCTTTGGGGCTGCAACAACAGAACAGTCAAAACTGGGTGATCGATGAAATCGTGCCGCCCTCGGTGGCCTTTCATCTCCGGCATGCTCCGGTGGTGCCCGGCACCGTAGTCTTTGAAGAAGAACTGGTCTTCCAGCGCTACAACACTTCCCTGGCCAAACCGGGAGATTTTAGCCTGGACCCTGCTACCGGGTTAGTCCGGACGGTGCTCCTTCCCAATGGTATCAGCCGGGTAGCCTATATTTACCAGCAGAATACCATCACCCTCCTTCATTCTCCCCTCGGTTTCCTGAATCTCAACAGCCAGGAAGCCCGCCAGTGGTTTTTTACCACCCTGCCTAAGGATGTCTGGAGCACTCCATTGGAGAGTCTGTCTCCGGCTTTGCCGCACCCTTTTATGCAACGCATCATTGATGAATTAATCAAAAACTGCCCAACTCAATGGGGTCTCTAATAGATCCGGCCTGTTTATTAAGAGGTACGTTCCATGAGTGATTCAATGAAAAACCTGTTTCCAGCCCAAGTCTCCTTTGTCCCCGGGGAACAGCCCAGCAGCACGAAACTCAACAACTGGTCCCTGCAGGAGAAAGAGGCCTTCACGGCCTTGGCTGATGCCATTGGCAATATCTGGAATAGGGATAATACCTTTCAGGATAGAGCCGAAGACGTTCATCCTCTGGCTTTCACCAATCTGTCCCGGGCCGTGGGCAATCTAGAGATGCTCAATCCCGGCTTTATCTATGGCAGTACCCATACCCGATACATCAATCCCCTGACGGCCGGCGAGACCGAGCATGTCTTGGACTTCTGGCCGGATCTGCCCCAGGATTTCACGGCCCAGGATCTGTTGAATATCGTGTATGCCACGGCCCCTGGCGCCGTTATGGATCCGTCCGTCTCTTTGAGTCTCAGTCATGTCAAACTGTCTCCTCAGGCCATGACCGCTGCTGGTGACTGGTGCGTGGTGGGCCGAGTCCTTTATACCGTCACTCCGGCGACGGGCCAAAGTTTCATCTTCGATGGCATCTGGAAACTCCATGATTTGGCCACCAGTTTCAGCGTCATTCCCAATATGATTCAGGTGATACAAAACAGTGGCCTGTCGGTTACCAAAGTAATAGGAGCCACCGATACCTATTATGTCCTGGAAACCCCCACCTATCTGTACGATTACGACGGTAACCCACCCCACTCCACCTTCGCAGGTCTGCAGATTCCATTACCCAAGATTTGCCGGTACAACACCGACGTGCTCATCCCCGATGGCCTTTTGGCTCTATGGGATATGGGCAGCCCCCCGGCTTATACCACAGCCAAAAAGGTAGAAGGTGCTCTGTTCTACGGTCGCAGTGACAACTACAGCGTGGTGGTCAAGAACGTTGAACTGGAGGAAAACAACCAGCGTTATATCCTGGTCTGCGCCGCCGAGGGGATGGCCTATGCCTTGGGCCGCCTGCGCAATTTGGTCATGAGTTTGATTGAGGGCAGCCTGAAAAATATCTCCGGTATTCACGGTGACTTGCGACGCCTGCGCTTTACTGGCAAAGATATCGACGGTAACGATATTCCTGGCTATCAAGTCTTCGGGCGCTCCCGGGTGCAGAACAACGATCATCCGCAATATTTGCACCGGGAAGGTTTTGACTCGAATGATGCCGGTGCCCTCTACAATACCATGTTGGGCACTATTCTCATGGCTTCGCTGAGTTCCACCAGCAACTATCTTAATCTGGAAGCCGACTCTAATAAAATCCAGTTCGGCAATGTCGATGGACCCAGCATCTATTACAGTCAAACACAAAACGATCTTATCATTAATGGCATCCCTTTCAAGACCGATGTTTATAAGCAGAAGGTTAATGCTGCTGATACAGCCGCCGGTTTTCTAGCCGACAAGCTGACGGTGGCAGAGAACTCTATTTTCAATCTTTCCACCGAAACAGATTCTACCGGCAAACAGACCCTGAAGTTGTCTTCCTCCTACGAGGTCTTTAAGACCAAGGTCAATAGCGCCGATGCCACCCCAGGCTATCTGGGTGACAAGATCCTGGGTGGAGCTAATATCAAAGTAACTGAAGTGGAGCTCAACGGCCAACGCTATGTCAGGCTGGATTATACTGAGGGCACCTTTACAACTGTAACTATTACCCAAAGCGGCAATTACACAGTGCCCACCGGGGTCACCAGGCTGACTGTTTACTATCAAGGTGGCGGAGGGGCTGGAGGTAGCGGCGGTTTTGATTTTGGCGGCGGTGGCGGTGGTTCAGGAGAACTTCTTTGTAAAGAAGTAATCGTTACCGGAGGTCAGGTAATTCCAGTAGTCATCGGTGCTGGTGGACAGCCACATCCCGGCCCGAGTCCCGGCGGCGATGGCGGCAGCACCTCCTTTAATGGCGGGATTGCAGCTCGAGGCGGCCATGGAGGCGTTGCCTCGTATTTGGGCATGGATGGTCAGGGAGGGGCGGCCTGGGGGGAGGAAGATCCTACCGGGGCCAGCAATGGCAAGGATAGCAGCGGTGGTCCTGGCGGCCTGGGAGGCGTTCAAATGCCATCGCCGATAGGACGCACCAATTTTTATGGATCCCGTGGCGGCGACGGAGTCTGGGGCGGCGGCGGCGGTGGAGGTAGTTATTTCGCAGCGGGAGGTAACGGTGGGTCTCAACACGCACCCGGGAGCAATGGTGGGCCTGGAGCAGGTGGTGGAGGGGGTGGTAGTAACAACAAGAACGGAGGCTACGGTGGCGATGGAATAGTCCTTGTAACCTATTACATTTAACCTATTGCATTGATACCTCTACTACGTGAAGGCTAGCCAGTTATGGCAGATACTCTTAACTTTGGTTTTCAGATAGATGCCGCCGCGGGTGGATTGCAGTATGACCTGCAACTTAATGTGGTGCGTCCTTGCATCCGCCTGCATCATAGTCCCATTCCACCGGCAGAGGCCACGGTCATTGCCTTTACCAGTGTTCCTCCTCTTACTGCCAGCAAGAACTTAAGAATAAACGCAGATCTGACCAATCCTTTTGCCAGTTTACCGGAGCAAGGAGTTGACCAGATAGTGGATAGCAGTACTTTTGTGGTGAACTCCCGAAAGCTGCTGATCACTGATGTCTTTGTCAACGACGCCAACGGTAAGGCTGTTCCCTTATTTTACCGGCATGATCTGCCACTGACCGCCAAAGCCAACTCAGCCGTTAATCTCTATGACCAGGACTTTAATCTGCTCACAGATTTACCTGTCTTGCATTGGCGCACTGCTCAGGAAAATTCTTTCTACAACAACCTAACTTCTACTTATAACGCTGAAACAGGAGCATACCAGGCTTATTACATCAGTTACTTGGATAGTACCGGTATTCGCCAGGTGGAACTGCTTAATAACCAGCTATCCTTCCAAGAACTGTTGGTGGAAAACTATGCCGAATTTACGCCGGAGAAGCGTTATTATTCCATAGAGGAGCGCTCGAATCACCTGGTTCTTACCTGTCTGTTTGACTATAAGACCTACTCTCCTACTCCCCAAGGCTTGGCTTGCCGCATTCCCCGTCAGGCTTATGGAGAAGTGCAGCCTCCCGGCCGCCTGGATAACACTCTGCCTTGGACTCCCAAGGTCATCAACCTGGACATCTACTATACTGGTCAGGATTATCTGAGCCGCCGTTACTTCATCCCTGAATTTAATCTACAGAAATTTGCGCCCTACCTGCCTTATAAATACAATGCTCAGGCTCCAGGCATTGTCCTGGCTAAAACCGTCATCAAGGTTCCAGATAACAACCTTCATGTCGATCCGGATA
>Ga0272446_1001515_pt1 | contig 33615 bp, 29 predicted proteins | sample YNPCB0061_FD_194587 | JGI IMG/M metagenome (GOLD analysis project Ga0272446, IMG submission 194587) | Hot spring microbial mat communities from Yellowstone National Park, WY, United States - YNP-CB-006-1 | ecosystem: Environmental > Aquatic > Thermal springs > Hot (42-90C) > Sediment | place...
CTGGAATGTATATTGGAAATACCTCAAAAGAGGGTTTACACCACCTTATTTGGGAAATCGTGGATAATTCGTTTGATGAGGCAATGGCAGGACATGGAGATTTAGTGAAAATAACTCTACTTTCTGACGGCGGTGTAAAAGTAGAGGATAGAGGGAGAGGTATTCCAGTTGAAATACATCCAAAAACAAAAGTTTCCACACTTGAGACTGTACTGACAAAATTGCACGCAGGTGGAAAATTTGGAGGAGAAGGATATAAAGTTTCTGGTGGTCTTCATGGTGTTGGGGCATCGGTGGTCAATGCACTGTCTACTCGTCTCATTGCAGAGGTAAAAAGAGGAGGGATGCTCCATCGTATGGAGTTTAAAAAGGGTGTACCTCAAGGAAAAATAAAAGAAGTTGAAAAAGCAAAAGGTACTGGAACTATAATCACTTTTTGGCCTGATCCTACTATTTTTTCTACTACAGAATTCGATTGGGACTATATTCTTGATCATGTACGACAACAAGCCTATTTAACAAAAGGGATTACTGTCGCACTTCGTGATGAAAGAGGAAAAACTCCCCGTGTATACTCCTTTTTATTTGGAGGTGGAATTGCAAGTTATGTTCGTCATTTAAATCGCCATGCAGAAACAAAGCATGATTCGGTATTTTACATGGAGGGGAAGTCAGGAGAGATGACGGTGGAAGTTGCATTACAATACGTTGATGATTACAGAGAGTTATCTCTTGCCTTTGCAAATAATATTCATACCCCTGAGGGTGGATCACATGTTGCTGGTTTTAAAGCGGCGCTTACAAGGACTTTGAATTCGTATGCCCGTGCAAAAAACTTTTTAAAAGAAAAAGAAGATAATCTTACTGGTGAGGACGTTCGTGAAGGATTGACGGCGGTGATAAGTATTAAATTGCCTGAGCCGCAATTTGAAGGACAAACGAAAGGAAAATTAGGTACTGCAGAAGCAAAGCCTTTAGTGGAATCATTATTTGGAGATTCATTTGCAATTTGGCTTGAAGAGCATCCTCGTGAAGCTGAAGCGATTATTGCGCGATGCTTACTTTCAGCACGTGCGCGACTAGCAGCGCGGGCTGCGCGAGATACTGTTTTGCGTAAAGGTGCATTGGATGGATTCGCATTACCGGGAAAATTAGCTGACTGTTCTTCAAAAGATCCAAAAAATTCTGAAATTTATATTGTGGAGGGTGACTCAGCAGGAGGGTCGGCAAAACAAGGAAGAAATAGAGAATTTCAAGCGATACTCCCTCTCAAAGGAAAAATCTTAAATGTGGAACGTGCCAGGCTCGATAAAATGTTGGCAAATAATGAAGTCAAATCATTGGTGATAGCTCTTGGCACTAACATTGGTGAAGCATTTGAGTTAGAAAATTTAAGGTATGATAAGGTAATAATAATGACTGACGCGGACGTTGATGGATCCCACATTCGCACACTTTTGCTGACCTTGTTTTATCGACATTTCCCCGAATTAATTCGCACGGGTCACATTTATATTGCACAGCCTCCTTTATATCGCGTGCAATGGGGAAAAGAAGTTCGTTATGTATACGATGATAGAGCCCTTGAAGCATTAAAAGCAGAAATTGCAGCATTGCCTGTAAAAGGAACAAAAAAAATTGCTCAAGAGGTGAAAGAAACTGAAGAAGAATTAGAAGTCACTAGTGAAGGCACAGAAGATAATGGATTACAAAAATTACCTAATGGTATCAAAGTATCAATACAGCGCTACAAGGGTTTGGGAGAAATGAACCCAGAACAATTATGGGAAACCACAATGGATCCTGCACGTCGTATGATGAAGCGTGTTGAAATTGATGATGCGGCAAAAGCGGATGAAACATTTGAAATATTAATGGGGAGTGATGTTGCCCCTCGAAAAAAGTTCATTCAAAACAGAGCTGCTGAGGTTAAAAATCTTGATATTTAAATTATATGAGTTTTGTTGATCTACCGCCACCACAATCAACTTCGTTAGAGTCGCAATCTCCTCGATGGAAAAAGATTTTAGTAGTCGCACTACTGTGTGCATCATCTTTTATACTTGGTGGTCTCATTTTTGGACTACGCGCTACAACAGCTCCCGAAGTTGATTTAAGACAACTTTGGGAAGTATGGAACATGGTGCAAACTCGTGCAGTAGATGGAAAAACTTTGCAACCTAAAGATTTTGTGCGCGGCGCAGCGCAGGGAGTTGTGAGTGCATTAAATGACCCATATTCTGTGCTTTTTAGCCCTGAAGAAAGTAAAGAATTTACTCAGCAATTAGAGGGAACATTTGAAGGAATTGGCGCTGAACTAGGAATAAGGGAGGGTGTCCCCATTGTCATTGCTCCTTTGCCTAGTACTCCCGCAGAAAAAGCAGGATTACGTTCCGGAGATGTTATTCTTAAAGTAGATGGAGAGGATGTAACTACTTTATCGCTTGATAAAATAATAAAAAAAATTAGGGGAGAGGCAGGTACAAAAGTGACATTGAGCGTTATTCCTCTTGGCGCACTTAACAAGAAATCATTCATACAATCTGATATAAAAGAGATCGAGATCATTCGTGCATCCATTCAAATTAAAACAGTTGAGACTCGTGACATAGATTCACGAATTGGATATATAAAAATAAGTGGATTTAATGCGGATACTGTAAATGATTTTATAGTTACTTTGAGAGAGGTGATGAAAAAAGATATTCAAGGACTCATCATTGATGTAAGAAATAACCCCGGAGGATTTCTTGACGCCTCAGTTCAAATAGCTGGTTTATGGACAGGCGCACGCCCTGTGGTAATTGAAAAAGGTCCTACAATTGGCGAAGTTTCACAAATTCCTCGACGGAAAGACGCGCCCTTAAATGGTATTCCTACGGTAGTATTGGTAAATAATTTTTCTGCGTCTGCTTCTGAAATTTTAGCTGGCGCATTGCAAGACTATGAATTGGCAACAATAGTGGGAGAGAAGACATTTGGAAAAGGAACTGTTCAGGATTTGGCAGAATTAGATGATGGTTCATTACTTAAACTTACCATTGCACGATGGTTTACGCCAAAAAACAGATCAATTGATAAAGAGGGAATTGAACCTGATATTGTTGTGAAGCTTGATTTAACAATGGAAGATAGGTTAATTATTGGACCTTTACCACTTTCAAAAGATACACAATTGCAAACGGCACTTAAACATATTTTAACTCGTTGACAAAAAAGATATTATCGTACTACACTTTATGAAAGTAATATACGCTTTTTCCAAATAACCACTCAATTATGGCACATAAAAAAGCTGGTTCTTCTACGCAATATGGTCGAGATAGTCATGGCCAACGACTAGGCGTAAAGCGTTTTGCTGGACAGTCAGTCTCGGCGGGCATGGTTCTAGTGCGTCAGAGAGGTACTCATTTTTCACCAGGAAAATGTGTTGCCAAAGGGGTAGATGATACTCTTTTTGCCACTACCGCAGGTAAAGTTAAATTCGGGGTTGTTTTAAAGAGACGCTTTGATGGCAAAATTACTAAAAAAAGAATCGTATCTGTACAGTAATTTATTGCATCTATAATATGAAAAGATCCTTTGATTTGGAGTCAAGGGTTTTTTTAAGTAGTAAGATTTTTAAAGCGATGTAGTAATAGTGTTAACTGACAGCGCTCCTTTTTTCTTGTTATAAAATAAAAAAGCTGAATGTAAAAATTTTTTAAAATTTAGGAATAAATATGACAAAGACTGAAAGGAGTTGATCATGTAAAATGACCCTGAAAGTCACCATGTTACTGGTTATTTCGTAACACTTATAATGAAATCACGGCTCACGAAAGAGTAAACACGACGCTTAAATGAGAAAGAGGTGGCGAGTCCTCTTAAGAACTTCTCCAACTAACTAATTACAACGCACTCAGAAACTGGTGCGCCAATGAGAAGGAGTTTTACCAATATACTCCTACTCCAAAAAGTCTGTAGGTCTGGAGACGATTACACAACAGGTTCAAACAATCGTCATTATTTTACTTGATCCTATTCAGGCACTGGAATTTTCCAAAAAACTGTCAAATCTTCTCGAGCATGCCGAGGAATGCTTTCCTATTCTAAAAATGTCCGTAGTTGCAACAAAAAATTTCTCTTCAATTAAAGAAAATGCTTCTCAGTATTGCGAAGCAGTGAAAATGGTACAAAAACATCTGAAAGCTGTAGCTTTACAGACTACCGTACCGATGAAAGAATATTTACCTCACTGCGTCAGTAGCGACGCGCTTTGCGCCTTATATAACATATGAAAGGAGTGCAATAGGCCGATATCATGATCGTTGCTGCACAGTAGGTATGCGTCATCATGGAAAATCTATTGGAAGATCAAGAGCGACTTTCCTTAGTAACGAATTCGGTTAGATGTCTTCGTTGTTGGCTGTATGACTCTTGTTCATCCTATACGAAATGTTCGTGGAAAAGAGATGGCGACAGATTTTGCAAACGATGAGTTTTTTATAAACGGGTAAGGAAATTTCTGAGAGTGTCAGTTTTTTGTGAATGGTAGTTTTTTCACCATCTGCGATGTGTCCGATGTCAACTGTCGTTATGGCTCTGCATCAGCCTTTCGTTCCATTGATTTCCTAATCCGTGTGTTTAATTTAAGGTATGCTATTGAAGTGCCCCTTTTTTATTTCTTGATCTAAAAAGTATGTAGTTTTTTATTTTCTAAAAAAGTTGCTGCTTAGCTTTTAAATGTTCTAACAATAAAGTAATTCAAAAATTTTCTAAAAAGACCTTATGTGAAATTGAAACTACTTAAATAACTCTCAGACTTTCCGCAAGGAAAATTATCTACAGCCTCTACGAGTAGCTTCTATATTTAGGGTATTGATTTGACAAAATATTGAATTATATATATAGTATAAAAATGAAAAAGATGTGGCAAAAAATGCATGGGTTTTTGCAGCCAAAATTTAGATTGTTGTCTGCGTTTAAAAGTCCAAGTTTTTGGTTTTTTTGGACGTTTTCCCTCGGCTTCATTTTCTTAGCGGGGGTTTTTGCCCATGATGCCGCGCGACTTTTTGCTGCAAAGGAGGCAATTAAAGAGATAAAAAGCTGGCATTCATTCGTACAGACAAAAGAAATCTCTGACCCTTTGTATCTTACTGGAGTAAAAAATGCCTTGCCTGCAATTGGTTTTTTACCTGAAGCTTCACGTTCATTACTTCATCCGCTATTTATTCCTGGAGGAAGGATAACTCAAAATACTGCAACTTTACGTCTTCGTGAATTAGATCGTTCAGTAGCCGCATACGCAAGAATTCTAAATGAAAAAAACCTCTCACAAGAATCTAGGGAATCTGCAATGAGAGATATCTCTCGTCGTATTCCGCGATTGCAAGACGGTAGAATTCCTGAGTCAATTAATGACATGCTCGCATGGATGAGAAATCCTCTAGTAGGAAATGTCATCCAGGATAGTAAAGACTCATTGTTGAACACTCCATATCAAAAACCACGAATTAAAGATATTTCTTCCCTTATCGAACTTATCACAAATAAGTCGCCAAAATATTTTCTAGTTTTTTTTGCCAATACAAATGAAATTCGACCGCAAGCAGGCTTTTTTGGATCCTTTGCCATTGTAGGTATCTCACAAGGCACTCCGCATATTTGGGCTGTAGATGATATATATAATGTAGATTTTCCAGCGCAAGATAGAGGATTTGCACCAGGTGCTGATATATTATTTTCGGAAGGTTTTGCAATTGATGGAGCATATCGTGAAAATCAATATGCGCGCGATAGAAACTGGGGTCTTGATGGACCGACGACACTTGCAGATGCGTTTTCAATTTTCTCTCAACAATGGGAAATTGCATACCCTGAAAGACCTTTACCTCAAATCGAAGGTGTTGTGGTGATTACTCCTGACGCAGTTGCTCCTTTATTAAGGATAACAGGCCCACTTACTGTAGAGGGAATTGAATTTGATGCTGAAAACTTTGTTGCACAATTACAATTTCAAGTACAGCAACAATATTGGAGATTGGGAAGACGTGAGAACGAAAGGAAGCAAATCTTGGGAATTTTAGCTGAGCGACTGGCAACTGAAATAAACAAATCGACCGGAACGGCTGGTTACCTTTCCCTAATCGATATCGCGATAGAATCTTTAAATAATAAAAATGCTTTTTTATGGTTCCGTGATGCTAATTTGCAAAATAAAATTGAACAATTTGGATGGGCAAATGCTATTCCTGTTAATACTGCTGGAGTAGCATTTACAGATATTTTTGCAGTATTTGATGCAAATGCACGTGCGCTGAAAACTGATGCGGTAATGGATAAGCGCATCGAACGTGTCGCGCGATTGATTCCAGAAAATGATGGATATATTGCGGAGTATTCTGCAACATTAACTTACACACATACTTCTGCCGTGTATAGTTGGTATATAAGTGAGTATCGGTCACTTACACGCGTACTCATTCCTCCGGGTAGCCGTGTAATTTCCCTACACAAGGAAAATAATGGAATACGTACTCAACTTCCAGTGCGTAGGCAATCATTAGGATCGTGGGATGCATTAATTATTCCAGTTGAGGTAAAGAAATCCAACAAGGTTACCTATCAGATTGTATATCAAATTCCAACCATTCTCAGGCCAGGAGATAGGGTTGATTTTCGTTGGCATGCACAACCGGGAAGACGGTTAGCTGAAGTAGAGAGAGGAGTGACTCCGGAGACTGTTCAAAGAGTCCGATTGGTGGAGTATGGTCTTCGCATGGAATGGACACCCTCATCTGAAGGAGAATTAGTATGGGAGTCTATTGGCCAATCAGATCGCACAATGAAATTACGGATTAGTGATAAAGGAACATGGGCTTTTGATGATAGATAGTTATTGACAGATTCATAAATAACTTGTATTATTAATTCATGCTAAAGTTGTCACTTAATACTCTTACGCAACGAGTAGTTTTTCTCGCAATTGGAGGAATCGTGGGAATTGCGATTGCTATTGGAATCGGCATTTTTTTGCCGGTGAGATGGCGTGCAACTAGCCAACTTCTCGTAGTGCAGCGACCAAGTCAAGGAATTGTGGATGCATATACTGCATATCGGGGTGCTCTTCAAGCAGCTCGCACACTTGAACAATTGTCTGTGACCTCTGCATTTCGTCAAAAAGCATTAAGTAGAATTCCTCGCTCTGATCTACAAATGTTTATGACACTTACAGAACAGGAAAGAACACGACTATGGAGAGAGAGAGTTAATGTATCCGTGTTACCAGAAGGTGGAATTCTACGCGTGGTGGTGTTAAGTGAGGATCCTGAAGCTGCACTACGTCTCTCTAATGGTGTAAACGAAGCTCTTGCGCTCGGGGCTAATGAGTGGCTTGGAACGGAGAGTGTCACAGTTTCTGTTATCGATGCTCCAGTAGTTGGAGATAGACCAGGTCAACCTGATTATATTGTGCTTTCCTTTATTGGAGCACTTGTTGGTCTCTTGGGAAGCGCCTGTTTGCTCGTTTACCTTTCTTACCGCACTCCGCATCACGCGTAAATTTTAAGCATATGTCGTTCCGTATTGCAATGATAGGTATAAAAGGACTCCCTAATATTCCTGGAGGAGTGGAAAGACATGTCGAAGAATTAAGTCAGCGTTTAGTCAAAAAGGGGCATGCTGTGACAGCATACGTGCGTGAAAAGTATACTTTACCTGGAATGAATGAGTGGAAGGGGATTAAGTTACAAAGGGTCCCTTGCATATCCACTAAACATTTTGAAGCAATTACCTATAGTCTCATGGCAACGCTTCATGCGGTGTTTATTGATCGTAATTTTACACACTATCACTATCATGGGGTTGGTCCTTCTCTCGTAAGCTGGATTCCTCGTGTGTTTGCTACACGCGCGAAAGTAATTACGACATTTCATTGCAGGGATAGTCAACATGGAAAATGGAATGCTATTGCACGATTTTTCTTGCGCCTTGGCGAGTGGACTGCGGTTAAGTGGAGCCACTTAACTATTGCGGTATCACGTACAATTCGTGACTATTGCCAGCAAAACTTCGGCCGCGATGTGGTGTATGTTCCTAATGGAGTAAGTAGTTTAAAGGGTGCGAGTATTGAAATCTTAGAACGTTTTAGGCTGACTTCTCAGGCATATGGAATTGTTATTTCGCGTTTGGTTTCTCATAAAGATATAGAGACAGTGATACATGCTTGGGAAAAAAAAGATGCTGTACCGCTCTCTATCCCCTTGGTAATAGTAGGAGGATCTTCGCACACTGACACATATGCCTCCTACCTGTATTCCCTCGCATCCTCGAGAGTTAAATTTTTAGGTCCTCAATCTGGAGAAGTACTTGCGTCTCTTTTGACTCATGCAAGGGTATTTATTTCTGCGTCACGTGCAGAAGGTTTACCCATTTCAGTATTGGAGGCGCTCGCGTGTGGAGTCCCCACTATTTTATCTGACATCCCTGAACATAGAGAAATTGCGACAGAGGCGCATGAAACGGGGAAGGGTATCGTAACTAAATTCTTCTTAACAGGTAGTAGTGCATCTTTACGCAAAGAAATAGATAGTGAACTCGCGCGTGATGAAGAGAGTCTGCGTACTCAAGTAAGAAGTGCGGAAGCTTTTGTACAAGAGTGTTACAATTGGAATATGATCGCTGACCGTATCGAGCATATTTATGAGAGTGTGTCACACGAGAAAAAAAAATTAGAACATATACCTCATACTATTGCGCATTCATAGTATGAAGTATATTCATATAATTTTTATTTTATTCTCTATTGTTGGTGTAGTGAGCTTTTTTGACTTACTTTTGTATCCCCGATATAGGGTAAATAGTGTATATACAGTTACAGTGAATAAAAATGCAACCTCGATTATCCAACAGAATATCGCGCAAGAAGTTGCATCCTCATTATCAACGACACTCTACAGCAGCAAATGGCAGGATATTTTATTGCGAAATATTCCTACTACACGAGATATTTTTTTAGCTGTTTCTGAGGAAAAAAGAAGAAAAAAGTGGCTTGAAACTATTTCCATAAAAACCGGTGAGGGGAATGCTGTAACTTTTAGTGTAAAGTCATCATATCCTGGTGATGCGCTTGCTCTTTCATTAAATTTACAAAGTGAATTGCAATCTCTTTTGCAGCAAAGTGTAGGATACTATGAGCACATATCTATTACATTAGTATCCGGTCCAACTTTATTGAGTGTCTCTCTTTCAGAAATAATTTATTACTCTTTACAGCGAGTCCTATTGGCCATATTAAGTGTATTGGCAGTACTCATAACTTACTTCATAGTTGTTGAGTTGAAAAAGTTTGACAAAAAGATTGTAATATAGTATTGTTTGAGTAACAAAAATTTAAAATTATACAGGAGGAAGAAATGAGATTTTTAATTTATGTGAGCATCATAACTGTGATGGCTTCTATGATGTCTTGTAAAAATGACATCTCATTACAAGTTGATGATCAAAAACAACAGATATCTCTAAACGTGACTTTAATTGAGCCAGGAGAAACCACCGCTGAAATTAGGTGGCAAGTTATGTCGGGCAAAGTGCCCGACGGGCATGAAGTCGGAATGAGTATTGGGATGCAGCGCTGGCAGACAGTCGGCGCCCAAAAAATGAGTAATGGCGGAATAACCGCCACCGGACTCATCGGCCGCACTACCTATGTGGGTAATATATTCATTTTTAACCCTGTCACCGGGGTCGAGGGGCCGAAAACTCCTTTTACCTTTTCTACGACTGGGCCAATTCCAGCAACGCAGGGGGGCATTGTGTATGCCACCGTGCTGTTAAACGGTAGTGTAAGAGTCGACTCAGCGACTTTAAATGCTCATGACGCCTCAGGTAGTCTTACCCGAGCAAATACCGTGCGGTATTTCAATGAGGCAGCTGAGAACTTCCCTACCGAATTTAACGGAGTTCTCATTCGCCCCGGAGTTGTAAATGGAATTTGGGAATTCCGCGCGGGATTTGGATTCCCAGTAGCTACCCCCATGAACTCCTTTGCGTTAGGTCATTCTACCAATCCTGGAGGGGATGTTCCGATACGGTACTGTGACCTTACTGGATCACGCTGTGTGTTCCGTTTTGAGAGCGGACAGAATGCAGTAACTATGCAGCCATATTTTACCACCCTCAGGGGTGTGCCAATTGGAGTATTTCTCATCCCTAGATAACCGAATTTAATTTTTAAGACCTCGCCTTAGGCGAGGTTCTTTTAATTGACAAAATAGAAATTTACAGTAATCTAAAAAAAATAAATTAATTAAAATAAATTTTTGGAGGCAATAATGCAAAATCAAGACTATAGTATTCAATTAACTGATAATTATTTCCAACTAGACTTTCCCGAGGGGAGTAATGTTATTGCTATCCCAGGGAAAAAGGGGGAAAGATTCATTCCAGACTGGAAACATCGGTTTGAGTTGAAAGCGCCATTTCAAATAAAAATGCAAGGCGTCGCCTCTAACGGGCGTCCTCTTCACTTAAGGCGCGGTGTATATACTTTTCTTGAAGTGGAGTCTGATACTGGGAAAGTGTTTAAAGTAACACAAAAAATCCTTGCTGATAATCCTGATAAGTACTTAAGCAAGATGAGCGATAAATGCCAAAAATTGGTAGGTATGTCTGTCTCACAACTTTCAGATGAAAGAATCACTGAAATATTTCAAAACGAAAATGAAACGAGTGGCGAAAAGACTCATTTTAAAAATGAAAACATTACCTCAACCGCCATTTCTGCAAGTAGGCAGATTGCTTTATTGAACGAAAGTATTCACACAATTCAAGAGCTTCCAATGAATTCTGTATATTCAGAATCTCATAAGCACAATGTAGAGGCTATGGACAACGCTCAGGAAAAAATAGTTTCTATTTCAGAACCTTCAGATGAAAGAATCAATAAAATAATTCAAACTGAAAATGAAAAAAGTAGTGAAATGACTCATTCTAAAAATGAAAATGTTATCTCAACTGTCATTTCTGCAAGTGAGCAGACTGCTCTGCTGCTTGAAAATACTCAAGAATCCCAAGAGTATAATCAAATAGCAATGCACATCGCTCAAGAAGAAGCTAAGGTTGGGACTTCAACACAAAGCGTAATCGATTCAAAATTCAAATCTTTTCGTCCCTCATGGGATGAGTATGAATTTAAGGGCGAACTATGGAAAAAAATAAAAATATTTCGGGGAAAACTCATAGCAAGATTAGAAAAAAAATATCCGAAATATCCCTTTTATTTTTTTATTGAAACTCTGCTTGCAATACTCATTCATTTTTGTTTATTTTCCATTTTGTTGATTGAGGAAACTTGTCTTTTTATCGCGAGGATCGTTGCATACCTTTATCCTAGAATACAATGGTTCTGTGTGTTTGGTTCCTTGCGATATAAAAGAAGATTGAACCGATTCAAGATTGGTAAGTCTCTCTCATACCTTGCTCAACAACGAAGTGAACATAATAAACATTATGCATGGTTACTGTACAAAATGTACCGTGCGCCGCTGTATGGTATGATTATCTTTCTTATTTTTAGCTCTTTTTGGCTTCCTGTTTTATTCACACATTCTTTTGTTATGGAAAAAGAGTTAACAAGATTGCAAGATATCTCATTCCTAAGGCCAAAGAATCAAACAGCATTTAAACCCGAAATCACACGTGATACAACACAACCTCTTCTGACTATTAGTAAAGAGACGGTAAAAAAAGAGACACCTCAATCCAGATTATTTACTCTGGAAGGGGTTTATTTAAATGGTCAAGACACTATTACAACAATAGAGGATGAAAGAAGATTCTCTCTTTACTTTATCGGATTTGTATTACACGGGTGTGATGCACACTATGTGAAGAACGGAAACCCAAGATATAAGTCTGCAGTTATTTTTTCTTCTGGAAAAAAAATAACGTTAACAAAAAAAGACTTTCTAAGGAAAGTAAATAGTCAGAATCCGAGTTCACTCATTCTCCGACCCGATGTACTTAAAGAAATTGAAAGTATCGGTTGGAACTCTATAATTTTTTTCGGTAAAAATAAAGACTATTGGGAAATTGACTATGCAACTTTTTCTTCATATTTGGGTAATTCGTTCTAAATCTATTTTTACCGCACAGAATTTGTGCGGTTTTGTTTTACAAAATAAAAAAGTTGTAATAAATACTTCATTACTTAATAAAAAAATTTCAGGAATTAGTGTGAACTATTACTTATTTTACTCATCTTTACCCTTTTTTTCTTTGGAATATGCGGTAAAACAAGTTACATAATCATTAACTCATAAAGAGATTTTTTGAAAGAAAATAATACTCTATGTGGGAAACAATTATTCAGAAAAGCATTGATGTTCTGTTTTTGATTTGACACACAGGGGACAATAAAATTTCTCATGTTAGAGAAACTTTCATCAGAATAATGTCATAGAGGTATGATAGAAGAGAAACTGTTGAAATAAAAAAGTTATATTTTCCCTCCATATTGGAGAGATGACTTTCCCATAAATGAGATAGGCTCCTCTCTATGATCAAGATTATGCTTTGGTAGAATAGCACAGAGGAATAATTTAAAATGATACCATGATCATAATGTGCATTTTTCATTGGCTCGGAAATGAATGATTCGCTCGCATGCATTGTTTTTTCGGCTCTAAAAACTCAAAGATACTCACTATGTCACATCTAAAAATATATAAGAAAAGTTTTAGCCCCTTGCTACTATTAGCCAATAATACTTTCACTCATGAAGTGGTAATTTTGCATTGACTACGAGAGGGTTTGAGAGGAAGGGGGTCTTTTGGACATAAAAAACTGTGCCAATGAGCTACTATTCTGGCAAATATGACTTTATTTGATTAAATAAAGATGTGCTTATTAAAACCAAGTCAAGTCGCAACACTAAAATCAGGTATTGACAGAATTTTAATAATGTAGTAATAATATAAACAATAACTTTCCCAATAAATTTGGGATTAAAAATTTAAACAATTTGGAGGAATCATGAAAAATTTAATTTTTTTGTTTATTTTTGCCTTAATGGCATCCACTGTGGTCGGGCAGAACAGAATAATTACCCCGCCTGCATCATCTAAGTCGGATAAAGCAAAAAAGACTCAGAAAAAAGACACGAGAAAAACCTCAATCACATTTGACTCTACTAATATTATTTTGCCTGAGAAAATCATCGATTGGGTCGATCACTCAGAAGAGGTAAATCCCAAGGCAAAATGTGTCAAAGCAAGTAAGTCTGGCTGGGGTATTTACGCGAGGGTTGTCACCGATAGCACTCCTCTTTACTATAAATCCAATGTGACGAATAAAGAAGAACCGCTTTTGATAAACGGCTTAGTTATGGTTTTTTCGAAAACGCCATACAATGCCGATGACGATTCTGAACTTAAAAGCGAGGTTCTAAAAGCCCTAAAGGAATTTGACAATTCCAATGGTTCTTTAAGGAAAACTCGGGGAGGGGTGGTAGTAAGGATGGTTGGTGCTGATAATCAGATGAAAGAAAAAACTATCAACGAATACGTTTTGATGGCTAGGGACTTTTCTGCAAATGAAATCATCACTACCGCGGGCTTGAACGCGCCAACTGACATGCTCTTTTGTTTCCGTTATAAAACGCAAAATCAGTTCAGGCGGTTTATAATTGTGGCAAAGATTGATTCTATCGATGACACACGCTCCAGAGATACCTTTAAAAATTTGCTGTTAGAGCAAGCATTCTTGCTCTACGCAAATACTCTTGACTCCAACCTAAAATCGTTTAGGAAAATGGAGGTTGCCCGTAAAATTGAGGAGTCGCCTTTAGTTGTTGTTAAAGATAAAGATGTTGAACAACAGTCAAGAACAACGGTGACCCTTTCTTTAGGGGGCGATGTGCAAAATCAATTTTATTCAGTTTCCGCCGAAAATCAGGGGGACCGAGTAATAATAGCTGAGCGTGGATCTCTCAGTGGAGTCTGCATAGGTGCCGCTATTTCGTACAGCACCCCTACCTGGGGGATTGGGGTGAGAGCCACCTACGGTATCGTGAATTCGGCTTCATCCTCTTCGTTCAGGAGAGGTAGTTCGTATACACTTAGTGGGGAGCTGACGTATAAAAGCTTAACACTTGACGCCGAATTTCAAAAATTCTCCACCAATGTCGAGTATCAAGCGGTTAAAGTTGAAGTGGGATACCTCTTTTGGGGTTATGTTGGTCCGTTTCTTGGATACCGCATCTTCGGGGAGGATATAACAGGTGCTACTCCCATCAATGAGAGATTAGCGACTTGGAAAATCCAAGCTCAAGCTGATGAGTTTACTCTGGGGATGCGCTTTATTCAAAACTTTGTCAATCTCAATGTTGATGTAAGAGGAGGTGTCAGCTTCATGAGCTTTGACTCCGTGGCGAGAGATCAGTCTCGCCAAAATATACAAAGGGTGTCAACCCCTACCCCCTTTGTCCATATTGTGCTCGGAGTTCCCATCACACTCCGGTAATTTACGGGTCGCTTTATAAGCGACCCTATTTTTATTGTGAAAAATGTATTGTACGCTAAGGTGTCACTATGAAAATAATTTGTCGCATCATATATATTTCTTTGATAATTATAGTATGCGCACTTGGATTTTCATTTTTAAATCACAAAGAGGAAGGAAATATTTACGGAATTGGAGATGTCATTTTAGATGGATTGCCTCTTTCTAAGCCATTGTTATGGAAAAATAATGCCTATCAATTTTTTACGGATAGCAATGGGGTTGTAACATTTGCGCGAGATTCTCTCGTTGCTTCTTTTATTCTTGAAAGTCAAGGAAAAATTCAAAATGCTTCTATTAAGCTACTTACAGGCAGTGTGCTTGTCGCAAGCCTAGATGCGCTACCAGAAATTCAGTGTAAAGATATGTATGTGCGTGTACCTAAAAAAGGGATATTTTTTTTGCAGTGTAATGATGCACAGTTACGAATACTTTCTTTATCAGAACCATTGAAAGTAATAATTGGTCAACAAGTTTTTTTTCTTGAAAAAGGTGAAGGTATAACTGGAAATGATACCGTATTTATTACGCAGAAAAATTTTGTTCTTTCAGACGTAGAAAAGAATAAACTCAATGAAGTGTATGCACATTGGAATGCTATCTCCTCTTCAATAGGAATAAGCGCACTGCGCAAAAATTCTTTTTTTTATGAAGAAAAAAATTATTTATTTAATCACAACGAATTACCATTATACAATCTAGATGAAATTTTATTTCAAAGAGGGAATATTGTTGATTTGTTAAGAATTAAAAATGGCTCTATCCCACCTTCTGATTTACAAAATTAATTATATCCAACCGAAAAAAAGTTTTGACTGATTTTAGATGATAGAAGTGATATATATTAAAACTGCTTTTTGTGATAAAATTTTTTTAAATTAAAAAACGCAGAGAACCAATCTCTGCGTAAAGACTTACCACGAAAGCGCGTCCGAAATTAAGGAAAATTGTATTTTAAAAATTTCTTTAATTTTGTCGGCAATTTCTTTATGCTCTTTTTGTGTTCCATTCCCGCATCTCAATTGGAGGTAGTGAATCCAACTTCTCACTGAACCTTTCATGTAGAGACGCGTTTGGGTATTGAGAGGCAGAATGAATCTTGCTTGCTCCTTTGCAATCCCTCGACGCAAAGCTTCATTATACAATGTAAAACAAGAATCCCATACTTCATTCTGGCATTTTAAAAACCATTCTTTTTCCTCATCGCTAAGGTCATCAATTGAATTTTGGCGATTTTTTGCATCTTGCCTACGCGCCTCATACGTTTCGAAATGAGCGACCTCCGCATACCTCTGGCTAAATTCTTGGAAAGAGAAACTTCTATGCCTGAGTATCTGTTGTGCAAGAGCGCGACTGGTGATTATTTCAACCGTCATATCTACCAATTCAAAAATGCTCCAATGCTGATTGGCAATGCAATAGCGGAGCAGCTTAACATATTCGGGATTTTCTTGATGAGGACTTGAAACTCGGGCACAATATGCAATAAGTTGCTCTGCAGTCATCTCACGTCCATCTTCATTTATGTTGATTACAGGTTTAGTAATCGAGATTAATTTGACTTCCATTGTTCCTCCTTTTGATTATTTATGAGATTTATTCTTACATGGTTCCTTGTAAATCACAAGGAGTATATGTACTGCAATAATTTGCGTGAGTGAAAAGAGATCAGTAGAATATTTTATATGAAAGTTGCTATTGTAGGTAAGGGAGGAAGTGGAAAATCTACTGTTTCATGGGCGCTAGTCCACTATTGGGCTATGAAAGGAAAAACTGTACTTGCCATTGATGCAGACTATAATATGGATTTAGCAAAGTCACTTGGATGGCACAATGGAATGGCGTGGTCTTTTATTCATACTTCACGTGAAGACTTTAAAAAATATCTTGGTATTTCTGAAGAATACCGATTTGTAGATATTCCACTCGTACATTCAGGAGAAAAGGTGTTTTCTATAACTCCGCCTGATGCTTACACTAATTCGTATTCAAAATCTGCTCCTCGTAATGCCGACATACGTTTAATGACTGTTGGCGCTGCACAGGAAACACATTTGTACGATAACCATTGTTCTCACGCGCTGCTTGCGCCATTAAAGTATTACATACCACTTTTAAGAATGAATAATGACGAGAGAGTGGTTATGGATGGTGTCGCAGGGACGGATATGGTTGCTTATGGGCTTTTTACCGGGATGGACGCGATAATTTGTGTTGTTGAGCCTACACCACAAAGTAGGGGAGTTTTTGATCAAGTTTCAGTGTTAACTCGTGAACTTGGTATTCCCACGTATGCAATAGCAAATAAAATTTCACCTCACTTTCCAATGCATGTATTAGATGGTATTCCCTTGATTGGAAAGTTGGAGCTTGATTATTCAGTAGTTGAGGGAGATTGGGATAAAGTCTCTATCAATATTAAAAATGCAATTAAAGAATGTGCAGATTTTATTGACTCTTTGCCGAAAGATGTTGACGCAGGTTGGCAACGATTAAAAAATTGGAGAAATAAATTACATGATGAATAAAAAAAGCGGTCCTTAAGACCGCTTTATTTAAACAAATACTAGGCAATTTCTTTAGACATGATTGCAAGTGGGGAAAATGGTGCATCGTAATCAGGTTTTGCCATGTAGTTTGTTTGTGGATACAGCGAATACTCGCTGAGTTCCCACAAAAAATGCCAGTAATAAGAAAAAATATCCTTTAAGGACACTTTTTCAAAAAAGTCTGGTGTATTGAGCGTTGTGCCATGTTCTATCTCATAAATGCCATGGTCGCATGAGCATTTATGATCGAGATAGAATCCATATTTCATAGTATGCAAATGTACTGCAAGAGCAAGGGTTGTGACTTTCCCTAATGCGTGCGTTGCGGCATCCAGCTCTGCAGCACTTTCTTTATACTTCTCATCTAACGCCAGATGTACCTTTTCAGTAACACTATTTCTTAATACAGGGTCGAGCATTGACCTATAAAATGAAGAGGGGAGTTGAAATCCTCTATTATGCGACAGTCTTTGATAAATTTCATAAATTACATGGATAACTTTTTTTCTTGTAGAGTCATTTTCTGGCATTCTTGAAGTTACCTCTTCGAGTAGCATCTCAAATGTAGTGGTCATTCCTACTCTGAAACAGTTAACTGATTTGAGCGCTCTTGAAAGATAATCTTCTTTAGGATTTACATGCACATGGTCCTTATGTCTGGCGACAACTGCGTATCCTATTCTCTTAGCAAGAAAAAGGGAAGCTGCGATTCTCGCAAGATCGGGGACCTGTGACCAATCTCCCGGTAAGTTTGTGATCTGAACATCAGATCTAAACCGATCATACGGGTTTGTTATTACCTTAAAGTAAAAAATTTCTTCTTTCATCTTTTCCTCCATATTTTATTATTAAAAAAAGAATACAATAAATCAAAATATCTCATTTTTAATTAAAAGTAAAGACATTGAACGCGTCAACATGAAAAAAACTTTTTTTCTTGCAGAAAAAGTATTTGCTGGCAAAAACTCCTTCAAAATTGAAGAAGTTTTTTTATGGTGGACTAAAATTGAAAATGCACGAACCCTTTTTGAGCGAAATGTCTTTGGCATTTCGCAAAATCCCAAATCACAGTCGGGGTCGGAAGGAAAGGAGCACGGGGGAAGGGATGCACTCCCTGCCTTCGCTTCGCGAGACGGCGGCTATGATACATAGAAATCATTCTCACTGTAACAGAAAAATTTGAAGTTCGAGATGATAGTACCTTGAAATTTTAAAAAACAAAAAAAAGCAGTTGAGAGACGTGCTTAGGTCTTTTTCGATTTGTGCGACTTCGACTCTAGTCGATCAGGTCGCCGACGGTGAACTTGTCACCGTGCGCGATCGCGACCACATATTTCGAAAGCTTAGTGTCGAAGCATGCAACCGCCTGATAAAGGTGGGCCAGCTTGTGGGCCAGCATCATTGCCACTGGGCAGTGATGCCGGACCGTTCACACGGATCACCTCACCGCCTTTAAGGACGCCGGACGCGATCATTTCGTTGAGGCGTGTCTCAGCGTCTTTGACGATCTGATTGTTCTGAGCGGGACTGCCGAACCCAATCTTGAGTGTTGTGCCATCTAAATTGATGTTGTATGTCTTTTTGTCTCCTTTCATTATTACCATTCTCCACCGTCGAACGGTATCTTTTTAGTCGTTCGATTTTCTTTCATCAGAGGTGGCCTGACGAAAAATTTACGCCTCCACCAGAAATTCGGCGAGAGAATAGTCCCTTTAAGAATCGAATCACTCGCTAAACGGTTTTTCTGCCTTTATTTTAGCCAAAATATTGCATACTGTTCCAAGTAAATATGGTCACCACCACTAAACATTCATAAAAGCTCGAACCATCAAAACACCTCTTGAAATCGCCACTTTCTCCAATAAATAAGCCCTTTCTACAAATCAAAAATTCCACCTCTTTGGTGGAACTAATGATGGTGGGTCGGGTGGGGATCGAACCCACGACCAAAAGCTTAAAAGGCTTCTGCTCTACCAGCTGAGCTACCGACCCATAGTCCGAAACTATAGCATAAAAAAAATAAATGGCCAGAGATATTTTGACTATATATAGTATATTTAGTAAAATATATAAGTGAATAATCAAGTTATAAGTCATATATTGAGTAAGTTACATCCTTATACTTGGGCTGTGTTGTGGTCCTGTGTGTTGCTCGGTGCAATGGCATGGTATTATTCATTTAACTCATTTTTGATTCCTTTTACTGTAGTTGTTTATGGACTTTTGTGCAGTATCGCTTGGTATGCTCCTGCGACGACTTTGCTCGCAAATATTTTGATAATCCCGCTCTTTGAACGTTGGCATACATTGCTGCCTTTTGTGATTGGGAGTTCGGTAGTAAAGATTTATCCTTTTGATATGGTAATAATCCTTACTCTGGGAACTGTCTTGATACGCATAGTGGTTTCAGGAAAAGCATTTTTTTTACTACAACAATTTGTGTCTCAATGGCATCAAAGACCTAAAGCAATGCATGCGATAGACACTGCAATTTTGATATGGATCGGATATGGAATTGCGCATGCACTTTATTCGTGGGCTTGGGGTCAAAATCTTTTTGATATACTTTCAACGACAAAAAATTACTTTTTCTATCCAGTTGTTTATTTTATAATGTCGTGGCTTTTTTTACAAAGCAAGAACGCAAAAAAAATTCGTATACTTTTTGTAGATGGATTTGCGGTTGTCTCATTACTTTGTTTAGTTTTTCCTCTGATTGGCATCATACAAGGACAAGGTGTATGGTCTGAATTTACTCCGCTTTCTACAGCAGGTACACGTCTGATTGCAGCGACGCACTCATTTTTTCTTGCAGGGGCTTTCCTGCTCTCGTTCTTTTCATGGTTTCATAAAATCATTACAAATACATCACTACATTTGCTTTATGCAAATCCTTTAGTTACAGGCATTTTTGCAGTGACTCTCCTTATAGGATTGTATCGTAATGTATGGATTTCAGTTGCAATTGCGGTGATAGCTGTACTTTTGCTGAGTACAGCGACACGTATACAAGTGCTTCATATCATAAAAAAATATGGAATAATCCTTTTATTTTCTTCTGTAATAATGGTACTTTCTCTGTGGTATATCGATTATCTTACTCAGGGCGGAATTCAAAGTTTCTTAGGTTCAATTCCACTTTGGCAAGAGATTCGTGCTCGAATAGTAACAATGTTTTCTTTTTCTTCATCTTTGGAATGGGATGAATCAGCCTCGTGGCGATTGGCTGTGTGGTATGGTGCACTTAAACAATGGACTTTAGGGGGTGCGATTCCTTTTCCTCTCAATACTTTGTTCGGTGAAGGTTCAGGTGCAATTATCAGATTTGTGTTTAAAGATTTTGCACAAGAGTTACCCATTGCGGGAATTCATAATGACTGGCTTGCAAAACTTGTTCAATTAGGATTGGTAGGTATAGTTCTTTTTGTAATGATTCTCCGTGAGATTTGGCATGCACTACGCAAATCGATAGATACTTCTCCAACTATAGTGTGGGGTATGAGTTTTCTCGTAATGGGTGGAGTAGTGGCATTTTTTGGTACATTTTTTGATACAAACATATTTTCAATTTGGTGGTGGGCAGTTATTGCGCTAGTTACAACAGCATCTCAACATGAGCTCGCCTACGAATAATGTTTCTAATATGCTTTCAATTATTGTGGTAACATATAATAATGGGGATACATTAAAGAAATTTTGGGAGTCATGGTATCGCGCTTCTCAGAACTCTACAACTCCTCATCGCTTTGTGATAGTAGACAATAACTCATCAGATAGCACAGTAAAAAAAATACAAGAATGTAATGAAATATATCCTCTTCCTAGTATTAAAATTATCACAGAAAAAAAGAATCATGGTTTTGCGAGCGGAGTACATTCTGGAGTGAGTGGGGATGAGGAATTATTACTTTGCCTTAATCCCGATGTACATTTACCCGAAGATTTTTTTTCTCAACTTCTTAAAGGAAAAGAGAGAATTGAAAAAGTAGATGCACAGTGGGCAGCATATGCACCAGCACTTCAAGATGCTCATGGTAATTTACAAGGTAATGCAGGGCCTGAAGTTTCTTTTTTGAATGAGCTCAAAGAGCTTACAGGACTTGCTGCTGTATTTGGAGGGGGAAGATGGTGGCGTTATTATATTAATGAAGAAAAAGAACTTCTCTTGCATTCAGGAAAAGTCGCATGGGCAGGAGCAGGGTGTCTACTGCTGAGGGCAGATGTGTGGCGTCTTTCGAATGGTTTTGATAAAAATTTTTTTATGTATGGTGAGGATGTTGAATGGTGTTTTAGAATACGAAAGTTAGGGTACACGATCTATAGGAATGCGGAGATTATCGTGACTCATTGGGGAGGTATTTCTTCTGGAATAGGTAGAATTGGTAGATGGCGTCGTTGGAAATTATGGTCACAAAGTTCGCCTCTTCTTTGGAAATCAGTAAATGTTTCTGGCAGGTTATTCTTAATAGCGCTCCTTACTTTACGTAATAGTATAGAGTGGATACGAAGTATATGCGTATTCTTCAAGTAAATAAGTTTTCATATCCACATGGGGGTACTGAGCGTCACTTTTTGAGATTAATAAGTGAATTAACTTCGCGAGGTCATAATGTTAAAGTTCTCTCAACTCAATTACCAAAAGGAGAAAAAAGAGGAATTCATCCTGATTGTGCATTTAAAGAAATAGATTTTGCTCGACCTTTCAGGTCCCCCTTAAATTTTTTCAGAGTGCTTCGTAATAGCTTTTGGAATAGTTCTGGAAGAGACCAGGTACGGCATTTTATAAAAAAATGGCGTCCCGATATTGTGCATGTGCACAATGTGTATCATCACTTGTCTGCAAGTATATTGGAGGTATTTTATGAGGCAGAGATACCTGTAATTCTTACTGTTCATGATTATCATATGATAAATCCACTGTATGTCGGCAGTGGATGGGATGCGCATAATAAACTTTATATTTTTCCTTCCGACGAGGAAATAATTGTGAATGGACTTGTGCAAAAGAGTGTTGCTAAGTCATTATTTAAAGTGCTTTCATGGCATTGGGAAAAAAGGTTTTATAAAAAAATACATATGTTTGTATGTTCTTCCCCTGAAGTCGCCACGCTTGTGCAAAAAAATTACCCTGAGAATCAGGTAGTATATCACGATTTGCCACTCGAATATTTTTCATTCAAACGAGCACCTTCTCATATGATACTTTGGGTAGGTAGAGATGATTTTGGGAAAGGACCTGATCTTCTATCTTTATTTGCCGAGAGTCTTTCAGATGATTGGAAAATAGAGGCCATAGGGATAGATGCACGAGAAGGTAATTTAAAATATGGGTCGCATACACGTGTGCATTGGAGGGGAGTATGTACTCAACATGAGGTAGCTGAAGCATTGTCTCGAGCTGCATTTCTCATTGTGCCAACTCGTTACCCTGAAACATTTTCTTTGGTTACTGCGGAGGCAATTGCTTCGGGTTGTCCATTTATTGCATCCGACACCCCTGTGCTTCGTTATACTGCGCGCGCTGATCAAGAAGGAATTAGTCCTTTTGGAATTCTTGCTCCTCCTCCGATGCATCCACGTGACATCGGAATATGGATAGACATTATTCATACAGCCATTAATAAAGGTATACCTTTTGATAGAGAAAAAGCATTATCTCTTCAGAATGAGCGTACATGGGCTTCATATAGTACATGGATAGAACATATCTATGAAAAATCTCTTTAAGTTTTTTATTGCTTTACTTCAGATAAGCATCATCTCTCCTTGGAATGTGTATGCGCAAACTGAATTTCCTCTTCAACGATCACCTCGTGCGTATCCACGTCTTGCGAATTATTATTTAAGGGTTCCACTACAAGCCTCAGATATAGATAACCTCTCTCGGTATGATATTTTGATTTTAGGAATGCAGGCACAAGACTTTTCTGTTCAAGAAATCAAATCACTGAGACTGAGAAATCCTAAAATAAAAATTCTGGCATATGTAGCAAGTCAAGAAGTTCCCTATAGCAGATTGAAAGAAGTTGAACCTCGTGGTGATGGGGTGTGGCATCGTCTTGTTGCAGGGATTCAAGAAGAAATGTGGCTTTATGATGGGCGCGGAGGGATCGTCTCGACATGGCCTGGAAATCGCACATTAAATGTCACACATCAAGGTCCAATACGCTCTCAGAGGTGGCATACATACTTACCTGAATTCTTGAGGAAAGAAGTGTGGGCAACTGGGCTATGGGATGGAATTTTTTTCGATAATTGTTTTGATAATGTACATTGGATGAATGAAGGGTGGATCGATGCCGATCGCAGCGGACAGAGAGATCGTCGTGAAGACATCGATAGATGGTGGAATGAAGGTATGGTAACTCTACTGAGTAATATGAGACGATCTTTACCTTCGGATGCACTATTGATGTGTAATGGAGGACAAAGTTATCAGGCGTGGCTCAACGGTCGTCTTTTTGAGGGTTTTGGTTTTCCTTGGGAAGGAGGATGGTCGGGTGCGGTTGATTCATATAGAAGTTTTATGGAGAAAAGTCAAAGACCAACTACTACCATCTTAAATTTTAATACTGATAACACAGGAAATTATCGTGATTTTTCCCATGTTAGGTTTGGTCTTGCAACGACACTTCTTGATAACGGTTATTTTGCATTTGATTACGGAACTCAAGATCATTCTCAAATATTATGGTATGACGAATACAATGCACCATTAGGGAAACCGCTGGGACCCCCGACATCAGTTACCACAGGTGCGGTAATGTCACGTGTACGTCCTGAAGTATGGCGAAGAGATTTCGAAGGGGGGATAGTTATTCTAAATAGTCTCGACTTTCCAAGAGAAATCTCTTTAGGTGGTGAGATGGAAGCGTTGCGAGGAACGCAGGACCCCGATATCAATCATGGTAGAATTATTAATAAGGTATCGTTGCAAGGACGTTCGGCAAGAATTCTTTTGAGACCACTTGAGCGTATTGAGAATGTAGTGATGCCAGCGGGAAGTTTTGTGCGCGTGCTCTCAACACAAGATGGATCTCGTGTAAGAAATGGTTTTTTTGCAACTTTTCCCTCAGGCCCAATTGGAGGGGATTTTGTGCATGTTGGGGATGACGGTCTTGGAGGGACAGTGAGTGTACATACTGATGAAAATGCGATTATACTTACTCAAAAAGACAATAACATAAAAAAAATTTACCCTTTCGGGCAAAATGCAAAAATGAACCTGCGTTTTGCGATTGGAGAACTTGATACTACTGGATTCATTTCATTGATAGTCACCGGACAAAATTCACGTCGTGGTCGTACCCCCGTAGTGATAATGAATTTTCGTGGAGAAATTCTTTCAAGATTTACTATTCCACTTGAGTCAAGATTATCTCCTCCTGAAATAGCAGTAATTTCAGCTCGTCAAAAAAAACCTGCACGATTTGTATTCGCAGAAAATACTACGCCAGCACGTGTCGTAGTCTCAGACACACGAGGAAATATCATTTCACGAGTAACCCCATTTGCAGGGGTAAGTGCCATTTCCATCGCAGCGGATAATATCCGGGGAGAATGGGTAGCCATCCCGCAGGATGTACAAGAACCTGTTGTGGCTCGTTGGTATGATATGACAGGTAGTATACAAAAATCTGTCTCTCTAGGCGAATCTACGTTTCCAGGTACGAAAATTGCCATCACCGATATTGCTCAAGATGGAAGCACAGAAATACTTGTATTTTCAGGTGCCCTCACTTTACCATAAGTGTATAATATGAAAAAATCCTACTCTAAAATTTTAATCAGTGTACTATCTTATGTTCCTAAATGGTGGAAAGAGCGTATTCATAAAAGAAGACAGGTTTCTCGTCATGCAACACGATTGGATGATATTGCGTTGTGGGTAATATTAGAGGCAGCTGGAATTTTTTTAATAGTTATCAGTGGTGCCTCTCTCCTTTACATGGTAAGACCTGAGCCTGAAGTGTTACGATTTACCTCTCGATATGCTCCCTCTGCATTTGCCCCTTGGCATGTACGTATTTCTATACCCCCTTCACCATATAAAGAACCATATGAAGTCACAGTTACTATTCCTCCCACACTGTTTTTAATTTCCCCTGATAAAAAAGTTGATCATACTGTATCTCAGATAACTTTGAATACGGATGGGAAGCGTCAAAATGTTTATGAATTAGAGTTTATGGTATATGCGGGTATAGATTCTATTTCATATGTGAGAGCTTATTCGCCCTTTCATTCAGCATCAGTTGTTGTTGTTCCACGTGATGGCCCAATTGTTTTTCGGCAAAAGGGAATGAAGTGGAATTTGATCAATTATTCAGCATTTCCATTTCCAGATATTATCGCTGAAGTGAATGGTCAACAAGAAGGACAATTCTCACTACCGCCTTTCGGAAGTGTAGAGATTTCAACTCCACGCGTAGGAGAATGGGTTTTACGTAATGAAAATATCATTCTTGCGCGTCATATGATTTCTGAACTCTCTATAATGAGTTCATCAAGTTATATTGAGTCAAAAAATAAAAAATCTACTACAGTTAAAATCCTTATCCCTATAGAAAAAGAATCCATACAATCCAAAGTTAAAATTTATTCAAAAATAGTTGATTGTAAAATACCTCAGGCTGATTTCTGTGAGGTACACGTTACCATCTCTCAAGAAGAAATTCCTGAAATAATTCGTTCTCGTCGCGTTTCAATTCCAGTTATTATGTATACCAAAGATTCACAAAATCAACTTCACGAAAAATCGGGTACTATATTTCCTTATATTGAATTTCCTCTATCGTCATTCGCTGAACTATGGTGGTATACCCCTCAAGGTGATCAGGTAGGAAGAGGGGAATGGCCTCCAAAAATTGGAAAAACTACTGAGGCATATATAGTCTGGACTCTTACTTCGATTCCAGGAAAAGATTCACCATGGAATATAACTGCGCGTCTTTCCTCACCCTGGGTTTTTGGAAATTTACCACTTCGGGTTTCTCCGGACTCGGAAATAACCTATGATCGTATCAGTGATCTTATAGTGTGGAAAGGAAGACGAGTGCCACCAGGTTCAGGCTACAGTATCGCAGGACCTGTAGTGTGGATTCCGGTGACTCTCACACCAAGGACTCCACTACCTGCCCGAATTCCTGTGCTTTCTATAATTTCTGAAAACGAATCAGATTCAGAAACACTGTTCGTCAATGCACGCATCCCTGCGAGAGAGAACTAAATCTGCTATACTAATTCTCATGTGGTTTTTTTCTTCTCAGCCAACACGTTATGCAGGATTAGAAATTGGGGGATCTGGAATAAAATGTGTCATCCTTGAAAAACAAAATAGTCGTCCTGTGCTCTCAAATTATGGATTGGTTGAACTATCTGGAGATTGGGTACGAGAGCCTGAAAAATATAATGATGAAATCCTCGCCTATTTAAAAGAGACAATAAAACGGCTATCTTTGACAGGTATGGCAGTGTACTCTGCACTTCCTACTTTTTCTGTGTTCTCCTCGTTAATTCGTGTACCTCATGGAAATACAAAAGCATTGTCAGTTGCAGTACAATCGGAAGCAACAAAATTTATCCCCTTGCCTTTAGAGCAAATCAATCTTGATTATAAAGTAATTGAGTCAGCGATTCCACCGCGTAAATTACCAAATCAAGATTTATCTACCTTTTCTGATGCGCAAGACAAAGTACTTTTAACTGCAGCACCAAAAGCAGTGGTAGCACGTTATTTACAATTGTTTAAAGATGCTCAGATTCGTCTTTCAGGTTTAGAAACAGAATCCTTTGCGCTCGCACGCGCATTTATTGGGGGTGATCAGAGTACAGTTTTAATTGCAGATATTGGTTCTTCAACTTCTGACATTGTGATTTATGAAAAGGGAATACCTAGTTTCAATCGGACATTGGATTTGGGAGGAAAAGTGTTAACATTGCAAGTTGCAAAACAATTATCATTACCCTTAGAGGCAGCAGAGCAATTAAAAAGGGATATTGGACTTGCGCCTGAACCTCCACAAGGAACAGCGCTTGAGGCTTTAAAATCATCTCCTCTCGAAGCGATCATGGCACCAATTTTGAATGAGATTAGGTACTCATTGCAAACGTTTGAAAAACAAAGACAAGAGAAAGTTGAAAAAGTTATTCTCACAGGGGGGACTTCATATGTTCCAAATCTCTCAGTACGAATTGAGAAACTATTAGGTGTGAGAACATTGCTCGGGAATCCCTGGGCGCGCATTGTAACCCCTCCCGCCCTTCATGCTGCGTTAGAGGAGATTGCGCCTCGTCTTGCGGTGGCTGCAGGTCTTGCCTTACGAGGTTTTGATACAGAAGTGTAATGCCAATTCGTCGTCACCCATTACGAACAATTTTTTTATATGAGCAGAAGGGTATATGGTGGAGAAAGTTGCGCGAAATTCTCACGGAAGAAATTTTGAAAGCTAATCAATTGCGTTCCGCACCAGGTTTTGAACATTGGAAAGTAAAACCAGGACCTTCAGCAGCGGTTGCACGGCGGCAGACGCGTGTTGCGCCCGCAATTTTTATCGCAGACAGCGGACGCCTTAACGAGTTAATGAAAGCATTACAATACAGGGCGTTCCCAGTGCATGTCATATATGAGTCAATGAAACTTCAAGAAAGATCTGAGTGTCAAAAGCAAGGATGGCAGACATGGAGAATCGCTGATGTTCACCCTCATGATATTGTAAAAGATGTGCTACACTACTGTTATCCAGAAATTTATGCCAATTAATTTGCAAGAAAATTCTTCTCTTGGTAAGGAAGTTTCAGTCCCTCAAAAAAGAAACTGGGCATCCTTCGTACTCGGTTTAATTGGTGCAGGTTTGATTATCGCGGCAGGTTTTTCAGTTTTAGAAGAACGTCGATTTGCTCGTGATGTAGTTCGTATTTCTGATATTCGCATGATTCAAACGGCGTTATCACTTTACAGAGATGACCATAATAGATTTCCTGATGCCCTTTCAGAAGGGCAGCCACTTACTTCAGAGGATGGAAGAGTCTATTTAACTGTAATGCCAAAGAATCCTACACCTGGCGGTATACCGTATACATATCAACCCCAAGATGGAAATACTTCATATCAACTATTTTTTTCACTTGAAGGACCAGTAGGTGAAATATCGTCAGGACCACGCACTGCAACTCCTCGCGGTATAGAGTGATGAGATTTTTTAGTATTGCTCCGCCAAAACTCGACATATGAATACGCACTTTTCCAGCCGTCAATACCAAATTGCAATTGTGTGGTGCTAAATTTTTGTAGTACATATTCTTCCAGCAATATACTCTTAGGTTGCTTCCCAATCCCTAAGCGTAAGCGACTAAAGTTTTGTGAATCAAAATTAAAAATAATTGAGCGCACTCCATTATGTCCAGCTGCACCTCTGTTTTCTTGCCATTTCCATTTCCCTAATTCGAAATCAATATCATCATGAATACAGAGTAGGTTCTCAGGAGTAATATTTTTCAATCCATACCATTTCCACCATCTCAGTGTTACCTCTCCAGAGTTGTTCATATATTTCATTGGTTTTAAAAAGAGGGTATTTTCAAATAGTGCAATTTGCGCATCTTTTTTATTTTGCCAAGAAAGGTCTTGGTAGAACTTATCAACCCAAATCCAGCCAGCATTGTGTCGAGAGTACATATATTCCGAACCAGGGTTTCCCAAGCATACTATCATTTGCTGAGGCATAGTTTAGTTAATTAGTGGTCGCATGTGTATGCGAATCGGAGTTCCAGCAAAGCCAAATTTTGCTCGTAATTCTTTTTCCATAAAACGTAAGTATGCTGGAGCAAGATTAAAATATTCTGTGAGTAATTCAAATATGGGTGGATCTGATCGCAATTGTATAAAACTCAATAGCCGTGGATGGTGTACTCCTTTACCTCGAGAAGGAGGATGCCTTTTAATCATTTGTTGTAAAAAACGATCGCACGCTTGGTCGGGGAGTGTGCGGAATCTTTCTTTCCATGCAATAATTGCGGTTTCAAGTATATCAGTGATCCGATGCCCAGAAATTGCAGAGGTAAGTACAATCGGCGCCCAAGTGAGGTAAGGATAATGTGCGTAAATATTTGCTTTTATACGAGTTGGAATTTGAGGACCCTTTTCATGTAATGCGTCCCATTTATTTCCAATAATTATGAGACTTTTTCCCAATTTTACTGCTATTTCTGCCAAACGGCTATCTTGAGTAGCGAGCGGTTGTGTAATATCAACCACAAGGCCAACCACATCAGCAAGACGAACTGCGGCTTCTGTTTGTTGTGCACTCATTACCTCAGCATTAGAAGAAGACTTTTCAGCTGTTGCATTTGCCTTTGCTCTTTTTCGTAGACCGGCGGTATCAATTAATTGGAATGCGTGAGTGCCATATGCAAAGGGAATGATTTGTGCGGTTCGTGTAGTATGCGCGTGCTCTGAAACAATAACTCTTTGTTCACCAAGAAGTGCATTCACTAAAGATGACTTACCCACATTAGGTCTTCCTAAAAAAACTATACTGATTGGCCTGCCTCGTGGTATATCTCCTATGGTTGCGGTCACGGGAGTCTGTCGTAGCTCTGATACAAGCGCATCTAATACATCACCAGTCCCTGCTCCAGAAAGTGCAGAGACAGGAAATACTTCATACCCAAGTTCAAGTGCATCGGGATCAATACCACGACGACCATGATCTGCTTTGTTCGCAACCACAATAACTTTTTTTCCTTTTTCTCTTAACCATTTGGCTAACTTTCTATCTACAGGGTGAGGTTTACCATGCTCAACAACTAAAACTATAATTGAGGCACTCATAATTGCATTGGTAACTTGCTGAGTAATTTCTTTTCCATATGGTGTATCATTTTCAACATCCCAACCACCAGTATCGGTGAGATTAAACTCAAATTTTCGCCATGTGACAGGAGCTGTTTGACGATCACGAGTAAGATGCGCCTCTGCTGATGCTAACGCTAACTCTGTTTCAGTTAAACGATTAAATAAAGTGCTTTTTCCTACATTTGTTCTTCCTACGAGTACCACTGAATATGGACTATCAATATGACGATCCGGCAAGGTGAGAGAAGTGTGATTGCGACGTCGTTCCATAACATTAAAGTATGTGAGATATATAGTATTGGCAAGTCAAATCAACATTACAAGATTTTATCGCAGGTTTAATGTATCAAAATCGACTTAGTGTACTGTTTATTGTGTATTTAAAACTATATGGAAGACATATGAAAATTGTTAGGCTTTATTTAAAAAAATACTTCCATTACAGCATTTCCCATTAACTTTTATCTAATACTTCTCACACGTAGTTTGGGTGGCTTAATACGAGCTTTTGAAAGCTTTTTATGGTACATAATTAATTTTTTCTTTTAAATTAAATTTTATTTGAATTCTCATTTTCCATCTTGAGTATATTATTTCTAATTGAAAATAAAATTTCTTTTTAGGACATCAAAAATTTATTCGATAGTAAGGTGCTCTATAACTCTCATATGGTCAAACAATAAAATTGAGTAAAACGTGAGAAACTGAGGCATTCTCTTTTAGAGAAAAAAAGTAAATGTACTTTCTTTAAAAATTGATTGAATCTTAAAAAAATGAGAGAAACCATTACAAATGATTTGAAAAAAAATATTTCAAACTTTTTTAGAAAAAATATCAAAAAAAACATTGCAAAATTTTAGTGCTTAGATTTTATTATGTTTAGTTGATAAAGTTCTGAGTGGTATTTGAAAGTACTTGCTCATTAAGCTCATTATTTCTTTCCATACGCGCATCTTGCGCTTCTTGCCAGCTTCTTACATAACGACTTGTATTATTTAAAATGCGTCTATAGTCCTCAGCATGTTGCATTCCTAAGACTAAGATGACCCCATATTCATTTAGGCTTTTTTTTGTATTTTGTCTCGTAGAGATAGCATCAATGGTTGTTATTTCTGAAACATTCCACCAGTGTTTCCAAAAATTTTTTCTCATTTCTGTTGTATACATTGGGTTTATCCAAATACCTTCGGGAATAATGCCTTTCCCCTGTGCAATTTCGGCTTTGAAGCCGAGTTCTGTCATTTGATCGGCTGCGTATTGCGCAAGACCTGTTTGTAATGTTCCATTTATTATTAGGATTTCAGTAGGATATTCTTCTTGTTCTAATCGAGCTTTACTCAGTTCTGGCAAAAATAAGAGTAGTCGAGAAATATCTTTTACTGATCCAATGTCCGGGACGAGTACTGCAGCGCCATCACTCGCGACTGTCGCGGTGAGAAAATTACCTCTGGAATCATCAAGAGTAAGAAATTGAACACCATCACGTGGCCATGAAACTGCAATACCAGCGAACCTTAAAATTTCAGGAATAGTTAGATTTGTCGTGATATGTTTAGCTACATTCTCCCACGTGCTGGTAATGAATTTGGGGCTTGCAAGAGCTGAGAATGATTGGAGGCGCGCTAGTGTAGCTGAAATAACTAATTGCTGTCGCTTCAAACGTGCAAAATCTGAACCTTCACCATTATTTCCATGTCGAGATCGTACATACATGAGTGCAGTTTCTCCATCCATTAGTTGTGGACCTTGAACAAACGAAATCGTTTTGTAACCAAAGTTTTGCGTCGGATAAAGTCTATCGGTGAAAGCGTTAGGTACATCAACCCATATTCCACCCATGTCATCAATGAGTCGCGTAAAGAAAGTGAAATCAAAACGAAGATAATAATCAATGGGAATAGCAAAAGTTTTTTCGAACCATCGTGCAGTCGCGTAAGCCCCATCAGTAGAGGAGGGATTACCTCTTCTTAATGAAATTTCATTTGCGCGCTCCTCATATGCGTTTATTGCATTTATTTTTTGCCATTGACCTGGCGCACGGGAGCCATGTGTAGGTACTAACATATCCCGAGGAATAGAAACTCCAAAAATAGATTTTGCTTCAAGATCAACACTTGCAAACATAATTGCATCGGTTAACTGAGTTCCTTCATGCCCTTCACCACCAATCCCTGTGATGAGGATATTAATTCTCTTTTTTTCTTCTCCGCTTAACTTAATATCGTTACCTCCCACGAGACGTGCGAAATGCACAAGAGATTCAGCAATGCGTGAGGTGGATGCGGTATTAGATTGAAGTGTTGAAGAACTATTTTGAGGCAACCAAGATATACCTAAAACTAACAGTCCTACTAACATGGCAACAAACACTATTTTTTCCAAGTGCAATTTTTCTGCATTCCTCTTTATCCAAGTATAAATTTCATTACTTTTTCTATGCATAGATCTATTTTAGGTTGAATGAATTTTATTGCAATTATTAAAAATTACATATCAAAAACTGAAAATAAGTTTGGAAGCATGATACACCGTTAAAAAATATAGAGACATTCTTCGCTTCAATTGTTCGAGTCGGAAGATCTTTTCAAAAGCAAACATTTAAGATCTACTGCAATTGTAGAGAATAATGGTGGACAATACTGGGCTCGAACCAGTGGCCTCACCGATGTGAACGGTGCGCTCTAACCAACTGAGCTAATTGTCCTTGCATACAACAATAGAAAAATTGTTGAACAACTGCAAGATTTAGTAAAAATTGAAAAAAAAATATTTTATGCTATAAAAATAAATAAATGAGTAAAACTGATGGAGGAAATATGTTAAATAAAAATATCATTATTTATGAAAAAAAATCTTCCCACTCGTCTCTGCAAGTTACTCAAGAGGTAAAGGGCAAAAATCCCTCTTAGAGTTAGAGCCTGAAAAGGCTACTCTCTATCCTAATCACTCTAAAGTTTTGAAAAAAAAGCAAGAAAGAGTGATCAGCTATTTTTAACTTACTGACAGCGCAAATAACTGTTTGATTTTATAAAAAATTTAAATACATACTACAATGATCTTGGTTTTAATTATTTCTTCAGTAATAACCATATTTGTGTTTCTCACAACGATTGGAATCCTATGGTTTAGAAAACCTTCTAAAGAAATTATTTTAATCTTTTCTGGAATGATTTCACTTTACTCTTTTGTTTGCTCCTTTTTAGCTATATTAAGTATACAGATGAAAGGAATGTGGCTTCCACTTATATTCTGTGTTTTTTCAGCATTTGTAGGTGTTGTATTGGTCTTCTCAGCGTTAGAGTTTTGCACAAAAAGTGAGAAATAAAAATTAGCCCGTGAATTTCACGGGCTATTGTTTAAATTAGCTATCAAAATAAAAAATTATTAGATTTCTTAAGGTACTTCTTTATAATAATTTCAATGTGAAATTGTTTAAAAACATTTTAAATTTAGCAATAAAAGAGTTCAATATAAATATTCTCTTTTGTTTCTTGTTGCACGAAACTCAAACAATTTTCGACGAAAATCCTGACTGCGAACTTTGCGTTCCGCCCCATCGCTCTGCTCGTTAGGGCAACACACCACAGAAAGGTTTTGTTTCCTTTTAGAAGAAAATGGGTCATGAAAAGGAAAATTAATAAATAAAATTTTTTTGCGGAACTCTGCTCT
>Ga0272446_1001516_pt1 | contig 33611 bp, 31 predicted proteins | sample YNPCB0061_FD_194587 | JGI IMG/M metagenome (GOLD analysis project Ga0272446, IMG submission 194587) | Hot spring microbial mat communities from Yellowstone National Park, WY, United States - YNP-CB-006-1 | ecosystem: Environmental > Aquatic > Thermal springs > Hot (42-90C) > Sediment | place...
ACGACTGGACTGGTAGCGATCGACCGCAGGGGGGCAAAGGGAATAGTCTGAGCTGACTGAATGCGGTTACTAATTTGGTCAATGGGACGACGACCAACCCCAGCCGGTAAAATCCTGGCAATTCCCGTGTCCGGCTGCTGGAGGAATTCCTGGTAACGGAGAAATTCATTGGGTAGAATGGCGTACTGCTCAGCCCGCTCTAGGGTGCTGGGCGGTACAGTAATCTCGATTTCAGCCGGGAAGTCGGCGGCTGCCACCACTAGTTCCTGGCGGGCATTACGCAGCAATTCCCTGACCTCCGGGGCCGTGTCAAAGGCGGGGAGAATTACCGGGCGAAAGTCGGCGATCGCCGGCTTAAAGGGCGCTCCTACCACATCGGGCAGAAACGCTGGAAATTGCCCCCTAGTGTTTGGCAAAGAAAAAGTTGCTGTCGGCAAGTTAAAGCGCTGTTGGTTTGGGGCATCAGGCAGGGGCAGCAGGGGGCTAGTCGCCAATCCAAGCAAGCTCAGACGTTGGTTTAGCAGCGGCAGTAATCCCATCAGCCGCTGGCGAGTATTGGCAATACTACAGAAAACCCGCTGCTGCTGTTCCGATAAACCGGGGCCAGCAACCCCCGCCCGACAGGATGCGGCGGAACCGGGACCGAGACGGCGCAGGAAAAACTCGGTACGGATATCGTTACGGAGGACATCTTCCCTGGCAGCGGTGATCTGGGCTGGGTTGTTGGTGGCTAGGGCTGCATCAAGGCGGTCGATCGCATCCACCTGCTCAGCCAGCAGTTGCCGTCCTTGGAGCCAAAATTCCTCCTGCTCGATCGCCCCCAGGGCTGGTGTAGCCGCTAGGATAGCGATGGCGATCGCCGGTAGTAAAGTTTGAACTTTTCCCATTGAAAATCTCTCCAAAAACTTCCCTTCCCCAATATTAGAAGATGTTGAGGAAACCCAAGAGCATTGGGATATCACTGGGAAGATTGGGCTAAGGCCGCAGACTGATCAACGGCAGTTGATGAATCCCCGCGGATGGCCCGGAACATGCCAAATCTGCACAACCCAGTACCAAAGGCCAAGCGCATCAACAGTAAAGTCGGCACTTCCCGTAGGGATTTGAGCAAACCGCTCACCCCAAACCGGACTAAGCCCGCGGGGCGGAGAATCCCTTGCCAAATGGCCCCGAGCCAAGAGGGTAGGGTTTCCTGGGTCCAATCAGCGGTGGTGACTTCCCCGGCCACTAGCCCGGTGGCCGCTAACTGCTCGGCAAAACCTTCAATACTGGCAAAGGCTGGATGGGCCCATTGGTCGAGTAGCTGTTGCATTACTAGTCGCTCCCACCAGTTTAAAGGCTGGGTACGATCATCCCGCTGATTCCAGTCGGCCACAACTAGAATGCCGCCGGGCTTGAGCACCCGCAGTAACTCCCTGGCAAATACTGCCTTATCGGGCATGTGGGGGCCGGCTTCGATCGACCAAACCACATCAAAGCTGGCATCTGGATAGGACAAGGCCATGGCATCATCCAGGCGAAATTGAGCACTGACTCCGGCCGGGGTCAGCTCGGTGGCCCGCTTGACCTGCTGGGGGCTAATGGTTACACCTGTTACTTGAAAGCCATAGTCCTGGGCCAAAATGCGACTACTGCCGCCAATGCCGCAGCCCACATCTAAAACCGTAGTGCCCGGCGACAGGCGATCAAGGCCAGACCAGCGCACCATGGCATGGACAAAATCAGCTTTAGCCGCTCGAAAATCCTTGGGTTGATTGGGCAAGCCGTAGTGACCCAGGTGGATGTGTTCACCCCAGTAAAATTCTAGAATGCCGTCTTTAGTCCAATCGTCATAGGAGTTGGCCACTGACTCAGCCGATTCGTATTTACGGGGCAGGTAGGCCCACAGACCGATTAGCACCCCCAAAAGGGCGATCGCTCCCCAGAAAATTTGATTCATGACCCCAAATACCTAAACTATCTGTTAACTAATATTTACAGTTATTTACAGAACTTTCCATCTCAATGCCAGACATCTCTATTTTTGAAATCCTTGTTGGGCAAAGGCTACTGACGAAGCAGTGGTCACCGCTTCATTAATAAGTGCTGTAACTAATGTTAAGTATTTTAAGGTTTTTAACTGGCTTTTTCCTGCAACTGCCAGAGTTGGACTTGGTAGCACAGGTGTTGCTCAAAGATGTGCCGGGCCGCCAGCCCTTCACTAACAAGGGGTTGTAGGTAGCGAGAGCAGGCCCAACTGAGCAGTTTATAGATGGGTGGTGCAGCGATCGCCAGTAAATCTGCCACATAGAAGCTAGTACTGAGGCCAAACTTGCGAAAGTTCTCTACGCAGAGGTCGATCGTCGGCACAATATTGGGGGAAATATCTTCGGTTCTGAGCATGGTAAAACCAGCCTGTTGTAAAGCTTGCTCCAACTCTCCAAGCAAATGACAATTGGAAAAAATCCCCTTAGTGTAATCGGCATTGGTACGCAGCATATCCGCAAGCAGCAGGTAGCCGCTGGGCTTGATTAAAGTAGCAGCACAACGGGCAATGTCAGCCGCAGCAATATACTGGCTACTTTCACTAAGCAGCATCAAATCATAGGGGGAATTACTCTGGAAAGTTTCCAGGCGAGATAGGTGAAAAACTGCCTGGCCTTGGGTGTGCTTGAGGAATTGCTCCTGTTGATAATGGTCGGGGGCTAGACCCTCGACAATAAAAGACTGATCGAGGAGATAAGCTGCGTTTCCACCAACTCCGCAGCCCACATCAAGGATGGTTTTAACCCCTTCTGGCATAAAGCTCAGTAGTTTATCGGCGTAAGCTTGCTGGGCAAGGCGGAGCTTGCCTATGGTCAACTCTTCTTGGGGAGCAGGTAGGGGTTCCCAGTATCCGTAGTGCAAAAATGGCGAGTTGGTCAAGGACAGGTAATAGTTGATGGCAGCATTTTGATAGCGGGTTGCCTTGGGGATGCGGAGGGAATTGGTCATGGGTTTAGGGGAAAAATAAATTTAGTAAAGTTAAGTAGATTGTGTAAATTGATGTATCTGTAAAAGTCTAAATTTTCTGAATCTATAAAAATTCTGAGCATCTCCTTTGCACTTGAGCATGGGCTTGGGCTGGGGAAATTTTGAGATTTTGGAGCAGATTGATATTGATAGTATTAATCTGCAAAGGGCTTCCAGATGCCAAAGCATGAAATTTTGAGATTTTGGAGCAGATTGATATTGATAGTGTTGTTGGAGGTGAGTAAGACAACAATCATACTGGTCGGATCGTAGGTGGCGATCGCCTCTAGCACTGCATCAATTGTGATCGCCCTCGCCCCACGTAGATAGGACTCCACTTTCGGATGGGGGATAAAATCCCAATCATATTCAGCAGCAGGAGGAATGTTTAAGCAGGCAACCATTCCCGGCCCGTGGTGTATGTAGCCATGCCATGCCCAAAAGCCAATTTGGAGAAAATGGTTATGGATGAACTGGTCTTGCCAAGAGCCAGAACAGCGCAGTTGGTGGGGAATATGCACTAGCAGCAGCCTGGTAGATGAGTAATTGGCATGGCACCCCAGACTTTCGGAATCTGTGCATTTAGAGGGTCTAGATTCAGCAGGATCATCATAGTCGTCATGGGTGTTGTGGGAAATTACTTAAAGTCAAGTAAAGCTAATATTCCACTCTGATCGATGATCTGTGCTGAAAATGTAGTTTTTCAACTAATTTCATATTCTGTACCTCGCAGATAATCACAGGCTGGTCTTCGGCGGGCATCCTGACTAGGAGGCGCGATCGCCTCGTCACAGTTGCGGGACAGTGCCGGATTTCCACCGGACTTTCCCCATTACTTCCAGCGGCTGCTCCCCGCTGGAACCGAGCTGCCCTAGAGTATCACGGACTAAACGGCTTGGGCAATCATCTGCCAATCCATGAGCAGACTGCAAGCTCGGTCTGGCCAGCTCTGGTGATTGATCTAGTATCTGGGATTGGTCTGACTCAGAGGAGGATAAGCCCTAGTTTGACTGGTATTTGTCTGTAATCAGGAAAGTGGTAGTAGAACTAGCCGGACTTCAAAGGAGAATAAGCCCTAGTTTGGCCCCAAGGGCGACTGCTTCGGTGCGGCTGGAAACCTGGAGCTTCTGGAAAATTGAGGAGATGTGGAATTTGACGGTGTGTTCGGAGATGTGTAGTTGTTTGGCGATCGCCTTATTGCCCAGCCCGCTGGCCAGCATCCCTAGAACCTGAATTTCTCGGCTACTCAGGGCCTGTAGGTGGCTTTGGCTGGCTTTGGCGGGGGCTAGCCAAAGGCTGGGGTCTGCCACAATTAATCCAGCGGCGGCCCCCAAAACTGCGGCGGTGATTTCCCCGGCCCCGGCGCTGCGGGGCAAAATTGCCCGGCCGGTCTCTGGGGCGATCGCCCCAGGGGCAACTAGGTCATTTACTTCAGCTTCTTCGGTGAGCAGTACCCAGCTAAACCCAGAAAATTCGGTGGGGTCTTCCGCTGGGGCATCCATAACTAGCACATCCACTACTTGGAGGGTAAGGAAGTCCCGGAGGCTGGCAGCATCGGCTACAGCCCCGGCTACTTGGATGAGGGGCGGTTGTTCGAGGATATTGCTGAGGCCGGTGCGGGCGATCGCTGCTGCCGCCCACACAGCCACCATCACAGCCATGGCTGTACAAACTCCGTAACCATTTCCGCAGGAGTGGCCCAGGCCAGTCCTCCAGCGGTCATGGTATTGATGCCGACCATCTGGGCATTGGTCAAGATGCCGCCGGATTTTCCTGGGGCCAAACCGACCCCGTTACTGGGGAGCGTGAGATGGGCAGACTGGAGTTGGGCGATCGCTTCCCCAAGCTTGGTGAGCAACATCTGGCCTCCTAGGGTTTTTCGCCGATCGTCACTGGCAGTTCCCGGCGGTCGCCGCCTCGGATCACCGCAAACAAGACAGATTTACCAATATTTTTTGCCTCCAGATGGGCTTGGATGGCACTCAAGTCTGGGGTTGGTTGGCGATCGCACTCTACAATCACATCCCCCAACAAAATCCCGGCCTGGTCAGCGGGCCCGCCGGTCTCCACACTGACCACAATCACCCCAGTGGAGTTGGTCAGTTGCAGGGTCTGCCGCAGCCGTTCGGGAATAGCCACGGGTTGCATCCCCAAACCAAGGTAGCCTTTGGTAACCCGGCCCCCGGTTAGTACCTGGGTGACGACGCGGTCAACGGTGCTAGCAGGGATAGTCAGGGGGCTGAACCTAGGGCCGGTGGTATTCATGCCGATCACAGCTCCCTGGACATCCACGAGGGCACTACCTGCAAATCCTTGGGTGACAGCTAAGTCCGGGCGGATGTATTGGTCGATCGTTGCTCCTAGGGAACTGCGCCAAGCCGGGCCGAGGCTACTGAGGATTCCGAGGCTGGCTCCAATACCGCGATCGCCCGTGTGCCCCACCGCCAAAACCAAATGTCCAATCGCTATTTGGCCAGCCAAGGTCACAGCCGGGAGGGTAACCCCACTCAGGCGTAGAACAGCCACATCAGTACTGTCATCGCGGCCGGCCAGGTGGGCAGTGGCCGTCTGCCCAGTACTGAGGACTAGGGTAAATTCTTCTTGGCGGCGGAGGTTTTCAGCAGAGGTGACGATCGCCCCATCCCGCCAATGGATACCGCTGATCCCCCGCCGACCGGGGATAGCCACCACTGAGCCTTGGACTGCTGCCACTACGGCCGCCAGATTCTCTGAAAGTGCTAGTAAATCAGACATAGTTTAGTTGAGTTTTGGTAAACTGGTCTGATTGTGCCGTAGCCTATCCCCAGTGGCCATCCCCCAAATTGCTGGGTCTGTAACCGGAAAAATGGCTAGGCACCATTAGGCACCATAACGTGTCATTAAGCAACTCCGATTAAAATCCTTGGCAAATAGTCTCAACCATTGGGGGAATTTCTATGCTGAAACACCGGGCCCTAAACATCGATTTTCTGCAAACCATCAAAGGGGCAATCTCCCTGCTGCGGGATCCGGGGCAGACTGAATCGGTGTATGACATTGAAGACGGCCTGAGCAAAACTGAAGCCACTAAACAGGCGATCGCTTACCTCAAAGCCAAGCCGGGGGTGGCTGCCATCATTGAAGAGCGCTACCTTGCTCCGGCTCCAGATCTAGAAGCATTGCTCCAATTGCCCAGCGATTCCTTGGGCTATGTGTATGCCAAATACATCACCGATTCAGGATTTGATCCCAACTTTTACCGTAAAGTCGACATCAACGACGATATTAGCTATGTCCTGTTTCGGCTGCGGCAGACCCACGACCTGTGGCACATTGTGACTGGCTGTAATACCGATGTGGTTGATGAGTTGGCCCTCAAGGCCTTTGAAATTCCCCAGGCCCGCCGCACCATGTCTGTGGTGCTTTTGGCCGGGGGGATACTCCGGGTCATGTTTAATAATCCAGAGGATCTGGATCGTCTGCTTGATCGCATAGCTGTCATGTACCGCATGGGAGCTAAAGCCAAGCCTTTTTTGGCCCAAAAATGGGAAGAGGACTGGGAAAAACCCCTCAGCCGGTGGCGCGAAGAACTGGGGGTAGAGTTGGTCGATCGATATATCCCTAGCTAAAGTCAAGGGCATTTTGGTGATTATCCAGTCCAAAATTCCTGAATAGCTTGAATTTTGTCCCCTTGGAAATACAGCAATTTTCGATGGGGCCGCTGCCTCATCGAAAGTCATTACCCAGCGAGGATTTCAACAATGGAGATGTCTTTCATTGACATGCAAAGTGCTGTATTTTTTGGGCACTAGAGAAAAGCTGGCGGGCTGGCTGCTTCCTCCAAAAGGGCTGGCAGTCGGCCGTAGAGCAGCTTGCCTTGGGCATTGCGGGGCAATTGGGGTACAGTTACCCAGCGGCGGGGGATTTTGAATTTGGCAATTTTTCCGGTCAGCCTGGCCTTGAGAACCGTTGGTTCTGGGCCGACGTAGATGGCTGTCACCACTTGCCCCCAGTAGCGATCGCCCACACCCAAAACAGCCACCTCCTGGACTAGGCCTGTTGCTAAAATTGCCTGCTCTACTTCTTGGGCCAAGACTTTTTCGCCGCCGGTGATGATTGTTTGGCTCAGCCGTCCAGCCACATGGAGATGGCCTTGGGCATCTAGCCAACCCAGGTCATCGGTTTGGTAAAACCCGGTTTCATCGGCCAAGGGTTCAGCCGGATAGTAACCAGTCCCCAGGGATGGGGCTTTAATTTTGATGGTGCCGATCGTACCATCCCCGACCAGCTGCCCGGTTTGATCCACGATTTGCACTTGGACATGGGGCAGGGGTGAGCCACAGCTATCCACCCCGGCCAGAAATTCAGCGGGCCTCAGGGTAGCCACCTGAGCGGCGGTTTCGGTCATACCGTAGGTCGGAGCCAAAGGGATTTTGGCTTGGCGGGCTTGGGCTAGCAACCCGGGCCAGGCTGGCGCACCGCCTAGAAAAACTGCTCGGAGTTGCCTGAGCCAGGGGTAGGTACGATCGTCTTTGAGGAGTTTTTGTAATTGTGTAGGCACCAGTGATAGGCAATAACCCTGGGGCGGCAGGTCAAGGATTTGCCAAAGCTCAGGCACCAATTGCAGCTTGCCGCCACTCACCAAAGCCCGCACCAACTGCATCAAGCCACTGACATGGTGGAGTGGCAGGATGCAGATGCTATTAATTTCTGTGATTTCCAGGTGGGCGGCCAGGGCCTGGGCCGCTGTGCTGAGGCTGCTCCAGGTGTGGCAAACAAACCGGATTTGCCCGGAGGTGCCGCCCGTGGGCAGCATGATTGCCGGGGGGTGAGTTTCTGGGAGGTCTAATGGGTAAGTGGGTAGCTCTACCCCGGCCCAAACTAGATTAGGGCGTACTAGGTTGCTCACCTGCTGCCATTCGCGGTCGCCCCAGCGGCAGTCTGCCAAAAACACTGGACATCCAGCCCAGCAGGCGGCCAAAAATTGAGCCAGGCAGGTTTGGGGATGGTGCGAATCAATCAATACCCTGGGTTTGTAGCCTTGGTGGAGGCAGAGTTGCTGGTAGTGGTGTTTCACCTGGGCAGTTAAATCTGTACCGACCAGTAATTCTCCGGCCAGGCGATCGCCAATTAGTTTAGGTAAATTCATAGGCCGCTTAGTTTAGGATTTTAAATACCAAAACCATCTACAGAAACACCCGCCCTATGGATCCTGTTGCCGATAAAAATTCACCTCACACCGATCACCGGGGCTTGGAGCTGAGTAAGCTTACACCGATGTTGCAGCACTATGTGCAAACCAAAGAGCAGTATCCCCACGCCTTGGTATTGTACCGGGTGGGGGATTTTTTCGAGTGTTTCTTTGCCGATGCCTGTACCGTGTCTCAACAGCTAGAGTTGATTTTGACCAGCAAAGAAGGGGGCAAGGAGGTCGGTCGGGTAGCCATGACTGGGGTGCCCCACCATGCCCTGGAGCGATATGCGGCTCAATTAGTTGAAAAAGGTTACGCGATCGTCGTCTGCGATCAAATTGAAGATGCGGCGATCGCCGCCAAGGAGGGCCGCCAAGTGCGTCGGGAGATTACTAAAATTCTCACCCCCGGTACCCTCACCGAAGCCACCATGCTACGGGCCAAGCAGAATAATTTTCTGGCGGCTCTGGTAATTGCCAACCAACACTGGGGATTAGCCTACGCGGATATTTCCACTGGGGAATTTTACACAAGCCAAGCCAGCCATCTAGAGCAACTCAACCAGGAGCTAGCTAGGCTACAACCAGCGGAAATCCTAGTTCCCACCAATGCTCCGGATCCTGGGGGAATGCTCCGCCCTGGAGAAAAATCCAGCTATTTACCGGCAGGCCTGCTCCAAAATTTTTGTTACACCTGCCGGCCCCAGCAGCCTTTTGGCATCAGTGAAGCAAGGAACTTGCTGTTGCAGACTTTTCAGGTGCGATCGCTCGAAGGCATGGGCTGTGAACACTTGCCCTTGGCTGTGCGAGCAGCGGGGGGGCTACTGGAGTACCTCAACGACACCCAAAAGGGCAACCCCGTCCCCCTCCAGCTTCTGCACACCTACACCCTCACCGATTACTTAATTGTTGACCAGCAGAGTCGGCGCAACCTAGAGATCACCCAAACAGTCCGTGATGGTTCATTTCATGGTTCTCTGCTCTGGGCGATCGACCGCACCAATACGGCTATGGGGGGGCGGGCCCTGCGCCAATGGCTTCTGGCTCCCGTACTAGACCCGGCTGTGATTCGATCGCGCCAAGACACCATCCAAGAGCTAATGGAGCAGCACAATCTCCGTCGGGAGGCGATCGCCATCCTCAAGGACATCTACGATATGGAACGCCTAGCCGGCCGAGCCGGAGCCGGAACCGCCAACGCCAGGGAACTCGTAGCCCTGGCCGATTCCCTACTAAAACTACCCGATCTGGCCTACCTAGTCCAAAATGCCAAAGCCCCCTACCTACAAGCCCTCCAGCTAGTCCCCCCAGAGTTAGAGGCCCTTGGACAACTGATTCGCCGCACCCTTGTGGAAGCCCCGCCCCTACATCTCCAGGAAGGGGGGCTAATCCGTGCCGGCGTTGACACCCAGGTAGATGAGCTACGTCAACTCAGTGCCGATGATCAACAGTGGTTAATTACCCAGGAGGCCCTAGAGCGCAAACGCACCGGGATCAGCACCCTAAAAATTGGCTACAACAAAGCCTTTGGCTACTACATCAGTATCCCCCGCAGCAAAGCCGACCAGGCCCCGCCCGACTACATCCGCAAGCAGACCCTGACCAACGAGGAGCGGTTCATCACCCCAGACCTCAAGGAGCGAGAAAATAAAATTCTGAGTGCCAAGGAGCAGCTCCAAGCCCTAGAGTATGAGCTATTTACCCAACTGCGCGCGGAGGCTGGCCGAGCAGCGGCGGCAATTCGTCGCCAGGCCCAGGCGGTGGCGGCTCTGGATGTCCTCTGTAGCTTGGCTGAGGTGGCCCTGCACCTCGACTACTGTCGCCCAGAAATTATCGACCACCTTGACCAAGCCGAGATTCAAATTATTGATGGCCGCCACCCGGTGGTGGAGCAATCTTTACCAGCGGGGTTTTTTGTCCCTAATTCGGCTCATTTGGGGGGCAGTAGCCCGGATCTAGTGATTTTAACTGGCCCCAATGCCAGCGGGAAGAGTTGCTACCTGCGCCAGGTGGGTTTAATTCAACTTTTGGCCCAGACCGGTAGCTTTGTGCCCGCCACTAAAGCCCGGTTGGGGATTTGCGATCGCATCTTTACGCGGGTCGGGGCCGTTGATGACCTGGCCACCGGGCAATCCACCTTTATGGTCGAGATGAACGAAACTGCCAATATCCTCAACCACGCCACCCCCCGGTCCCTAGTGCTTTTGGATGAAATTGGCCGGGGCACAGCTACCTTCGATGGTCTGGCGATCGCCTGGGCCGTTGCCGAATACCTAGCCCAGACCATCCAAGCCAAAACCATCTTTGCCACCCACTACCACGAACTCAATGAACTGGCCAGTTTCTTACCCAATGTGGCCAACTACCAAGTCACCGTCAAGGAATTACCAGAGCAAATCGTCTTTCTACACCAAGTTCAACCCGGAGGTGCCGATCGCTCCTACGGCATCGAAGCCGGTCGCCTCGCTGGCCTACCCCCAGCAGTAATCAGCCGCGCCAAGGAAGTCATGGGCCAGATTGAGAAGCATAGTAAAATTGCCACTGGACTCCGCAAAGGCAACCAAAAAAAGGCCACTCCATCACCCCAGTTGGATATGTTTAGCTAAAACTATTTCACTCAAGTCAGTGGTCTCCGTGAGAATATATGGCATCCGGGGGGTAAGGTTAGGACAATTGCCTGAAGGCATTATCGACCGCATCCCACAGGTTCTCAAAAAGACTAGGCATGGGCGAGTATAATGTCCTAACGGTAAAGTTGTGCGGCGGCAGATAACCTTGAACGCCCACCGATAACTTCTGTTCCGTCCCCACCAACGCAGTGTTGGGCTGCTGGCAACCAGAATCTCTGTATCAGTGAAACACTTTTGGCTTGCGGTATTATGGCAGTGGCCGCAAACTTGCTGTGGACGTGCTAGAACTTTATGCTACTTTTGAAATCAAAACAACCTTTTCACACATGGCTAATTAAACATGCTTTGCCTTACTCAAGGTAGGAAAACTTAGAAGTAACTTAATTCAATTACTGCTTTCCAGCTTTTGGATATTTAGCCAGGGTTTGTCATGGAGAAAATCGAGATAAAAGATTTTGTTGGGATCAAAGATATTACCTTGGAGATTAAGCAAATAAATATATTGATTGGTCCCCAAGCAAGTGGAAAGAGTATTATAGCGAAATTATTATTTTACTTCAAGAGCTTTATCTCTGAGATCATTAATGCAGCGGTAATAGCAAAGCATAAGACAGACTTGGATAAAGACTTCAAAAGAAGGTTTGAACAATATTTTCCTTCGTCTTCATGGGGAAGCGGAAACTTTAAAATTCGCTACTCCGTAGGTCAAGAATTCATTGAAATTTACAGGAAGTCAGGAGCTAAAAAAAGCTCATCAGAGATAGTTTTGAGTTACTCTGACTTCTACAAAAATGAGTTTACTAAATTAAGAAATGTTATGCAAAGGCAAGTTGAGAAAGTTGTTGAGAAAGTTGCTGAACAAGACATGCAGGTCAGTATTTTAGCTCGATATGATGTCATCTATGATATACAACGCTCTTTTCTGCATAGAGTAATAGAAAAATTGGATAAAGTCGCAACTTTTTCACAGTTATATATTCCTGCTGGTAGGTCATTTTTTGCGAATCTCAAAAGCAGTATTTTCACCTTCTTGTCAAAAAATAATGCTGTCGATCCATTTCTTATTGAATTTGGAACTTATTATGAAAACATGAAAAGTCCAGTTAGATTGAGCAGATTCCGAAGAGGTACAAGAAGTACAGATAACCAACAGCTAAATCAGCTAAATGATGAAATATCTTCTCTAAGCGAGAAAATTCTTTGTGGAAAATATTTCCAAGAAGGTGGAGAAGACTATCTTGAGTTAGATGAATGTAGAAAGATAAGTATTGCGAATTCCTCATCTGGGCAGCAGGAAGCACTCCCATTAGCCATTATTCTTAGAACAATTGCACTTACAAAACCAAAAGCAAAAGCGGGGGGGAATTCCATATATATCGAAGAGCCTGAAGCGCATATCTTTCCAGCAGCGCAGAGAGATATGGTAGAGTTAATCTCTACGGTTTATAACTCTCGTAAAGATAGCCTGCAATTTCTCATTACAACGCATAGTCCTTACGTCCTGACTGCATTCAACAATCTCCTTCAGGCGGGTTTTTTGGCAATTGGTGCAACCGAAGAAAAAATACAAGCAATATCTCGCTATGTTCCACAGTCTAGATTTATCAATCCAAGTGAGATTACTGTGTACTCATTATCAGGTGGCTATTCTCGATCTATTCTTGATACTGAAACTGGATTGATAGATACCAACATTATTGATGAGGTATCCAATGAATTAGCAGTTCAGTTTGATCAACTTCTTGATATTGATTCATGAGAGGTTTTCAAGATTGTGAGACCGTTAGTAGTGATCCAAATATTGTCGTCTCCGACCCTGGCAGCCGAAACAATCGCAGTAAATTCCGTTTACATAACCCAAAACGGACTTCTATCAGAGTTGTTCAGGTTGATGATTGTCTTGTCAAAGAAGGTATAAGATGTGATTATTTGCTTGTATTGCCAAGTGAACAAGAAGTTTATATAGAACTAAAAGGGTCTGACGTTAAACGTGCAGTTGAGCAGATTGCCAAATCAATTGAGTTATTAGCCTGCAATTGTCATTCTGTCATCAAACTTTGCTTTATTGCAAGTACGAGATGCCCAACTAATTCAACCGAAATTCAGAATTTGAAGAAAAAATTCAGGAAAAAGTATAACGCCCAAATCACTATAAAGAATGGAGAAATTACTCACACCTACGATTCAGAATGACTTTTCAAACTCAACAATGTATTTGAATGTATTTGAATGGCTGAATCCTGAGTCTTAAGGGATAGCCTTGCTGTATCGTCCCCACCGGGAGAGGAAGCCGCCCAACTACATTTTCAACTGCCATAACGGTGCGGGCTTGTGATTAGTTAAATCAACTAAATTGAAACTAAATCGAATAATGGAGCGGAAATGACTTGGCTTCCTTGGGTCTGATATAAACTCGCTGCTGGGGCACTAGTTGCAGCTCAGCAAAACGTTCCCGGCTGAGATTAGCTGTAACTACCTGTCCATCATCGAGGACAAGCTCAGCCTGGATTTCCCAGCCAAGGTGGATGATTCGATCGACCCTAGCACCAGCCCCACTGGGAGTAGTATCAATAATCACATCGTGGGGACGTAGGAAAACCTCCGGGTGAGCCGCATCAAATCCCCCGGATTGAAAAATTCTCGAAGAACTGGGCAAAACATTAACCGGGCCCACAAAACTCATCACAAAAGGGGTCGCCGGGTGGTCGTAGATTTGAGCTGGGGTGCCGACCTGCTCAATCCGCCCCTGGTTCATAATCACAATTTCATTGGCCACTTCCATGGCTTCTTCCTGGTCGTGGGTGACAAATACCGTGGTCACGTGTACCTCGTCGTGGAGACGGCGTAGCCAAGCCCGTAAATCCTTACGAACCTTGGCATCCAGGGCCCCGAAGGGTTCATCTAGTAGCAGCACCTTGGGTTGGGCCGCCAATGCCCGGGCCAGGGCGACCCGCTGGCGTTGACCGCCGGAAAGCTGGGAAGGGTAGCGATCGCCCAAGCCCCGCAATTGCACTAACTCTAAAAGCTCGTCTACACGCTGTTCAACTTGGCTCCTGGGGGTAGAGCGGATATCCAAGGCAAAGGCAATATTGCGACGCACAGTCATGTGCCTAAACAGGGCATAGTGCTGGAATACAAAACCAATGTTGCGCTCCTGGACACTCTGATGGGTTGCATCCTGACCGGTCAACCAGATTTTGCCCGCATCGGGTAGCTCCAAACCAGAAATCAAACGCAGTAGAGTAGATTTTCCTGAGCCTGAGGGCCCAAGCAAAGCCACCAGGGAACCACTCTCGATACTGACGCTGACTTGATCCACAGCCACAAAACTGCCGAACCGTTTGGAAACCTTCTCAACCACAATTGCCATTACTTATCCCCGCTGAATCACCGAATAGCCGATGTAAATACCGTAATTTATACCAGATTTACCGGGCTTCGTAAACCATTGCCCTAGCTGTTCTGGCCATGGCTTCTGGGGGATACTTCCCGGGCCGTATTTGGAGATTGAAAATCGGAGGTTTGCCCAATTGTTTCCGTCGAGGGGATGGGTTGGTTTTGCAGGAGAGCTTCAATTTTTTCGATCATGACCGCTTTAGGCTGTTCCCCGATGGATTGGGCGATCGCCTGGCCAGACCGATTGAAAAACACAAAATGAGGGATGCCGTTGACCCGGTAGGTACGCATCTCCGGCAGCCACTTGGTATTGTCCACATTCAGCATCGAAAAGTTGAGCCGATCGCGGTAGGTCTGTTTCAGCTCAGCAAACTCCTTAGCCATGGCCTGACAACTAGTGCACCAATCGGCATAAAACTCAGCTAGGGTCGGCTTACCATTGGTGAGAGCCTGTTCCAAAGGCACGGCTTCCCTGGCCTGGGCTTCTAAGCTTAAAGCCGGGCTTGGCAATCGCTGAGCCAAAAATAAAGCCCCAGCTAAGACCACCGCCGCAAGAACAAGCAAAATATTACTAATTGATTTGACAGGGCTAGCTTGCATATATTCAAAAACCTAAATAAAGTTAACCTGGATTTACCCCAGGGGATTTTCTACAATTGAGTCATTCAGATTCAGCAGCTAAACTAGGATAGGGCCGTTTGCTTGCCTAATTTGAGCAGTTTCATCTCCATCAAAAATATAACAAAACTGTCAACAACCCCACTCATAAGGGGATGGGGTTTCCCAGAGGTCTTTATGAAGAAGCGGGTGACATTGACTTTTCCCCGGCGAGCAATTCAAATGCCAGTTACCTACCGCCTGGCCAGGGATTTTAATGTAGCAGCCAACATCATTCGCGCCCAAGTTGCCCCCAACCAAGTTGGTAAAGTAGTAGTAGAGTTATCCGGAGACATCGACCAACTGGAATCAGCCATAGAATGGATGCGCTCCCAGGATATCCAAGTTTCCCTAGCCAGCCGGGAGATTTTGATTAACGAAGACTGTTGCGTAGATTGCGGACTCTGTACAGGGGTCTGCCCCACAGAGGCCTTGACCCTAGAACGCCAGACTTTCCGGCTTAATTTTGTCCGATCGCGCTGTATTGTCTGTGAGCAGTGTATCCCCGCTTGCCCCGTCCAAGCTATTTCCACTAACCTCTAAAGCCCTATGCTCAAGTTCACCTGGTCTTCTACCCTACTTGCGATCGCCTGTGCAATCATCCCCCAAACTGCCCTGGCCCTGCCCGGCCAATCCCGTGCCGAGGTGATCAGTTGGATTAGCAGCAACCCCACCCTCCGCCCCGCCCTTGGGGATGGCTTGAGCGTGCGTAAATTCAACACCGCCGCCCAACGCTTTAGCTTTGAAGCCTCCGTCTTGCCAGTTTCCTCACTGATCAACATCACCGCCAACGATGTGATTCGCAAAGAGCAAATATCTTTTTATGACTTGGTTAATGGCGTAACGGTCAGTCGCCTCGAAGAGTCTCTGCGGGTCATCTATGGTGCAGATATCTACTTTGATTACGTCCAAGCTAGGGTAATCTACCAATACCCGACCCTCGCGCAAATCGAATTATCCCGTCGCCAAAACCTGCCTCTGCTGTCTGCTCGCCAGGGAGAATTGCGCCTGGGGAACCGGTTTGCCTACTGGTACGAAATCACTGCCGCCGAGGGTAACCCCGCCGCCAATGGCCAAATCACAATTTTTCTGCGCGAAGATCTAGACCGCCTAGAAGTAGAAATAAGAAACCGAATTTAGCAAAACGGTTAGAATGGGAGGCTAGTAAACTTGTGGAGGTATGTATGCGCCTGAAGCTTTTCTTGGGGACAGTGATCGCCCTTACCATTATCCTCGGTGCCACTCCCGGTTCCGCCCAAGAACGCACTAGCTGTTCGGTGGTGGTGCGTGGTCTGGAGCCGGGTTCACGGGTAAACATGCGATCAGGCCCAGGAGTTGAGTTTGATTCTAGGGGCTATGTGCTGGTTGGCCAAGAGGTAACACTCCTGAGTAACAATGTGCGGAGGAGTGTCGATGGCCGATTCCTAGGGCGACCAGAACAACGTCGCGATCGCAACGGAGTAATTTGGTATCTAGTCGAATACCTAGAAAGCCGCACCAGGGGGTGGATTAGGGGCGATTTTATCGGCGATCCCGACTGCGGCACCATCGGCAGCACTGACAGCTTATTGAATGCCGCCGCTAATACCGCTGACCATTAAATCCCTGCCCAAGCCTCCCTAACTACTGCTGGGGGGTGTGGTTTTTTGGGCTAAGGCTGCCACTTCCAACTGCTCTAAGTTCCCTTGCTCATTGATTACAGCGATCGTCCTCGGCCCATCAGCAATCTCCGGCGAGTTTGAGTTCAAGATATAGAGATAGCGCCTCTGACTACTTTTTTCAAGAACATAAACCTGCATAAACTCCTCATCCCGGTGAGAAGTGATGCTGTAACCCTGGGCGCGTAATTTCTGCATCAACGGGCCAGACTCGCCGACTATCTGCCGCCAGTTACCGGCCACCTGCCAGCAGCCATCACGCATACCGCAGGTAGTGGCTCCCTCCAAGCTAGCAAACACATCCCCCCCAAAAACTACCGGACTAGGCAAGGGGCTAGGACTGGGCAATGGTTCCGGGCCAGGCAAAACACTAGGTAATGGCTCCGGTCTGGGTAAAGGACTGGGCAATGGTTCCGGGCTAGGCAAAACACTAGGTAATGGCTCCGGTCTGGGCAATGGTTCCCGGCTAGGCAAAGCACCAGATGACGGCTCCGGTCTGGGCAATGGTTCCCGGCTAGATACAGGCTTGGGGCTAGGCGGCAAACTGGATACTGGTTCAGGATTAGGTGATGGGCGGGGAGTTGGCTTTACTCCAGTTGGGGAAGCTTGCGGGGTAACCCTCACCGCCACCCTCTGGGGAGTTGGTTTGGCCGGGCTGGGGCGGACTTGGACAGCTTGAGGTTCTGGAGGCAATGGCCAAGCCAGTAGAAGCCCATGCAGCCCAAGGGAAGCAGTCAATAAAAGCGATCGAACCAAAACAGAAGGATACATAACACCAAAAATGAAAGGCAAAAGGCGACTATAACCTTCTGCCAAACAAGAGAACGGGAGTAAATATCTTAGCGCCAGCCTCCACGATCCATAATTCTGAGGGCTTGGGCATTGTTAGCTGCATAGATGCCAGCATTGAGCTGATCGCTCTTAAAATTATCACCAAAGCTCCTCAAGACTGGACTCATCTCTACACCAGCTACCACAGGGTATTCATTATTACTCTCGGCAAAGATACGCTGCGACTGGGGACTTACCAGATGCTCTAGGAACTGAATCGCCCCTTCCCGATTAGGAGAAGTAGCCACTACCCCACCACCGCTGATGTTAACATGGGTACCGCGATCGCCTTGGTTAGGGAAAAACACCCCAATCTTAGCGGCTGCCTGCCGGTCTTCCTGCTTATTTGACCTAATTAGCCGGGGCAAATAGTAGGTATTTACAAACGTGAGATCAGCCCGACCAGCAGCCACAGCCATAATTTGAGCAGTGTCATTACCTTCTGGGTTACGGGCAAAATTAGCCACCAACCCCCGTACCCACTCTAAAGTTCTGTCTTCACCAACAGCAGCAAGGATAGAGCCGGTCAAGGACTGGTTGTATACATGACTAGAAGTCCGAGAAATCAGGCGACCCCGCCACTTGGGATTAGCTAAATCCTCATAGGTAGAAAGCTCACTGGGGTTAACCCGATCCTTGTTGTACATAATTACCCTAGCCCGCTTCGACAAGCCATACCATTGACCATCCGGATCCTGGAGGCTAGCGGGTACAGCATTATTCAAGGTGCTAGAAGAAATCCGCTGGAGAATACCAGCCTCCTTAGCCCTGTGCAAACGCCCCGCATCAACGGTGATTAAAACATCCGCTGGGCTATTGCGCCCCTCCCGACGGATGCGCTCAATGAGTTGGTCTGCATCTGCTTCCACAAGGTTGACCCTGATACCCGTGTTACGGGTGAAGGATTCATACAGGGCATTGTCTGTATCGTAATGCCTGGCCGAGTAGAGATTCACGACTCGGCTTTGGGCTTTGCTGCTAAAAGAATTGAGTGCCACGACTGCCGTTGCAGTGCCAGAGGCGAGAAAAACGCGCCTTGTAATAGTCATTGGTTCACCAGATTTTTGTTTAGAGCACTACATCTGCCCTAGCTATCCAGATGTAATTGCGATTTATTCCTAAAATAATCTAGGTCTTCTGCAAATAATTGTCAATTATTTTTCAGGAAATATATTTATTACTCCTGTATAGATTCCTGTAGTATTTATTTTGAGCAGAAATTACCAGACCAGACAATTAAAATACTATTGCGATGCTGTTAGTTCTTAGTGCTATTAACTACGAATTAAGTTGTGGTGCAGTTGCTTTTTATTAGCATTTGCTTAGTAAGTTCATCCAGACCAGAGGTATATTTGAGCACTTAATTGGTTAGATTTTGTTTGAGTCTCAGAGATTTGTGGGCATCGGTGGATTAGAGTGAGTCGAGATATTTTTTAATCTCGTGGTTGTAGGTCATCACTCTGTAATTCATGTAAATGAGGTAATGTGAATTCGGGCTAAGCCAGAAATCATATTATCCCGTCGTCAATTTAACCATTTGGCAACAACATTACTAGACTCCGTCTGAATTGCATCGGATCAATGCCTCTGACTCAACCTGACTTTAAGCAACTAAAATCAGTTACTTTTAGTGATGACTCAGGGTTGCCAAGTAGGCTCGCCAGCCCCCCAAATGTGAAATGTCTGGGGCGTTGACCACTGCAAATGATTCGCACAAAAATCCCTTGACTTCTTCTCCGTCTTCTAAAATCAGGGTGCCAATTCCGAGGGGGGAAGGAATCTGATTGACAAGGCGGCCAAATCCAGCCGGGGGTAATTCCCACACTTCTAGCTCGATCGCATAACCTTGATTATCGGCTTGGCGAATCAGACCAGGCTTGGGAATTGCCCCCCCGGCCAGGGCGTAGAGTCGATAAATTGGACTAGTCCGGCACGATCGCACTAGGGTACCCTGCTCATCGGTCAGTTGGTGGTTGAGGGGTTGGCCCGTCAGGTGGGCACCAACCACGGCGATTTTAATTCGAGGTTCAGACATAGTTTATTCCTTAAATTTCCCTAAATAAGGATGTGAGTTGCTCCTAAGGTGCCTCCCAATTCGGTGTGGAAGCGGTGGCCAAGCTCGCACAGGAAGTGGTCTTGCCAAGCTGCTGCCATAAAGGTCACCCCCGTGGGTAGCCCGTTGGCTTGAAAACCATTGGGAACCGCGATCGCGCTCAGGTCTAGCAGATTAACAAAATTAGTGTACAGTCCCAGGTTGCGGTTCAATTCCACAGGCTGGGCAGTCACCTGGTCAATGGTATAAATTGTCCCAGTGGTGGGCATAACCAATACATCTACGGGTTGTTGGGCAATTTGTCGCTCTAGGGCCTTGAGCCGATAAAGATCGCGGTAGGCACTCACCGCATCAATCGCCGCCCCCCGGCGGATTATCCCCTTCACCGTGGGGTCAAGCCCTGGGCGATCGACCGCCACAAACTCCCCTACCGCAGCGGTGCGCTCAGCCAACCAAGCCCCTTCATAGAGCAGGGCTGCGACCTCTGCGTAGGGCTGAAAGTTGATCTGGGTAATTTGGCAGCCCCAATCTTGCAGCCGGGCTAGGGTTTTTTGATAGTTGGCAGCTGCATCTTGATTACCGAAAAATTCTAAAACATCAGGAACACCAAACCTCAGACTAGCCAAGTTGTCCAGTTTTAACTGGTCGGGCGATCGCTCGATCCGAGCAAAAATATCCTCCGGGTCAAAGCCCCCAGCCACCTGCAACACCCGCTGAGCATCCACACAGGTCAAAGCAAAAATTGAAACACAATCAAGGCTCCGCACCGCCGGCACTACCCCCTTGGTGCTGATATATCCCCTAGTCGGCTTGAGGCCAACAATATTATTGAAAGCTGCGGGAACCCGCCCAGAGCCAGCCGTATCTGTGCCCAGGGCAAAACTGACCAGCCCAGCTCCCACTGCCGCCCCAGAGCCAGAACTGGAGCCGCCGGGAATGTAATCTGCACAAAACAAGTTACGGCAAATACCATAGGGCGATCGCGTCCCCACTAAGCCCGTGGCAAACTGGTCTAGGTTGGTTTTGCCAATGGGAATCGCGCCAGCTGCGCAGAGCCTAGCAACCACCGTAGCCGATGTGGCCGGGGTGTAGGCAAATTCTGGGCAAGCCGCCGTAGTTGGTGTCCCAGCCCAGTCAATATTATCCTTGAGGGCAAAGGGTATTCCGTACAGGGGCAGGTCTGGCGAAGTTTGGGCGACCCTGTCCAGGGTGTCTGCCAAGGGAGCCAAGTAAATCCACAGAGCCGGGTCATTGTGCTGGGCAATCTGGTCGTAAACCTGCCGGATTAGAGCCTCTGGGCTGATAGTCCGGCTCTGGTACGCCTGGTGGAGCGATCGTATCCGCAAATCAAGCATACCTACTCCCAATGAACTACCCGCCCTGCCGAAAAAGTTTGGACTATGCCATTTTTTAGACGCACCAAAAGCCTCCCTTGGTTGTCTACTCCCGCCCCATGGCCGACCACAGTCGAGGTACCAGTTTGGAGGGTCAACCAACGACCATAGAGAAAGTCGCGATCATGCAACTGGGTCAGCAGACTAGCGTAATCCCCAAAACTAGCCGCCTGGCGCAGATAATGTCGCAGACGGTCAAGTAAATCCAAAGGCTGCGGAACCCGCTGGCTCAACTGCTGTAAGCTAATTGCCCTGTCAGCGATCGGAGTAGCCTCTAAATTTAGACCAATCCCGATAATCACACGGCTAGAGGCGGCCGCTTCGCAGAGAATGCCCGCCAATTTGCGCCCCTGGGCATACACATCATTGGGCCATTTCCAAGCCAAGCACCGCACTGGAGTCAAATCTTCCACCGCATAGATGACTGCTAAACCCGCCACCACACTCAAGGCCGGCATCCGCTGCCTCTGGAGATGATCTAGTACAAAGCTAGCCGTTAGTACCCCCGGTGGCGACTGCCAAACTCGGCCATGTTGGCCCCGCCCGGCGGTCTGCCGGGGAGTAAACACCACATCCCCATCCTTAAGGCTAGGACGAGCGATCGCCCAGCTATTGGTACTCGGACAACTCGGCAGCCAATGCAACCAAGACGGTATAGATGAAATTTCAAGCACAGGCACTACGATAACTGGTAATTTCAAATCATACCCGGCAACAGCCCAAATCTTAAAGCAATTTTTCAACAAGCCAGCCCTATCCACAAATTAAGGATTTTCAGCCCCCAGACCACGGCTCCCTCAAACTTGACCAGGGTGGGAGCCGTTTTCCTCCTCGTAGTTAAGCTCAAGGGCATCCTCCGCCACAGTAATCATTTCCTCAAGATTGCTGTCCTGGGCAATTGGAACATCCAAGCTATACTGCCCAGAACGAATCTTGCGCCGAATTTCGATAAACTGCTTGAGGGCTGTGCGGCGGTTCTCGATGAACTTACTCCAAAACCCCGGTAAAAAAGTATCCATGGTCTTGGCCAAGGCCCAGGTTTCCAGATTCATCATTTTGTAGCGCATCTGATGGGATTGCTCAATTTTCTCCATCAGTTCCCGCACCTCGTCTGTGGCCGGAGTGTGAAAGTCAGAAAAATTGTAATCTTGGTCTGGATCGCTCATGGAACCATTAACTAGCATCAACCGGAATTTAGTTTACCTAGGTAAAATACAATGGCAGCAATGGGTCCGGCATCTTTAAAAGCTGCCTGGGATTGTGCGGCTAGTCCATGCTGACCAGGCGCTGCCTATGGTAATTGCCAATTCCAATCTAGAAGAAGTAGCGGCCCCCTTGTGACTATCTTATAGACTAATACACTAGTAGCAGGCTGAAAATTTTTGCCCCTTTTTGCCCCAAGTTGCGATCAACAGCTGGTACCTTTGCCCCAAAAGCTGCGATCGCCCACAAGTCGATACCCCTAAATTTGCCGTGATGCTCCACTGTGCCAATAGCAACTGCCAAGCAGCTAATCCCATAAATAGTGACATCTGCCAAAACTGCGGCACACCTCTAGTGCGGCGCTATCTGTGGATTGCGGGTGTAGCCCTGCCCAAAGAGCAGGTCGCTCAAATGATCGCTGGCCGCTACTTGATTAAGCATCCCCGGATTGTCTTAGATACTAAACCGGCCCTTGTTCCCCAGTTTACTGAAGACATCCCGCCCCAGATCGTCAATTACCTCAAGCTATTTCCCTACCGTCTCCACGTGCCCCAGGTCTATGGTCTGGCTAGCCCCACCTACCCCCTGTGGTTCCTGGAAACCGCCGCCGTAGCCCAGGGGGTTTTAGCTCCACCAATCACTAAGGTTTGGGCCGGGGCTTCCCCCCTGCGGCAGTTGCATTGGCTCAAGCAAATTGCTCAACTGTGGCAGCCTTGCAGTGAAAATGGGGTAATCTCTAGCCTTTTGAATTGGGAGCTTTTACGGGTGCAGGGGCCCCTTGTCAATCTCTTGGAACTACAGCTTGACGGGCAGCCCACCCCAAAACTGCGGGATCTGGGTCTGGCTTGGCAGGTGCTAGCCACCTACAGTAACCCCTTGACTGATTTTTTGGCCTGTGTGGCCCAGCAGCTAGAGCAGGGAGAAATTGCTACCTCTGGGGAGTTGGTGGCAGTTCTAGCCCAAGCGATCGCCAATCAAGCCGGGGTAGGACAACACCACTACACCTTTATCTGTGCCACCGATAAGGGCCCAAACCGGGAGATCAATGAAGATTCCTGCTATCCCAAGCCAGATGAATTAGGTAAAGGGGAAGCAGTTTTAGTGATCGTCTGCGATGGAATTGGCGGCCACGAAGGGGGGGAAGTGGCCTCCCGCCTAGCCATTGACAGCCTAGAACAACAGCTCAACCACCCCTCCGGCCAACAGATCCCAGCCCAGATCTGCCAAGAGATTTACACAGCTAATCGGGTAATTAATGACCGCAACGACCAGGAAAACCGCCAAAGCCGCCAGCGGATGGGCACTACCCTAGTCTTGGCTAAGGGGGTGGCCCACCAGTTATATATTGCCCACGTGGGAGACAGCCGAGCCTACTGGATCACCAAGCAGGGCTGCTACCCAATCACAGTTGACGATGACATCGCTTCGCGGGAAGTACGGCTGGGTTATGCCCTATACCGGGATGTGCTGCGCCACCAGTCGGCTGGCTCCTTGGTGCAAGCGGTGGGCATGATGCCCGCTGAATCGCTGCATCCTCATGTCAATGAGCTGGTGATTGATGAAGATTGTGTGATACTACTGTGCTCTGATGGTCTGAGCGATTACGATCGAGTCGAACAATATTGGCAAAGAGAAATTCTGCCCATCTTGACAGAACAACGGGATTTGACTGCCACAGCCCAGCGCCTGATCGCCATAGCCAATGAAAAAAATGGCCACGATAACGCCACGGTCGCCCTAATCCATTGCCAGTTTCAAGGGGAGCCGAGCCTCAATGAGGCCATACCCCTAGCCCCGACCCGGATTATGGTCCCCCCCAAGCGATCGCTCCCCTGGGGGGTAGGCCTACTCAGTGCCCTCGGTCTGGGTGCAGGCCTGGGGGTATGGTATTGGTTCAACGCCCGCCCGACTCCCCCGGTAGTCACCACCAACCCCTCACCTCAGCCCAGCAATTGGCAAGTGGGTGATCGCCTCCGGCTCAAGGTAGCCACTACCGTTCCCACCACAGCCAATCCCCAGCAGCGCCTAGATTTGCCCCCAGGCACAATCCTCCAAGTGGCCAAGCAGACCACCGCCCCCGACCAAGAGGAACGGACAGAATTGCTGATTTGTAGCTCTCCCAATCCGGGAGTTGCGGGCAGCATTACCCTTGTCACCTCTGCCCTGCCGGGCTTGAGTGACCCCGCCTACCCCCGTCGCTCCCAGGGAAGGCTGGGCAGGTGCTGATGCGATCCCTAGCTGTAGGACTACTCTGCTGCCTACCATTACTAGGCTGCAATCAGTTATGGGTAAACACACCGCCCCAGATTATCCCCGGTGATATTAACAGCCAAGCCCCAGACCAGTACCCCAGCTACAGCAGTGATGGCCGTTATTTGGCCTTGGCTTCCGATCGCAATCTGAATCGAGATATTTTTTTATACGACTTGCAGCAGCGGGTCTTAATTGAGCTACCGGGGCTGAACCGCCCTGATTCCAGTCAAGACCAACCCGCCCTCAGTGCTGATGCCCGACTGATTGCCTATGTGTCCACCGAGCGGGGCAAACCAGATATTTTTGTGTACGATCGCCAAACCCAGCGCAGCCAACTCCTGACTGCCGGGCTACGGGGCACCGTCCGCCACCCGACCATCACCGGGGACGGCCGCCTAGTGGCCTACGAATCCAGTACCCTGGGGCAGTGGCACATTGTGGTTATGGACCGGGGAGCAAATCCCCCTTAACCTGAGTCATTGGCCCAAAATTGCCATACTTACCCCAAAAAAATACAATTGAGGGGTACCCAGCCCCGACTAGACTAAAACTTGCAATCTAGCTGATCCCTATGAAACGTTCGACTATTTTTACTTCCGGCCTACTTGCGATCGCAGCTACCCTGACCCCAGCCCTCAGTTCTCCAGAATTGCCCCTAGCCAGAGTTAAACCCGTCTTGGCCCAGACCGACGAACAGGTAAATATTCGAGTTTATCAAGCCGCCAGCCCCGCCGTAGTCTCGATCCGCACCGCTGACAGCACTGGTAGCGGCGTAATTATTAGCCCAGATGGCTTGATTGTCACCAATGCCCACGTGATCAGTAACCCCAGCAACATCCGGGTGATCCTAGCTGACCGCCGCGAATTTCCTGCCCAAGTGGTCGGCTACGACACCACGGGTCAAGATCTGGCTATGCTCCGGATCAGCGCCACCGCACTGCCCACAGTCCGCCTAGCCCGCCCTGGATCAGTGCAAATTGGCCAGCGGGCTTTTGCGATCGGCAATCCTTTCGGGAGATTTGCTGGCACCTTCACCACCGGCATCGTTAGCCGCATCGACCAAGAACGCGGGTTTATTCAAACCGATGCAGCCATCAATCCTGGTAACTCCGGTGGCCCACTGCTCAACAGCAGTGGTGAACTGATCGGGATCAACACGGCGATTTTTACAGGCAATCGCTCCCGAGAAGGTGGAACGACCGGTAATATTGGCATTGGCTTCGCCATCAATATCGATCGCGTCACCCCCTTCATCGAAGCAGGGCGCGCCAACCGCTTAGCCGCCAGCCCACCCCAAGGCGGAAACCGAGTCGCCGGAGCACGCCGCCCCCCTATAGAAATCACCCTGAATGGCAACCCCATCACCGGCCGACTGACAGCCGAAAGTAATGTCCTGGCAGAAGACAATAGTTTCTATGACCTCTACTCCTTCGCCGGCCGGCGTGGTCAACAGGTCAACATCGAAATGTCTAGCCGCGAGGTCAACTCCTACTTGATTTTGCTCAACCCCGACGGCACCGTGCTTGCCCAAAACAATGGAGCCAACACCAACCGCACCGCTAGGGTCAACGTCACCCTCCCCCGCGATGGTACCTACTCAATCCTTGCTAACACAACTAATGCCAGGGAAATGGGTGCTTACAGCCTGAGGGCAGCCGTTGGCGGCCCATCTCCTAGTCCCAACAATAGTCCCAGACCCAGAAATAGCCCCAGCCCAGTTACTGGTGGGGTGATTCTCCAGGAGCAGGGGGTGCTCGATCCCAGTACCGCAAGGGTGCTGGAATCCGATGGCAGCCTGTATCGCTCCTATAATTTCCAGGGGCAGCAGGGGCAGCGGGTGACCATTGAGCTTTCCAGCCCAGACTTTGACACCTATTTGGCTTTGCTGGATGAAAATGATGTACTGGTCGAGCAAAACGATGACATTGACGATCGCAACACCAACTCCCGGATCGTGACCACCCTGCCCCGTACCGGCCGCTACCAAGTCATTGTCAATGCCTTTGATCGCTCCGGCCGGGGCCGGTTCCGCCTAGTTGTCCGCTAACTTGAAACAACTGAGGCCCGGACATCGGAGTCCTGAAACAGGGGAGTGCTCAGGTAGCGCTCCCCAAAACTATGCTGGATCATCACCAATAGCTTGCCTGCATTTTCTGGGCGCTGGGCAACTTTGATGGCCGCACACAACACAGCCCCCGTGGAAATCCCCGACAGGATACCCTCCTCGCGGGCTAAGCGTCGTCCGTAGGTGATCGCCTCTTCATCGGTGACTGTAATCACCTCATCAACAAAGTTGAGATCGAGAACTTCCGGCACAAACCCCGCCCCAATCCCCTGAATTTTATGGGGCCCCGGCTTGCCTCCTGACAAAACCGGGCTATTGGCCGGCTCCACGGCGATCGCCTGAAACCCCGGCTTACGCTGCTTGATCACCGCCGCTACCCCGGTAATCGTACCGCCCGTGCCGACCCCGGACACCACAATATCCACCGCACCATCGGTATCATCCCAAATTTCGATCGCCGTCGTATCTCGATGAACTGCCGGATTAGCTGGATTACGAAACTGCTGCAACATATAAGCTTGGGGCAGAGTATCAACAATTTCCTGGGCCCTGCGGATACAACCACTCATCCCCTGGATACCCGGAGTCAGCTCCAGCTCAGCTCCATAAGCCTGGAGCATAGCCCGCCGCTCAGTACTCATGGTATCTGGCATAGTTAAAATCAACCGGTATCCCTTGGCCGCCGCCGCCATCGCCAAAGCAATTCCAGTATTACCAGAAGTCGGTTCCACTAAAACCGTCGTACTGGGATTGATCAAACCATCAACCTCTGCCTGGGCAATCATATTTGCTCCAATCCGATCCTTCACTGAAGCCGAGGGGTTCATCCCCTCTAACTTCACTACGATCTGAGCATGGCAACCTTCCGCCTTGGGAATGCGATTCAGTTGGACTAGGGGGGTATGTCCGATTAGAGCTGTGATATCTTGAGCAATACGCATAGGGATACTGGAGTATTAAATGTAGTACATGATATCCCTTTGCTTTCTGGAGTCGCGCTTTTCTAACAAATCTTTTACTGTATATTTGGCCAGAATACTCTGGGCACTCCAGTGGGACTCCTGCCAAATTTCTGTAATTACTGCCATCTCTGGACTGAGGGATTTATTTTCTTGATCTTTGGCTGTGTTTACGGCCCCCTCTAAGCAATGGAGTGCGTCAAGAACAGTAATTTGCCAAGGGGCCCGGGCTAAAATATAGCCCCCTTTGGCTCCCCGCTGGCTTTTGACGAGATTACCCCGGCGCAAGGTGGCGAGGAGTTGCTCTAGGTAGCGATCGGGGATATCTTGGCGGGCGGCCACTTGGCGAATTTGTAGTGGTTCTCCAGTCTGATAGGCCGCTGCCAGTTCGATCAAAGCCAGTAGAGCATAGGATGTCTTGGAAGATAATTCCACGTTTAGTTCACCACTAGGGAATGAGTGGTATTATACTACGGTTTTCCTATGGGATTTCTCAGAACTACTGCTGCATCATGGTGCCGATCGTCTGCTGGAGTTGGGCGATCGCCTGGAGCTGATAATCACCAGTTTCCTGGAGTTGATTGAGACCATTGGCCATCTCTTCTAGCCTCTGTCGAATATCATTGAGGCGGTCTTGGACGGGCTGGAGCATTTCTTGGTAGGTATCAACTTGAGCCGATAGGGTAGCCATTTGTTGTTTGTTTTGCTGCCACTCCTGCTCTAGCTGCTCAAGGTCACGCCTTTTTCCATCAAGGTCACCCACCTGCCGGTTAAAAGTTTCCTGCAACTGTTGCACGCTATTCTGCATTTCAGAAACTTGGGTTTCCCAACGTTGCAGTTCCTCAGTCTGTTGCTGGCTCTGACTCTCCAGCTGACTGAGGACTGGGCCTAGATCGATACGCTGATCACCCTCCTCATCAGGAATACCCTGGCGTTTTCTCAGAATCCGTTGGTGCTGGTGGAAAATTTCTTCGCGCTCCCGGAGAGTTTTACGTTGGCCGATCAAAGTTTCTTCTAACATTTGGTAGCGGTCTTGTTCTTCAGCCATCTCACCCTCTAGGGTGAGGCGGTCAAAGTCATTAGCTTGGTTGATTTTAGCCTGAACCTCATCAATGACCTGTTTTTGGTAGCGCAACTCCTCCTCCTGGTCATTGACAAACCGGACAAATTTATCCGTTTCCTGCTGGAGATGGCTGACCAAGCTCTCTAATTCCCCTAGGGGCATCTGCTCTAGGTGCTGGATATCCACAGATTTACTAATTTTGATTCCCGAGGAACTGACCGCCAAACGGGATAGCTGCTGGTGGAGGTCTTCCTGCTGTTGTTTTTGGGCAGTCAGAATTTGGAGAGCCTCCTGCTTACTTTCAAGGGACTTTTGCTGGGCCTGGAGTTGGGCTTTGATTTCATCTACAGAAGCTTGGAGTTGCTGGAGTTCCTGTTTTTTGTTGGGGAGTTCCTGGGTCTGGCGATCGACTGTCTGCTGGAGTTGGCTGGCACTTTGACGATGCTGGTCTAGGCGTGCCCAGTGTTGATTTAGGATTTCCTGCTGTTGATTGAGAAAATCCCAGGCTTGGTTGAGGTGGTCACGGACTAATGCCGTGGGAGGCACAGCCCCAGACAATTGATTTAATATGCTTTGGATGTAATTGGCCTGCTCTTGGCCGAGGATAGCACCTTGATTAGCCTGGTTTTCCAAGCGAGCCTGCTCAGAGCGCAACTGCTCCCAGGCTAATTCCAATTCATGCCGGTTGCGATCGAGTTCCTCCTGGAGACGGGATGCACTATCTTGGGCAATATTGATTTCCTGGCGCTGTTGCTCTAATCGCTCAAACTCAGCCTCCATCTGCTGAATCTGTTCCAACTTGGCCTCCATTTCCATCTCGCGCCGGTTCAATTCCTGGCTTTGGTAGGTCAAGGACTGCTTCCACGCTTCGATTTCCTCTTCCCCTTGGCGAGATTTCTCTAGAGTCTTCGAGAATTGTTTGAATATTCCCAAAAGTTGACGAGCCGCTGGTTCAACATCCCCTTGAATTTGGCGGTTATTTCCCAAATTGACCATAACCATTACCCCAGACCCCAGGTTACTGACATCATCAGGGGCGGGGATCAGCTCTTCTCCCTGGACTTCGGCCCAACTTTGATCCGCTCTTTGACAAGCTAGTAGCTTGAGCTGGGCTTTATTTCCGCCAAAAACCCCGCCTTTTTGGATTTGTACTTCCGCTAAATACAGCACGCCAATAATCCCCTCGTCTTGCTGTGAAAATCTTTAAGTCAAGTTAATCTGAGTTCGCTGGTTTGAACCTAATTATACTGATCTAAACTTCAGTACTGCTGAAATTACTTGGATGTATTTAATGGATCCATTCAGTTCAGTAGTTCTAGGTGTAGGATAATGTATGACAAATTTCAATAAATGTATTTTAATAAATGTAAATAACGCATCGATGCAAGTAATCAGCTTTAGATGACTGTAGTTCCCTGGGTTGGCTAGACTCCCAGTACTTCTTTGGTCTTGATGGTCGCCTACTCAATGGCTGTAATCTTAACCCAGCTTTCTTGAACCTGACAAGAGATGCAATTCAAGTTCCCAGAGTTAGATGTGTGCAATCTTTGCTAGCTGTAGACTAGTTGTAGAGGTGTTAGACTGGAGGACTTCATCATGCAGGGAACTCTTAATGAAATCGATATCCGTAGCATCCTGCAACTAGTTGCCCTAGGTCAGCGCACTGGTGAGCTTTTAGTTGAAGCTTGGCAGACCGATCGCACCCAAGGTAAGTTTTGGTTCGTATTTTTTAGGGATGGCAAACTAGTGTACGCAGCTGATGGTAGTACTGGTTTACAGCGCCTCCAAGACTACCTATACCGATTCAAGGTCAATTTAGATGTTGGTAAACTACCCAGGGCAGTGGACACAGCACCAGAGTACAGCTATCTCTGGCAGTTGATTGAGAACCGCACCCTCAATCCGACCCAAGGGCGCAGTATTATCTACTGCATGGTCAAGGAAACTTTATTTGATCTGCTGACCCTACACCAGGGTTATTTTATTTTTGAGGGGGGATCAGGCCTCAGCCCGCAGTTGATGACTTGGGAGGTGGAGCCGACCCTAGCCGAGGCAATCAAGCAAGTCCAAGAATGGAAACAGTTTTATCCCTACATCCAATCCCCGGACCAGTGCCCAACTATTGTCGATCTAGAAAAGCTTCATGCTTTTTTACCAGAAAATGCTTTTAAGACCCTGGATAGATGGGCTGATGGGCAGACTTCCCTGCGTCAGATTGCCCGCTACTTAAACCGAGAAATCTTGGCAGTTACGAAAGCAATCTACCCCTGCATCCAACAGGGTTGGGTGCAAATCTCTCATCCTTCGCCAGCGGAGGACAATGCCTTTAGAGACATAGAGGTAAATGCCGAGGTTAAGATTCAGATTGCCTGCATTGACGATGATGAGACGATTGGTCAAGTCATTACCTATATGCTCCAAAAGCATGGCTACGAGGTCATGGTCATCAAGGAACCCCTGGCCAGTTTCCAGCAATTATTCCAACTTCCTCCCCAGTTAGTCCTGTGTGATTTGTCTATGCCCCAGCTAGACGGGTATGACTTGTGCGGAATGCTCCGTCAGTCAACCCTATTTCGACAGGTACCGATTATTATGCTGACTGGTCGTGATGGGTATATTGATCGCGTCCGGGCCAAAATGGTCGGAGCTACCGACTACCTCACTAAACCATTCCAAGAAGAAGAACTATTAATGCTTTTGGAAAAGTATCTCCCCAGCTAGCGTCTGTACCAAGACAAAAAAGGACTCCCAAGGTCGGGAGTCCAAATCAAATAGTTGCAAATAGTCGAAGCTACGGACTAGTCAATATCAGGCATATACAGCACTGGCTCAGTCTCGCGATCGATCCCCTTCTCAAAACCAGCCACAGCCGCCCGGGCCCGCCCAGCATGCCACAGGTGACCAACCAGGAAGAAGAAGCCCATCACAAAGTGGAAACAGGCCAACCAAGAGCGGGGCGAGACATAGTTAAAAGAGTTGATCTCAGTAGCTACGCCACCCACAGAGTTCAGAGAACCCAAAGGAGCATGGGTCATGTATTCGGCAGCCCGACGAGCTTGCCAGGGCTGAATATCATTTTGAATTTTATTCAAATCCAAACCATTAGGACCCCGTAGCGGCTCCAGCCAGGGGCCCTGGAAATCCCAGAACCGCATGGTTTCACCACCAAAGATGATTTCGCCCGTAGGAGAACGCATCAGGTACTTACCTAGACCAGTGGGGCCTTGGGCTGAAGCCACGTTAGCGCCCAACTTTTGGTCGCGGATCAAGAAGGTCAAAGCTTGGGCTTGGGATGCTTCTGGGCCAGTGGGGCCGTAGAACTCACTGGGGTAAGCAGTGTTGTTAAACCACACAAAGCAAGCAGCAATAAAGCCCATCAGAGATAGGGCACCCAAGCTGTAGGAGAGATAAGCTTCCCCAGACCAGACGAAGGCCCGACGTACCCAACCAAAAGGCTTGGTGAGAATATGCCAAATCCCGCCAGCAATACAGATGATGCCCACCCAGATATGACCACCGATGATATCTTCCATGTTGTTGACACTGACAATCCAGCCGTCACCTCCAAAGGGAGACTTGATCAAATAGCCAAAGATCACAGCAGGGTTCAAGGTCGGGTTAGTAATCACTCGTACATCCCCACCACCGGGGGCCCAAGTGTCATACACCCCGCCAAAGAACATGGCTTTAAAGACCAATAGCAAAGCGCCTAAACCCAGCAGGATCAGGTGATAGCCAATGATGTTGGTCATTTGGTTTTTGTCTTTCCAGTCGTAGCCAAAGAAAGAAGAGTACTCCTCTAAGGTTTCAGGGCCACGAATGGCGTGGTAGATACCACCAAAGCCCAGTACAGCAGATGAAATTAGGTGGAGGACACCAACAACAAAGAAGGGAAAGGTGTCAATGACTTCACCGCCGGGGCCCACACCCCAACCAAGGGTAGCAATGTGGGGGAGCAGAATTAAGCCTTGTTCGTACATAGGTTTTTCGGGGATGAAGTGAGCCACTTCAAACAGGGTCATGGCTCCAGCCCAGAAAACGATTAGACCGGCGTGGGCAACGTGGGCACCTAATAGTTTGCCGGATAGATTAATTAGACGGGCATTCCCAGACCACCAGGCAAAGCCGGTTGAGTCTTGGTCACGCCCTGTGGCGATCGCCGATGTGTTAAAAGTTGTTGTCACAGTTCCAAACCTCTCAGTTTTGATGGTTCGATAATATTAAATTCAGACCTAGAGAGCATTACCGCGGGGAAGAACCTCTTCGGGGAACTCAAAGTTCTCGTGCGGCTGGTCTTGGGGAGCCATCCAAGCCCGGATACCCTCGTTGAGGAGAATGTTCTTGGTGTAGAAGGTCTCAAACTCAGGGTCTTCAGCAGCCCGGATTTCCTGGGATACAAAGTCATAAGCCCGCAGGTTCAATGCCAAGCCGACTACGCCCACCGCACTCATCCATAGCCCGGTCACTGGCACAAACAACATGAAGAAGTGTAACCAGCGCTTGTTGGAAAAGGCAATTCCGAAGATTTGGCTCCAAAAACGGTTGGCGGTCACCATCGAGTAGGTCTCTTCCGCCTGGGTCGGGTTGAAGGCTCCAAAGGTGTTGGCTTTGTCACCGTCTTTGAAGAGGGTGTTCTCTACGGTGGCTCCGTGGATGGCGCATAGCAAGGCTCCTCCCAGCACTCCCGCCACTCCCATCATGTGGAAGGGGTTCAAGGTCCAGTTGTGGAATCCTTGGAAGAATAGGAGGAATCTGAAGATGGCTGCTACTCCAAAGCTGGGGGCAAAAAACCAGCCTGATTGCCCCAGGGGATAGAGCAGAAATACGCTCACGAATACGGCTATGGGGGCGGAAAATGCGATCGCATTGTACGGACGAATCCCAATCAAACGGGCAATCTCAAATTGTCTGAGCATGAATCCAATCAGACCGAAGGCTCCGTGCAGGGCGATGAATGTCCACAGACCTCCCAACTGTACCCAACGGGTGAAGTCCCAGTTCGCTTCTGGTCCCCACAGGAATATCAACGAGTGACCCATGGTATTTGCTGGGGTGCTCACTGCTACTGTCAGGAAGTTACAGCCTTCTAGGTAGCTTGAGGCTAGTCCGTGGGTGTACCACGAGGTCGCAAAGGTGGTGCCGGTCAACCATCCACCCAGGGCTAGGTAGGCGCACGGAAACAGCAGTAATCCGCTCCAGCCTACGAATACGAATCTGTCTCTCTTCAGCCAGTCGTCGATTAGGTCGAACCAGCCTCTTTCTTGGTCTCTTCCTATTGCTATTGTCAT
>Ga0272446_1001517_pt1 | contig 33610 bp, 10 predicted proteins | sample YNPCB0061_FD_194587 | JGI IMG/M metagenome (GOLD analysis project Ga0272446, IMG submission 194587) | Hot spring microbial mat communities from Yellowstone National Park, WY, United States - YNP-CB-006-1 | ecosystem: Environmental > Aquatic > Thermal springs > Hot (42-90C) > Sediment | place...
TTCTATGCTATTGTTGATGCCTTGTACTGCTTTGGAGAAGCCATCATTCATATTGCCCCAAAGCAACATTCCGTAATTAGAAAGTTCCATCTCCTCACTGTTTTGAGCAAAATGTTCTAAAATGACATAGGCGGAATTATCTATTTCTCTGATTTCATCATAGATGCGTTTCCAAATCGCTATTCTTGATGCATCGTAGGCACTCCAAGCGGCTTCGTTATTAGGGTTATTTTTTTGTGTAAAGCCCTTAGAAAGGTCAAAACGGAAGCCGTCAATTTTATATTCTGTAAGCCAAAATTGATTTACTCTTTTTACTAAATCTTTTACTGCTTGGCTCTCGTGATTAAAGTCATAACCTACATTAAAAGGGTGTGTAGCTTCAGGATTGAAATAAGGATTGCCTACAGCAGGTCTGCCTGTTTTGCTATCCCAATACATTTGTACCAAAGGGGACTGCCCAAAGTTGTGGTTCAGCACTATATCAAGAATTACTGCAAAGCCTTTTTCATGAGCCTTATCTATAAAATTTTTGAGCATTTCCTTTGTGCCGTAGTATTTATCAGGCGCAAAGTAGTAAATTGGATTATAGCCCCAACTATCATTTCCTTCAAACTCTTGAATCGGCATGAGTTCTATTGCATTGATTCCCAATCTTTTCAAATAATCTAAGGAATCAATTACTACTTGGTAGTTATGCGTAGTAGCAAAATCTCTCAGATGTAACTCATAAATTACCAAGTCTTGTGGTTGTGGTCTTTGGAAATTGTTAATTTTCCATTGATAAGGGGTTTGAGCTGTTTGCAGTACACTTGCCAAACCTGTAGTTTTCCCCGTAGGGTAAGGGGTAGGATTAGGGTAAATAAAACTTTCTATAAATCTATCATTTTCAGGGTCTAAAACTTTTTCTGTATATGGGTCTCCTATGCGGATATTCCCCTCTACTAAATACTGAAATACATATTCTTTTTTGGGTTCTAAATTTTCTAAGCGAATCCAGAAGCGATTTTTGTCAGGAGTTATATTCATGAAACTTTGCTGATTTACTTGCCAATTGTTAAAATCGCCAAGGGCATAGACAAATTTTTTCTGAGGGGCGAAAAGCACTAAGACTACTGTTTTATCGTCTATGTAATTGATACCGTCCTTTGCACCTGCGGGCAGGGGAGCTATCACTTGCCGAGGTAGAATACTATAAGTAAAAGAATCTGCTAATGTGGTAGTGGCATTTTTAGCTATAATTTTTACAGAGCCTTGAGTATTGCCCGCATTTACCATGTAAGCAATTGTAGTCCCGTTTTCTTCTTTGACTTGTTGCCCATTGACAAAAAGCGTAAGTGTCGCCGCTAAGTTTGTTTCTGCTTTTACCTCAAAATTTTCATTGGGGAAAGCAAAATAAGGGCGAGGAGAGGGAGAAACAATCTGCATCGCAAGTCCTGAGAAAGCTACTTGCAAGAAAATATCCCCATTTTGGGCGTTTTTCCCTTCTCTTGAACCGTCTGCATTTCTAAAAACCATTCCTATTCTATAAATTCTTTGAGTAGGTACATTAAAATATATTCTTGGCACTAATTTAATACTCCATTTGTCATTTCCCAAGGAGGTCATCAATCCAATGCCGTCATCTTTGCCCCAATTACCAACCACATTACTCCAGCTTGTACCTGTTTCAGAATCGAGAACTACGCCTGCGTGCATATACACCTTGCTTGCCCCTCGTAGTCCTGATGTTCCTTGCGTAGCGTCATAAGTAATCGTAATCTCATCTTCTGCCTTGAAAGTACTCGGAGAAACAGTAACTTGGGCATAAGAGAAGTATGAAAATAAAGAACAAAGTAGTAAAAGAATAGAATTTAGTCTCTTGCTTGTAATCATATAAAATGTAAGTATCTGTACCAAAAGAAAATATACTCAGGTCTATGAACATATTACCTCTAAGAACTTGCAAAATAGATAAGCACGCAAATAGTTACAGCTACGAAATAGCGCAAATTGCACGATAACTTTGTGCTATTACTTAACATAAGCATAATATCCTTTTTTGAAGTTTTTAAGCAACCTTTTCAAATAAAAATTGTTATTAAACCAGTTATTAGAGGCAGTATTGAGCTAACTGCTATCATCAATCCTATTAATTCCGATTTTTTTATCTCAAACATATAACTGCTGAGTGTACAAAAATAAAACTTGAACTTTAAAAAGCAATGAAAAACTATTTTAGGTTACTTTATTTTTTAATCTTTATCAACTATCTACCAATTGATTATTTACAAGCACAGCAACCAGAAAAAAGTATAGCAAGTGGCTATGTAAAAGATAGTAAAAATGGTGAGAAACTCATTGGTGTAAATGTGTATGTCAAAGGCACAACTACGGGAACAAGCACAAACGAGTACGGATTTTATTCGCTTACCTTACCCAAAGGCAAGTACGAGTTAGTAGCCTCTTATATCGGATATACTCCTCTAATAAAAGAAATAGACCTCAGGGCAGGGAACGTAAAAATAGATTTTGAAATTAGCGAACAGGATATTCAACTGCAAGAGGTTGTAGTCAAAGCAGAAGCCGATGACCAAAATGTAAAAGGGATAGAAATGAGCGTCAATAAATTAGATATTAAAACTATCCAAAAAATTCCTGCTTTTTTAGGAGAAGTTGATGTAATTCGCAGTATCCAACTGCTTCCCGGCGTATCTACGGTAGGTGAGGGTGCCACAGGCTTCAATGTAAGGGGAGGAGCGATAGACCAAAATTTGGTACTGCTTGATGAAGCTCCTGTATATAACTCCGCTCACCTGTTTGGCTTTTTTTCTGTTTTCAATCCTGATGCCGTCAAAGACGTAAAACTTATCAAAGGTGGGATTCCCGCCCAGTACGGCGGTAGGTTATCCTCCCTCTTAGATGTACGCATGAAAGAGGGCAACACCAAGCGATTTGAAATGAATGGAGGTATTGGAGCTATCTTTAGTCGCTTAGCAATAGAAGCGCCCATTGTTAAAGATAAAGCCTCTTTCATTGTGGCGGCTCGCAGGTCTTACATAGATGTCTTAGCCAAACCTTTTTTAGACTCAGACCTAAGGAATAGCCAGTTTTATTTTTATGATTTGACTGCCAAAGTAAACTATACGATTAATCCAAAAAACACTGTGTTTGTTTCAGGCTATTTTGGACGCGATGTCTTTGGAGCAGGTTTTAAGTTTAATTGGGGAAATTCTACCAGTACGGTGCGTTGGAATCACTTATTTAGCGATAGGTTATTTATGAACCTAACTGCTTTTTACAGCAACTACGACTATGAAATTGGTTTCAAAGATGAGGTAAACCGTTCTCGCTTTGATTGGAACTCTAATATCATCAATTATAGTGTAAAGCCTGATTTCACCTATTTTCTCAATACCAAAAATACCATTAAGTTTGGGGCGCAAAGCATCTTATATGACTTCCGACCGGGAAATGCCATTATTACAAGTAATGACATTAGTAGTGATATTAGTTTAGATACCAAATATGCCTTAGAATCTGGCTTTTACATAGATAACGAACAGAAAATTGGTGAAAAATTGACCTTACAATACGGCTTTCGCTATTCTACTTTCCAATACATGGGGAAGGGAGAAGCCTACGAGTTTGGGCAGGAAAAACCTAATACACGCCGTCCCGTAGTCAGTGTAAAAAGTTATGACCAGTGGGAAACTATCCAAAACTACGGCAATTTTGAGCCAAGATTTTCTTTGAATCTCGAACTTAACGCTACTACTTCGCTTAAAGCAAGTTACAATAGAATGGTTCAGTATCTACACTTAGTATCCAATACCGCCGCTGCTACGCCCGTAGATGTCTGGACGCCAAGTACTAATAATATTAAGCCACAACTTGCAGACCAATTTGCCGTGGGGCTTTTTAAAAACTTCCGAGATAATACCTATGAAACCTCTGTGGAAGTATATTACAAAGATTTGCAAAATCAGTTAGATTTTATAGACAACGCTGACTTGCTTTTAAACAGATTTTTAGAAGGCGACTTGTTGCAAGGAGTCGGCAGAGCATACGGAGCGGAATTTTATGTGAAGAAGAGCAAGGGAAGACTAACAGGTTGGATTAGTTACACCCTGTCGAGAACAGAAAGACAAGTAGAAGGACTTAACAATGACAATTGGTTTCCAAACCGATACGACCGTCCTCATAATTTGAATACCTCATTAAGCTATGAGTTCAACGAATATTGGAGTGCTTCGGCAAACTTTGTTCTCCAATCGGGAACGCCCGTGACCTTTCCTACAAGCAGGGTACAAGTACAAGATTATATTATACCCTACAATGTAGAGGCTACAAGGAACAATTTTAGAGTGCCTACCTACCATCGCTTGGATTTTTCAGTAACTAAAATTAATAAAAAGAAAAAGCCTAACCAACGTTGGGAAAGCAATTGGGTATTTTCTGTTTATAATGCTTACAACCGACGCAACCCTTTTACTATTTACTTCCGTAGAAATCAAGATGTTCCCGTGAATACAGAAGCGGTGCGTTTGGCAATCATTGGTTCGGTTGTGCCTGCGGTTTCGTATAATTTTAAATTTTAAACTCTGGAATTTAGCTAATGCAGATTGAGCAGACAACCACTGGTTAAATTTATCTCTACTAACTAAATCAAACTACTTGACTGTTCAACTATTTAAACCATTAAAATCAAAATGAAAACTCATAAATTAATCATATATCTCTTTTCTGTTTTGCCTTTTCTATCTTCTTGTGAAGATGTAATTAAAGTAAACCTGAATGAAAGCAAAGAAATTCTGACCATAGATGCCTTTATTAATCAACAAGCCGAGAAACAGGTAATTAGGCTTTCTCTGACCGCTCCTTACTTTCAGAATGAGGCAACTCCACCAGTCAGGGGAGCAGAGGTTTTAGTAAAAAACCAGACCTTAGGGGTAGATTTCAAGTTCGTGGACAAGGGCAACGGAAACTATGAATACGAGGCAAAAAGTCCCATAGGTAGGATAGGTGATGAGTATTTACTTACCGTAAACTATAAGGGCAATGTTTACACTTCTCGGTGTGTTTCTAACCGCACTACTGTTATAGATTCTATTGTTTATGAATACGATGAGAAAGCCAACAACCCTAATAGTAAGGCAGGTTATTATGCGAGTTTTTATGGTGTAGATGCCAAAGGCAAGCAGGATTTTTATTGGATTAGAAGCTATAAAAATAATATTTTTGTAAGTAATCCATTCAATATCAACTATGCTGCAGATGCTACACGCAACAGCACGCCCGGTTTGCTTGGCTCTGACGGTTTGCTTTTTATCCCTCCTATACGCAACCGAATTACAGACGACAACGACCCTTTCCAAAAAGGAGATAGTCTTAGGGTAGAGATTTGGTCTATCAACGAAGAAACCTTTGAGTTTTTGAGGCAGATAGAGGCTCAAATGCTCAATGGAGGGCTATTTGCACGCATTCCTGAAAACGTAAGAACTAATATTTCTGCTCAAAGCCCCACTAACAAAGCATTAGGTTGGTTTTGTGTATCTGAAATTAATCGCAGAGGTCTGATTATTAAAGAGTTAAAAAAAGGAGAAAAAGGGAAAGGATAAAATAACATAACATAGGTAAGTCAGTAATAGCAAAAGCTGACTTACCTATCCCGTCTTTGTTACTGTTCTATAATCTCAATCCTATCATTTGCATCTCTGCCATTTTCTGTATTCGTATTGGCAATAGGCGCAAGAGAACCTAAACCCTTCGGTTTAATTCGTTCTTTATCAAACTTGTAGATTTTCATTAGTTCATCTACTATTACCTGTGCTCTGCGTTCTGAAAGAGCAATGTCTTTGCCCAAATCTTTGCTCTTAGCTACATGGCTGATGATGTAAAACTTCTTGTTAGGATTATTTCTTATGTACATTGCTAAGAGATAAATAGAAAAATAAGCATCTTCTCTTAGTTCCGTAGAAACTTCACTCTTAAAATTAACTTGATTCATTACTGCTCTGCCGTTGGTAGATAACATCAGGGAAATCTGGCTATTGACTAACTCCTCGACGCTTCCTATGGCGGTGGGTGCGCTAACGAATTGATTGTTAGCCGCTGATAGTTGGCTGTTGGTTATTTGTTGATAATTGTCGGTTATTGAATTGTTATATCGTTGGTTGTTATTACTGTAAGATATTTGATTTAAAATTCCAGATTCCAGATTATTCATTCCACTTTCTTGCACTACAAAATTTCTCTTTATTTTCTTGTTATCAGGAATTAAAGCCAAAGAAGGATTGATGTAAGAACTTTGGGTTTCCAGTACTTGACCATTTTCATCTACGACCAATTCATTTTTTTGAGTAGGTGCTACCAAATAAGGCTTATTACCTGCCAAAGGCGCGCTATAATCTTTTTTCAAATCTTTCTCTACGATTACTACTTCATAATTCCTCCCAAACGAGCCTACTTGAATCCACCTGTTTACATTATCCTTTGTAAACTCAACCGTAGCTAATGGACCGTCATTGGTTAAGACCTTGCCTCCATATTTTTTAGCCACAGCGATGTAATGATTTACTACGCTCTCATCACTTGGCGGATTTATACCCTCTCCAGCAAAAGCATAATTAATTTGATATTTGTAGCCTGAGAGTTTGTATCCTAAATAAAAGTCCTCCTCTTTATACTCTGCAATAATGTAGCCGTTTATTCTCGGTAACAATGGATAATCCTTACTACCTTGTTTGTCCTGACTGCTGTAAAAATTTTGCGAAGTTTCTTTAATTGATTGTAGGTTGCTTATTGATGATGGTTGATTATCAGTATTTGGTTGATAGTTGGTTACTGATAGCTTTTGGTTATTGGTTGTTAGTTGTTGCTTGTTAGGTTGTTTTTTTGTAATTACAGATTCCATATTATTCGTACCAGATTCATTCACCACAAAATTTCTACCAGTGTTGTCTATGGGTTTGGTCGCCTGTAATTGGCTTGTTTTTACCTCTTTGTCATCAATAATTTTTTTATCTTCTGCTACTACAATTTGCGATTTTTGGGTGGCACTTACATCATAAGGCTTATTCTTTACCAAAGGAGCGTTGTAATCTTTTTTCAAGTCTTTTTCTACCACAATTAGCTCATATTCATTCCCAAATGCACCTATTTGAATCCATCTGTTTACATTGTCTTTGACAAACTCCATAGTCGCCAAGGCGCCATCGTTAGTCAAAACCTTACCGTTATATTTTTTTACATAGCTAATATAGTGATTTACAAGGGCTTCATCAGCTGGTGGATTTTTTGTGCTATCTGCATAAACATAGTTAATTTGGTACTTATAACCTGCCAGTTTAAAACCCATGTAAAAGTCTTCTTCCTTGTAATCCCAAATTACATATCCCTGATAACGAGGTAGTAGGCTGTAATCTTTACTTCCTAAAATATCTTTGGCATCAGCAAAAAAGATTCCGCCTTCTTCTTGTTTACTTTGCTCTTTTTCTATCAAAATAAGTTCATAAGAACTTGGTTTCAATATTTTGATTTGTAACCAAACTTCGGTTTTTTCCTTTGGAAACTCCAAAGTAACTGTTCCTTTTTGTTGGGTTAAAATTTTCCCATTTCGCTGATTCACTTGTGAAATGTAATGATTTAGCACTTTCTCCGTAGCAGGAGGCGTGTCCGTTCCTGTAAAATTGTATTTGATATGGTATTTTTCTCCGCGTTTTGTTCCCTGTACCATGAAAGGCGTTTGTTGTTGATACACCGCAGTAAAGCCTACAAAGGCAGTTAAGTCGCTGTAAATAGGCTTATTCTGTGCCCAAAGCGAGGCAAAACAGCAAGAAAACGACACAGTAAGTAAAAAATTTTTCATACATTCTAATATCTATGATTGCTTGTTGGCAAATACAGCAGAAAGTGCTAAGTAATACCGATATTGAACTAAATTTTGCTTAAAAGCAAAAGTAGCTTCTAATCTTTAATACGACAAAATTACAATTTCTGTCCTTCTATTTAATTGATGTTCCTCTTCGGTACAGTCTTTAAAGTCAGGACAATCTACTGCTAATTTGTTCTCTCCAAAGGAATTGACGACCAATCTTTCTGGGTCTATGCCTCTGGAAACCAAGTAATGATACGAGGCTCTTGACCTGCGCTGCGCCAGGCGAATGTTGTAGTAGTTGGTTGCTCTCGTGTCAGTATGCGAGGATAGCTCAATTTTCAGCGTAGGATACTGATTCATAATTTCAATTACTCGGTCTAATTCCTTAGCCGCATCAGGACGAATGTAATACTTATCAAAGTCAAAATAAATATTAGTAACTTCTATTACTTTTACGTTTGGATTTCCTTTGTACCTAAATCTTGGCTTTTCCCTATTAGGCTGCGGCGAATTGTCTGCCAAAACTTCAATAGGACGAATAGGAATAAAAATAGTATCACTTATGTCTTCCCCCCCTATTAAACATTTTAAAAGTTTCTCTTCCGATAACTTAGAGTTGCCCTCCTCGAAACCCTCTTTAAATGCTTTCAAATCGTAATTTGTTCTTAATTTTGTTTTGAAAGTATAAACAGAATCGTTCAAACTTTCCGCAGGGAAATTAACGGCGGTTTCTACTTCAATGCCTTCTACCTTTGCATTTTTAATAATTTCATTGGTTTTTTCATTGACTACCACCACGATAAACTTGCAAGTCTTGCGTTTGAACGTGTAAATATCATCATCTCCTACGCCACCTTCACGATTAGAAGTAAAATAACCTTCCTCTTTCTCTTCGTCAAAAATGTAGCCAAAATCGTCTTGACTACTGTTTAGTGGAACGCCTAAGTTTTGAGGAGCGGTAAACTTTCCGTTTTTATTGCGAGAAACAAAGATGTCTAAACCTCCTAAACCTGCATGACCATCAGAGGAAAAGTACAAATCTTCGTTCTCGTCTATGAAAGGGAACATCTCATTGCCTTTGGTATTGATTTCTGCACCTAAGTTTATCGGCTTGCTCCACTTACCCTTATTATAGATACTTTTATAAATGTCTGTGCCACCGTAGCCCCCCGGCATATCAGAAACAAAATACAAAGTTCTCCCATCAGTAGAAAGCGTAGGGTGTCCTACGGAGTACTCATTGTTGTTATAGGGAAATTCTTTGATGTTTCCCCAGTCGCCGTTTTCGCTACTTGTATTAGCAAAGTACAATTTTAACTTGTTGGTTTTGTCTTTGCTTGTCTTGTATTTTCCATTCAAGTAGTTATTCCGAGTGAAAATAATGGAGTCTTGGGAGGGATAAAACGTTACGGGTCCCTCATGGTAACGAGAGTTTAAGCGTTGGTTGAGTTTTTCTGCCCCACTGCCCCCACTTGTATAGTACAAATCCAAAAATTCCGTTTTATTCCACTGAAAAGTATGTTTTACTTGTCTGATGCTCCCGTCTTTGCGATTAGAGCAAAAAACGATACCCTCCCTAAAAAACATCGGACTGAAATCCGCCTGTTCTGAGTTAAATTCTGCCAGTTGGATTTTGTAGCGAGCAGAGTCTTTATAAAAATTTACCATTACCGAATCGTTGTAAGTCATAGCAAATTTGCTTCCCCTTGGGTCGGTCTTTGCCGCTTGTGCGTAGGCATCGTACCACTTTTGGGACTCCTTGTACTTGCCATTTTTTGCCAAAGATTGGGCATAATACAACTTATTGATTGGGTGCGACTTGGGTGTTTCTACTACCTTCGCATACCACTTCTCAGCGTTTTTGCTGTCGTTGATTTTGCGATAGCAATGCGCCAATTTTTCAGTTGCTTCTGCGTTATCTGGATTAGCAGAAACTATCGCTTCGTACATCTGAATCGCATCAGCGTAGTGGTACTGCTCATATTTTTTATTTGCCAATGCCATGCGAAGGGCTTGAGCATGAGCAAGCGAGCCAATGAATAAAAAAATGAGTACGGAGAGTATGCACTCCGCAAGTATGCACTTCGAGAGTATGCACTTCGCAAATATTTTTTTCATAAACAGTTAGTTATGAGTTATGAATTATAAGTTTAAGAAACTAACTAAAAAATTAAAATTCTGTAATTCATTTCACATTCATCAATTTCAGATTTAAAAATACCTTGGCGTAATAATCCTTGTCTTGCTGAAACCAAACTCATAGCGTAGCATAATCTCGTGGCTACCTGAGGTATATTTGCCCAGAGGAGTCAAGGTATAGTCATACGCATAACCTATCCCCAACTGTGGTGTTACTTGGAACTCAAAAAGCGCATCTATGGAATCTCTTGTTCTGTATGATAACCCTACGGCAAACATATCAAATAGCCACAAATTAGCATTAAAATCAAATTCCACAGGAGCGCCTTGCACAAACTTTACTAAGATAGATGGCTTCAATTTCAAACTTTTATTGAGGTCAAACACATAACCTGTGGTTAAAAATAAGTGCCTGTACTGGCTTGCTTTGTCTCCTACCTGAAAAACTGCACCTGACTCGCTAAGTTTATTAAGTAAAATATTTGGCATAGAAATCCCCGCATAAAATTTATTGGTATAGTAATAAATGCCTGTACCAAAGTTAGGTAGCCAGCGATTGATGACTTGCGCAAAAGCAGGGTCAAAAACGCTTGGAGAGAATGAATGAGCAATAGAAGCAAAATCTGCTCTGTACTGCAAAACAGAGGCTTGCAAACCCAAAGAAAGTTTTGCCTTATTTTTGAAAGTAATGCGATAGGCATAGTTCAAACCTACATTATTTGTATTGGTAATGCCTAACCTGTCATTGCAAAAGATAATACCCAAACCTATCTTTTCGTTGCGAACAGGAGCGTGCATGGAAAAAGTTACTGTCTTAGGCGCTCCATCAATGCCCACCCATTGGTTGCGGTAAAGCGCAGTCGCACTCAATACTTCTCTGCTTCCCGCATAAGCAGGATTTAACACTAAGCCGTTAAACATATATTGGGTAAACATGGCATCTTGCTGCGCAAATACGCTGTTTACCAATAAGATATACAGTAAAAGTGTAAAAAGTTTTTTCATCATTCTTTGAATTATAAAATTATATGAATGTTTTTTCTTTTGAAAACCTTGTAGTAATACAGACTAAACACATTTACAGTGTAAATCATTATATAATTAAAGTTTTAAAAATCAAGTGTTTACAAGATGCAATGTGTTTAGCCTATTTTTTAATGCCTATCTTTGAATTGTTATAAAACCTACTCTTGGCTTTTTACCATTTCGTAAATCGATTATGTAGTAGTAAGTACCATCAGGGACGCCCTCCCCTATCAAAATACCTATGGTGGCGACTGCATTCCAAGTATTTTTGTAATGCTCGTCTTCATAAATCAAATTGCCCCAACGGTTAAATATTTGTAATTTAATATCATAGCGCTCCGCTCCTTTAATGACAAATACGTCATTTACTCCGTCCCCATTTGGAGAGAAACCCTCTGGGATAAATATTTCTTCACAATCCAACACATCTACATAAATCTTTGCAGAACCACATTTACTCAACGGAGAAGTGCTATTGCAAGCCTCATAAAGTAAGCTATCTCTGCCTACGAAGCCTTTGGGGGGCAGATAGCTAAATTTCCCATCTGCGGCAATGCTATATACTCCTCCATTTTCAGTAAGACCATTTAAGACGACTTTTGCCTTCATCTGAGTTCCGTTAGGGTCTTCATCATTTCCTAAGATATTCCCTATCAATTCAGTACAATTATCTGTACCAAATTCATCAGGTCTTACAATTGGAGGTTTGGAGGTACAAGCCAATACATTAATGACTATTCTACCTCTGACACACTGATTGAAGGAATTGCAAACTTCGTATTCCAAGCTATCCAACCCCACTGCGTTTAAGGCAGGGCGATAAATCATCGTTCCATCTGCACTAATGGAAACTACACCTCTTAATGGTGTTACTGTATTTGGCAAGGGTGTAATTCTCACCAAGCCAACATTTTGCAAGACGATTTTTTCTGTTAAAATCGTGTTAGCGCAGTTGTCCGTAGTAAAGACAAAACGAGTTGGAATTGGTGTAACAGGGCTTTCAGGGGACAGGACAAAGGTAGTTGGTGTATCTTCGCTTGGGTTGCCATCGCCGTTAGTGTCGGGATTTGTTCCTTCGGTAGAAATATCCGTTACAGGTATGTTTCCTGCCAAACCGCTGCCTATGGCTGTATTTCTGTAAACTGCACCGCTTGTCGTATTTGGTACCACATTGACGGTGAAAGTGATAGTTTGTGATTCACCCACACTCAAACGACCGCCCGTCAAAAGATTATTATTTCCTACTCTACCTGTATAATTTACGTTGCTAACTAAATTTCCTGTTGCTGTTGGTGCGCTCAATACCTTAAACTGAGCAGGACCTGGGAAAGTCGCTGTCAAGTCGTCGGTTACTTGTAAATTAGTAATTTCTGTATTCCCGTAATTTCTCACTATGATTTGATAGGTGAAATTATAACTTCCATCTGCTTGTCTTACAGGTGTTATCAAGTTCTTCGCTACGCCCAAGAAAGGTCTGCTACTGTCTATTATTGGCAAGTTGAGAATCGTTGGACTTTCTTCACTTGGGTTGCCATCGCCATTAGGGTCTGGATTTATGCCATCAGTAGAATTGTCTGTTACTCTGGCTGTTCCGCTTTCCCCGCTTGCTGTGGCTGTGTTTCTGTATGTTACGTTGTTTGTACTCGGTATCAAATTCACCGTTAGAATCACATTTTGAGATTCTCCTACTGCCAATCTCCCACCGTTTACTAAGATATTATTTCCTCCTGTACCAGTATAAGCCGCATTGATAGTTAGGTTTCCCGTTGCCGAAGGTGTACCTACTATGCTAAATTGGGCAGGACTTGGGAAAGCAGCATTTAAATCATCAACAATTTGAATATTAGTAAGTTCTACATTCCCATAGTTTCTTACAGTCATTTGGTAGGTTACATTATAACTACCATTTGCTTGACGTGTTACGGAGAACACATTTTTTGCAATACCTATTCTTGGACGAGCCAAGTTTGGAGGTAAAGTAACGACTGTTGGCGTGCTTTCGCTTGGGTTTCCGTCATTGTTAGGGTCGACGTTCACCCCGTCAGTAGAACGGTCAGTAACGACTACATTTCCTCTTTCTCCTCTTGCTACGGCAGAGTTTACATAAGTTCCTGTCAAGGCATTAGGAATAACATTGACTACAAAAGAAATAGTTTGAGTTTCTCCGGCGCTTAATCTTCCTAAACCTGTTAATAAATTAGGATTCAAGGCTGTTCCTGTGTAACCTACATTTGCTAAGAGTACACCCGTAGCGGTAGGTGGTGTTATTATACGGTAAGTTGCAGGAGGAGGGAAAACAGTAGTCAAGTCATCTGTAACTTGAATATTAGTCAGCTCTGTATTGCCCATGTTGCGAACCGTGAGTAGGTAAGTGATATTGATGCTTCCGTCATCTTGAACGGATAAAGGCAATACTGTTTTTGCTAAGCCTATGTTTTGTTTTTCACAAGTACTAACTGTAATTACTGCTTTATCTGGTAGTTCTACAGCATTACAAGCAATGCTACTTGAATTGGGAATAGCAAAAACCGTGTAAGTACTTGTCGTTGTGGGTGCAGGAGAAAGATTAAAAGTAATACTGCTTCCTGTACTTGTTTGAGAAGCTACCACTGCACCGCTTTGATTTCTTAGTTCATAACGCACTCCGTTTTGTGTATTACTTACGGTAATAGGCACAGAAGGAGGGATTTGGTTGTCGCAATATTCTGCATCACTGACGCTGGCATTGGCATTAGCGCTGTTTACTCCCACAACATTAATGGTTACATCGTTGCTACTTTGCGGACAAACTGTACCAGTTACTGTCCAACGGAATACATAAGTACCTACATTTAAGTTTGTTACTGCTGTATTATTTGAGTTTGGATTGACAAAAGTAGCATTACTTGGACCTGAAACTTGCGACCATGTTCCTGTGCCTATGACTTGAGGCTGGGCGTTCATGGTCAGACTGTTTCCAAAGCATATCGTTTGGTTGCTTCCCGCATTTGGTACATTAGCATTTACGATAGTTACTTCGCTAAACAAATTGGGGCAGGGTGTTCCTGTGATTGTCCAACGAAATACGTAAGTGCCTGCTTGTAAGCCACTTACTATTGGATTGGGGATATTGATATTGCTAATGCTCGCGATAGCAGGTCCGGAGATTTGCGACCATGTTCCTGTACCTGCGATAGGAGTGCTTGCATTGAGCGTAGTAGAAACAGCACCACAAAGATTTTGATTTGCTCCTGCGCTTACAGTTGGGGAAACATTAATGGTTACTTGGTCACTTGATATACCACAAGTTCCCCCTGAGAAAGTCCATTCAAATATGTATGTCCCCGCAGTTAAACCTGTAATAGTCGTATTAGGGTTGTTAGGATTAGTAATATTCACGGGGTTGCCACTTATTTGCGTCCATGTGCCTATACCTGTAATTGGAGTATTCCCTGCCAAAGTAGCGGCAGTTGCATTACAAATATTTTGGTCGGGTCCTGCATTAGCGTTTTCAGAAATTCTGACTGTTACGTCGTCATGAGAAGGCGTACAAGCTGAGCCTGTAATCGTCCAGCGGAATACATAAGTTCCTGTTTGCAAATTTGTTACTACAGCGTTAGGTATGTTTCCGCTAAAATTAGCTGTACTCGGTCCTGAGATTTGCGACCATGCTCCTATACCTGTGGTTGGTGGAACGGCATTTAAGGTTACGGAGGTAACTCCACAAGCATCTATGTCTGCACCTGCATTCGAAGGTGAAGAAACTAAGATAGTCATTTGGTCGGAGGTAGTCGGACAAGCTCCTCCTGTTACTTCCCACTGGAAAATATATGTTCCATTAGTTAAACCTGAAACCGTGGTGGTTGGAGAGTTAGGATTAGCAAATATCTCTCCTGCAGGACCGCTTACTTTTGTCCAAGTACCTGTACCTGTTATAGGAGGCGTTGCCGCTAAGTTAGTAGAGGTAATGCCTATTCCACAAAGGTTTTGGTCTGGACCTGCATTGGCAGGCGCAGAAACAACTACAGTTACATCGTCGTGAGAAGTGGGACACCCACCTCCAGAGATTGTCCAGCGGAAAGTGTAAGTTCCACTCGTCAAGCCTGTTACAGTAGTGCTTGGCGAGTTTTGATTAGTAATACTTGCGGTTGGTCCACTGATTTGTGCCCATGTTCCTACAGCTCCTGCTAATGGATTGTTTCCTGACAAGGTAGCAGTGGTTACATTGCACAAGTTTTGGTCAAGTCCTGCATCAGCATTCGGGGCTACGGTTACGGTCATGGTTTGTGGAGTCAAGGTACAGGGCGTTCCTGAAATCGTCCAAGTAAAAGTGTAAACCGTTCCTACTGTTAGTCCTGTTACTGTAGAATTAGGTGAATTGGGTGCGGTGATGGTAACCCCTGCATTTGGCGATACCGTCCAAGTACCTGTACCCACCACTGGAGCGGTTGCCGCTAAGGTAGTGCTGGTAGTATTACAAAGTATTTGATTTGTCCCTGCGCTTGCTTCACCAACCACATTAATAATGACATCGTCGCTGGTAGTTCCGCAAGAACTACCTGAAATTGTCCATCGGAAAATATAAGTTCCTGTATTTAAACCTGTAATGGTTGGTGTCGGAGAATTAATATTGCTAATCGTGGCAGACGCTCCTCCTATTTGTGTCCAAGTACCTGTTCCCACTACTGCCGTGTTACCTATCAAAGTAGTAGTACTTACTCCACAAAGCGTTTGGTCGGGTCCTGCATTAGCAGGTTCAGCCACACGAATTATTACATCAGAAGAAGAAGGAGCGCAGCTTCCTCCTGAAAGAGTCCAACGGAATATATAAGTCCCTACTGTTAAACCTGTTACAGTGGTATTAGCAGAGTTTACATCAGTGATGGAAGCTAAACTTCCGCTAATCTGTGTCCAAGTGCCTGTTGCACCTGCGGCCGTGTTTCCTGCTAAGGTAGTAGTAGTTACCCCGCACAAATCTTGATTCGGACCTGCGTTGGCTATGAAAGTAGTGGGTATCACTGAAATCACTACACTTGCTTGGGAAGGTAGGCAAATGCCGTTGGTAATTGTCCAAGTGAATACATAATCTCCTGCCTGCGTCAGTCCTGAGACTATGGCATTGGGCTGATTAGCGTTGTTAAAGGTAACAGTACCTGTAAAGCCGGCGGGAGCAGAAGTTAGCGTCCAAGTACCTGTACCTACTGCTGGTACATTCCCGTTCAAAGTAGTAGAGGTTGCACAAATAGACTGATTAGTACCTGCATTAGCTATCGTAGGAGGCTCTTGGCGGGTAATAGTTACAAAGGCATCGGTAAAACCACAAGCATTAGAAATTCGCCAGCGGAACGTATTAATACCTACAGTTAGACCTGTTACTCCTGAATTAGGATTAGAAGGGTCTGTAACTGTCGCCCCACCTGCGGTTACTGTCCAGGTCCCCGTTCCTACCATAGGCGTATTACCTGTTAAGGTGGCGGTAGTTAGGCAGGTAGTTTGGTCTGTCCCTACTGTTGCTATGGTTGCAGGACTGACACGAGTAATATTTACACTGCTTATAGAAGGGGGACAGGTACCATTGGTTACCGTCCAAGTGAACGTATTTAATCCTAAACTTAGCCCTGTTACTGTTGAGGTAGGTGAATTAGGATTAGTAACTACTCCAGAACCCGCAGTAACCGTCCAAAATCCTGTGCCATTTGTTGGTGTATTTGCAGATAAAGTATAAGTAGCATCGCAAATAACTTGGTCTGCGCCTGCAAAAGAAGTGCTTGGAGGAACTTCACGTGTAATAATGACATCACTGGTAGAAACAGGGCATGTTCCATTGCTTACTGTCCATCTGAGTATATTTGTTCCCACTGAAAGATTAACTACTTGAGAAGTTGGGGAGTTGGGACTAACTACCGAGCCTGTACCACTGATGACTGTCCAAGTCCCTGTACCAACCGTAGGAGCGATTGCACTTAAAGTAGTATTATCAGCACATATAGTTTGATTTACTCCTGCAAAAGAAGGGGACGGAGGTTCTTCTCTGATAATAGTAACTTCATCAAAGGAAGGAGTACAGTTGGGACTCGAAATCGTCCAACGGAAAGTATTTACTCCTATGCTTAGTCCGCTTACGGTGGTATTAAATAAACTTGAATTAGCGAAAACCCCTGACCCTGCTATCACTGTCCACTGTCCTGTACCTACAATAGGCTGATTAGCAGAAAGTTGTGCTGTAGCAGAACAAACTGTTTGGTCTGTTCCTGCATTAGCAGGTGTTACATCATCGTTTCTTGTAATAACAATAGAAGAAACAGAAGTAGCACAACCGTTGGTAACAGTCCAAGTAAATAAATTAAAACCAACAGATAGATTTGTTGCTACTGCATTAGGGTTATGAATATCAGCAGGCGCAATAGTAGCGCCGCCAATCACCGACCAAGTGCCTATTTCGCCTGCGGCAGTATTAGGCACGTTAGCATTGAGATTGTAAGTAGAACCACAAATGGTTTCACTGATTCCCGCTACTGAGGTACTTATACTTCCCCTTCTTGTCAGAGTTACATCAGAGAAATTTCCTGCAGAAGGACAAACTCCATTGGTAACTGTCCATCGGAATACGTTATCTCCTAATCCTAAGCCAACTACTTGAGTAGTGGGGCTATTTGGATTAATGATTGTACCGCTGCCACTTACCAGCGACCAAGTTCCTGTTCCTGAGGTAGGAGTTACAGCATTCAAAAAACCATCGGCAGAGCATACAATAGCATTTGCACCTGCGTTAGCAGTAGAAGGGGGAGCGAAACTATTCACCAATAAATCTGCACTTGAGGGTGGACAAGTTCCGTTGGTAATTGTCCATCGGAATCTATTGATTCCGGGCGTTAAGCCACTTACGGTAGAATTAAATTGATTAGGAAAATCTACTGTCGCTCCGCCAGCGAGTACTGTCCAAGTTCCTGTTCCCACCGTCGGGTTATTACCTGTTAAAGTAGTGCTTGTTCCACAAATATCTTGGGTAGCACCTACAGAAGCGGTAGTCGGCGGGGTATTAACCGTAATATTTACTGAACTTGCCGAACTTCCACAAATTCCATTGCTAATTGTCCAAGTAAAAATATAATCTCCATTAACGGTTAAACCGTTAGCAGTAGCATTGGGATTATTTACATTGGAGAAAGATACATTCGCTCCTGCTGGGGCGCTTACTGACCAAGTTCCTGTACCGACGGCGGGAGTATTTCCATTAAGTACAAAAGAAGTAGCGCAAATGGTTTGGTTTATACCTGCATTGGAAACTGTCGGAGAAGCCAAGCGAGTAATGCGAACTTGACTTTGAGAAGGTATGCATGTTCCATTTTGAGCAGTCCAACGCAAGATGTAATCTCCGGGGACTGTAAAACCCGAAACCGTAGTATTGTGTAAATTAATATTTCCAAAAATAATGGCACCCGCACCGCTTGGCGTACTGACTACTGACCAAGTGCCTTGTCCTACTGAAATTATATTTCCATTTAAAGTAGTATTATCAGCACAAATGCTTTGGTCAGGTCCTGCATTAGCCACAGTTGGAGGAGCAGTTACTGTAATCTGAACAGTAGAACTACTTGGTGTACAGGCTCCATTGCTAATTTCCCATCGCAATACATAGTTTCCTACTACGTTAAAGCCGTTAGCTACTGTATTAGGCAAAGAGGGATTGACAAAAGTAATATCACTAATATTCGCTCCCATAGGAACACTAACTACCGACCAAGTTCCGCTGCCAACGGTTGGTGTGTTTCCATTTAAGGTAACGCTTCCTACGGTTTGACAAATGGTTTGGTTCGGTCCTGCATTAGCGGGGGTAGTATTTTCTATTCTGGTAATATCCACATCAGAAATAGCACTCGAGCAACCCGTTCCTATGTAGCCTACTGTCCATCGGAAAACGTTAGAACCAAGTTGAAGATTAGTAACAGTAATCGTTGGAGTTCCATTTGCACCGCCGGGTACTCCTAAAGAACCTGAAACAAGCGTGGTTCCCGGCGCTAATATCCAATAGTGGTTTGTTCCCGCCGCCGGCGTATTAGCTGTTAGCGTTACCGTATTACCGCACTGAATCACGTTAGGTCCTGCATAAGCAACAACACTGGTACTTTGACTGGTAATGCTTACCTCATCAAAAGTAGTAGGACAAATGCCTCCCGTACTATTAGAAACCGTCCATCTCAATACAGTTGTGCCGGTTTGCAAGTTAGTAACGACCGAGTTAGGATTAGAAGCATCTACTATGATAGGAGGCGGTCCAGAGGGCTGGCTCACAATTGTCCACTGCCCTGTGGAACCTGCGGGAGGTGGAGTAGCCGCTAAAATAGTAGTCCCTCCACAGAAAACTTGGTCCGGTCCCGCATTAGCAATAGGTGGAGGCGGAACGGAATTAATTGTTACTTGTGAACTTGAAGTTCCGCAACTATTAGTAATTCTCCATTCAAAAATGTTATTTCCATTAGAAAGTCCTGTTACTGTAACATTAGGAGTATTATTATTTGGGCTAAAAACTCCTGTTCCTGATATTACAACCCAAGTTCCTGTTTCTCCATTGGAGGCATTGACAGAATTAGCAGATAAAGTAGTATTATTTATTCCACAAAGGGTTTGATTAGGTCCTGCATTAGCAGGGGTAGGTGCTGCATCTAAGAAAATATCTACATCATCGGTGGAGGTATTTCCACAAGCATCTGTTACTGTCCAACGGAATCTATTTAAGCCAGCAGTCAAGTTAGTAACAGAGGTAGTGTTACTTGCTGAGTTAGTAATAGTTGCTCCTCCTAAAATCCTTGTCCACTGCCCTATTCCGTTCACAGGAAGAGTGGCATTTAAGTTTGTAGTTGTTGTTGTAACACAAAGCCTTTGGTCAGGACCTGCATTGGCGGGTGAACCCAGAGGACTGACTGTTACGCTCACTTCAGTAAATTCGCTACCGCAAGCATTAGAAACTGTCCAACGGAATATGTTTAATCCATTAGCTAAGCCTGTAACCGTGGTAACAGGGTTGGTACTGTTCCCAAAAACACCGCTTCCCGAAACTACCGTCCACAAACCTGTGCCGTTAATAGGTGCAGATGCAGTGATGGTTGTGTTATTTGTCCCACAAAGATTAATAGGGGCTATTGCACTTGGAGGAACCACAGGGTTTTGTACATTGATAGTAACTTCATCAAAAGTAGTAACGTTAGTACATTGGTCTAAGACAGTCCATCTAAAAGTATTCGCTCCCAGAGTTAAGCCGCTCACGGTCGTATTAAACTGATTTGGATTATCAATTGTCGCTCCACCGCTAATTCTCGTCCAAGTACCTGTGCCTGTGGTGCCGGGGTTATTCCCCGATAAAGTAGCTGTAGTAGGCATAGGATTATCGCATATTGTTTGGTCGGGTCCTGCATCAGCGGGAACACCCACTGGTTTGCCTGTAATAATGACTTCAGAGTCAGAAGGAGGACAAACGCCGTTGGTTACTCTCCACCTTAATCTATTTGTTCCTAAACTTAGATTAGTAATTGTAGCATTCGGATTGGTTAATTCTGCTGGGGCAATTATTCCTGTTCCTTCCAACACTGTCCAGAATCCTGTACCCGTAGTAGGGACAGAGGCATTCAAAGTTGCCGTAGTCCCACACACATCGAAGTTCGCTCCTGCAAAAGCAGTAGAAGGAGGCTGATTCACTACCACGGTTACAGTAGAACTAAGTTGTTGTGAACAACTTACTCCATTAAAAGTAGGCGAAGTAATCAACACATTATAAGTTGCGGTAGCAGTAGGAGCAAAAGCAGAAAAGTTTTGAGCATTGCCGTCGCCTGTAATGATAGGCACCCCTGCTACGGGAGTTGCTCCTACTCTTAGTTGATAAAAATAGCCAACTTTGGTAGTAGAAAGCCTAATCGTTACATTATCTCCCAAGCAGATAGGGTTTGCCCCCAGAACGCTAACTGTTTCCGTGTTGCTCGGCAAAACTATTAACTGAGCATCATTACTTACATTTGTACAAGTGGTGGTAGGATTAGTAACCCTTACCCTATACCTATTTCCATTAAAACCTAAAACAGTTGGATTAATAACGGTTAAAGTTTGCGTCGTTGCCCCTGAATAATTTACTCCATTAGATATATCTACAAACCCACTTCCACTGCCGTCATCTACCTGCCATTGGTAGTTTAATGCCCCTCCTGTTACAGAAAAAGTGGCACTTTGCCCTGCACAAATGGTTTGAGGCGAAGGATTAGTAACTACGGGTAAGGGACTATTTAAGACCTGCACGGTAGAATTGGTTGTCCCGCAACCCGCCGCTCCTGTAATAGTCCAACGAAAAACGTAAGGAGTAGCAGAAGCAACAACTCCATTGACAGTAACATTAGGAGAGGCATCATTTGGCACAAAAGTAACTGCACTTGGTCCTGAAACCATCGTCCACTGTCCAGTACCTCCACCTGAGATTGTGGGGTCGTTGCCTGATAGAGTGAAACTACCTGCATTACACAAGTTTTGGTTAGTGCCTGCATTGGCAGGTCTTGCATTAGTGATAGTGATGTCTGCTGTACTTGCAGGACACGCCCCACTACTAATTTCCCAGCGATAGACATAAGTTCCATACTGCAAACCTGTTACAGTAGTAACATTGCTAAGTTCGTTAGTAATATTACCGCCGGGAGGTCCAGAGACTTTTATCCATCTTCCTGTACCTACTGTAGGGACGTTACCGTTAAGTGTAAAAGTACTTTGGTCGCAAATATCTGCAAAAGAAGGATTTACTACTGCGGTTGTGGCTACTTGGCTTACTGTTAGCCCTGCTACGCTTGATACCCCTACGCACTGAGTCGTATTCTGCTTGGTAATAGCTAATCTATATCTGTATCCGTTCAATTGCAAGCTACCGTTAGTAATAGTAAGTATATCAGTAGTGGCACCTGCATAAACTGCTCCGCCTAAGGTTGCTCCATTTACCACATTAAACCAAGTTGCTCCTCCATCATCGCTAAACTGCCACTGATAGGTAACTCCCGGTGCTGCCAAAGAAGCGGCAGAGGGTTGAGCAGTAAAGGAGGCTGTTCCCCCTACGCAAATAGATTGATTAGAGGGTCCTGAGGTAAAAGTAGGTAAAGGGTCGACTACAACTACTTGAGTAGCCACCGCTCCTCCTGTACAGAAGGCAGCATCGGTAACAACTAATTCTATAGTATAAGTCCCAGCAGCGGTAAAGGCATAATTTCCTGTCATGCCCCATGGCGCTGGGTTAGGGTTAGGTGTAACTATTGCATTAAAAGTAGCCACCAAAGGTCCTGCGGTAGTAGGTGTAGTAATGCCCGGAGGATTCTGATAAACGTTCCAAACTCCTAATAAATTCTTAGGATTTACGTTAGTGTTGGCTTGCCCTGTAAACAGTACAGGTTCGTTAGGACATCTTTCAATCGGAGTAACTGAAATAATAGAAGCTGTAATAGTCGGGTCGACTATAGTAATGAATTTTTCTATTTCCGCAGGACAACCATCAGGCACGCCACCTTGATTAAAAGCAGAACGCACTTGCAAACGCACTAAATAAGTTTTTGCTGTGGTAAATGTAAAAGAAGGGTTTTGGTCGAAGGAGGTAAATAGCACTGGGTTGTCAGGTCCGGGCTGATTAGGACCATTGTCCCCATCATAAATTGTCCATGACCATCTATTGACCTGAGGATTCATCACAGGACCTGTCTGCGGGTCAGGGGTACTCAAATCTTGGAAGTTTACTACTACATCTCGGCATATCTGTCCGCCCCCCGTCCAAGTAAAGTTTGCATTAGGGAAACCGCTGACGTTTACCCTTACACCACCGGGAGAAGGATAAGCTACTCTACAAGAAGGCACAGAACCATCAACTAAGGTAATATTAGGCAAGAAACTTCCTGATGTGGTATAAGTGTGTGTAATGGTTTTTGAAGTTTCACCGGGCGTAATGGTTTGTGTTTGTGTAGCAGAGCCGTCGCCAAAGTCCCAGATAATTTGTGTGGGATTTCCTGTAAAATTAGTAGCTGTAAATGTTACTACATCGGGTTTGCAGAGATTGGCGGGACTGAAACTAAAAGTACCTCTCGGACCTGTAATAGTAACAAAATTGGTCAGAGTTCTTACAATAGAGCACCCTGTGGCTGTGTTAGTTGCTGTAAAAATCACGTCAAACTGACGCGGAGCCGTAGGCGCATTATATTCATTAATAGCATTCTGAGAGTTAGCTTGATTCCCATCTCCAAACTGCCAGTTAAACGTCCAACCCGTAGGGTCGACGGTAGCAGGAAGGAAACTACTTGTAAAACTTACTGCTTGAGGTGGGCAGTTTACAGTAATTCCTGAATTACTTCCGTTTGCCCTAATATCAAAGTCCACATTAGTTACTGTAAAGTTTTGACTCACTGTGCGAGAACAGCCACCTACTGTGTTCGTAACTGTTAAGGTTACAGTATAAGTAGTTGAAGTACCCGGTACGGTAGGAGCCGTATAGGTGTGCGTTGGATTTGCCACAGTGCTTGTATTGCCATCACCAAAGTCCCAAAAATAGGTAGCGGAGCCTCCTGCATTAGTAGAAGAGGTAAAGCTTACAGGCGAACCCACGCAAGCAGTAGTCCTATTGATAGTAAAAGAAGCCGTAGGTCTATTGAAAATCTGCACAGTAACAGTTCTCGTCGCTATACAACCAGGCGCCGAGGGGCTACCAGATTGCAAAGTATTATTATCTCTTACCCTCAAAGTTACAGTATAGCTACCTGCAGTATTAAAAATGTGGGAAGCATTTTGCCCGCTTGCAGTATTATTAATCCCAGAAGCGGGGTCGCCAAAATCCCATTCCCAACTCACTATGCTATTCGTATTAGGAACAATATTGGCAACTCCTTCAAAATTGATAGGAACGCCAGTACAACCCGCTAAACTTGGTAATGCATTGATATTGATATTCGGTCCTTGAATATTGACTGTTTTTACTGTTCCTGAATATGCCTTTGTACAGCCATTGCTCAACACTAAAGTAAGGGTAGGATTATACAGCGTGTTGCTTGGAGAGTAGGTATGTGTTACATTAGTCCCCGCAGGATGAGGCAAGTCTACAACAGGAGAGCCATCTCCGAAATTCCAAATATATCGGCTAATGCTAATGCCCGGTGCTGTTATGGTAGAGGTACTTGCAAAACTTACTTGATTAGCAGAGCAGGAAATAGCAGGATTAGGAGAAATAGTAAAATCCACATTTACAGAGGCATCAGGTGAAATAGTAATAGTCTGTTGCGAGGTAGCTACACAACCTGTGCCGTTATTTCCCGTAGCCGTCAAAGTAATAGTGTACGTACCCGGATTTAAGTAAGTATTACAAATATTTGCCAAAATGGCAGGTGGCGTTGCACTACTAAAAGTTTGCGTGTTCCCGTCCCCAAAATTAACTACATATATCGTAGGAGCGGAGGGCGAAGGAATCGTCCCACTAATATTTACGCATACTTGGTTATTGGTAGGCGAACCCGTGCATACATCAGGTATCCCACCTACTATTTGCAAAGAAGTAATAGGACTTTGAATACCCGCACCCGGAATATTATAATTAAAAGGAACTGAAATAGGACAACCATTATAAAAAGCGGTAATCGTGGTACTTTGCGCCCCATTTTGGGTAAAAAAATGTGTTGCAGAAAAGGGCGCGCTTGTAGTAATAGTATTAGCACCTCCGTCGCTAAAGCCAAAAATTACACTATCTGCCTCAAAGCCGGGTGCAAATACAGGTGTAAAAGTAATCCCCGCACCTTGACAGCCACCTGCGCCTCCCGTTTGAGTTACGCTAACAATTTGTGGTGGAGTACCTACTTTGATAGGCACAGGAGAAGTAACTCTTTTCACACAACCGTTAATTGTAGTGATTTCTATGGCAGGAATATAGTTCCCTCTCGTATTATAGGTATAATTTACCAAAGCAGTAAAAGGAGTAGGCGGGGTATGAGTTGGTGTTGCCGTTACCTCATAAGTTCCATCTCCGTCATAGTCAATGCGATACTGAGCTATTGGCTCTATGGCATTCATGCTTATATCAAAATTTACCGTCAGGGGAGCGCAGCCAATTCTTGGATTCCGAGGAGTGATAGATAATTCTGGGTCGACCAAAGTAAGTACACGCGTAACTGTAGTTTCACAGCCTGTAATGTTATCTCTTACAGTAAGTTGTACGTTATAAGTCCCAAACTGCTCATAAATATTGCTCAAAGAATAGCCAATTGCAATGGGTCCAGTTAAGCCAGGTCCAATGGGTTCTCCAAAATTCCAAGTATAAGTATAGTTAGGATTTTGTGCTTGCAAAGGAATAAAAGTTACATTTTTTGGTGTAAAGCAAAATCCATCAGTAGGCGTATTGGTAAAATTGGCATCAGGAGGACTTACTACTGTAACCATGTAAGGTTTTGTAACACTCCTTACGCAACCATCAGGATAGGTTACATCTAAAGTAATATTATAAGTGCCAGAAGTAGCAAAAGTTACGGAGGGATTGGCTTGAGTAGAAGTGGCAGGCGTACCTCCAGGAAAGTTCCAAGCGAAACTTACCGCCCCAGGCGTTGAGGCATTAGTAAACTGCACTGTACCACCCGTACATATCTGATTGGTAGCAGGCAAATTAAAGTCTGCCGTCTGGGCGGCATTAATAGTAAAAATTCTCGTAGCTATATCACGACAACCTGTCGAGGAGATAGCCTCTAAAGTAATCGCATAAGTACCAGGTGCGTTGTAAGCATTAGGAGGAATACTCGGAGGAGCATTGGTCAGGGTAGTAATAGGAGAGAATGGCAGCTGTGGGAAAGTATTGTCAGGACCGTTGTAAAATCTCCAAACATAGCTCGTAATAGAACCCGCAGGCGCAGGAGTTGAAGGAATAGTAGAAGTATTTGTTACCGAAGGAGCGTAAGGAAACGAACAAGCAGGAGGCACAGGATTAATCGTAAAACTCGCTTGAGGTCTGTGCCTTACCCTGATATAGGCTGGTCTTTGGCGAATACCTACGCACTCCTCTCCCGGTCTTCCCCCAAAAGTGCATGTAATCAAGGTAACTTGATAGTCTCCAGGCACAGGATAAATATAAGTAAAAGTAGTCTGATTAGGGTCGGTAATATCAAAAAAATTACCATTCCCCATATTCCATCTTCTGCTCAAAACATTTCCTACAAAAGGTTGCATACTATAATCAGCAATATCAGTTAATGTGATAGGGTCTCCTACGCAAACTTCTGTAACATCTGCTGTAAAATCAGGTGTTGGTGAGGTATAAACAATAACCTGCTTGGTAATAGACGCAAGTAGTAAGCCGGGGTCAAAAGCAGGACTGGGACCTGAATATACCCTTAACAAGACTGAGTAAATACCGGGCGCAAGATAGCTGCGGCTTGGACTACTTACAGGAAACCCTCCTGAAAGTGTAGTACCTAATTCCTGTTGCGAACCTGTATTTGTGCCGTTGCCAAAATCCCAGTGATAATATAAAGTGGCAGGCGACTGCGGAACTCCATTATTTGTAACTGTGGAGGAAAAATTATATGTAGCTACCCCACACCCATTTTGAGAAATGGTAGCAGTAAAATCCGCCACCCATTGAGCTTTTAAGATGCTACCCTCAAAAACAAGGCTAATAAATGAAATAACAAAAAAAAGTATATGCTTTTTCATATAAATATTAGATTGCAGAGAATATTAACTATGCTTATGCACAATATTTCAAGTAAAAAGGTAAAAGCATAAGTATAAAGCATAGAGATTAGGAGCGGCGATGAATAACTTTTTAACAATTCATATCATTTAAAGTAGATTCTAAAACTATCTCAAAATAAGTCTTTTTTTAAATATACAGGCAAAATTATTATACTAAGCAGGCTTTTACTCGTACCAAAATAGTTTTCATTGACAAATTAACAAAAAAGTTATTTTAATTAAAAATAATAACTTTTGTTAATAAAAACTAAAATTATTTATTACAGCAAACAGGCACTTTTAGAAAAGGATAGTATTAGAAATGTAATATTACACAATAGGTCAGATTAGCTTGGGTTTACCAACTTTTATAAGGTATTAAACCTTGTAAAAGTTAATTTTCAAATCATACCGCAGCGGCGTTTTAGCATTACTTGTTATACACTGCCTTTTAAAAAGATATTGATTTTACTGTTAAAGTAAGTTTCAATAAAAAACTTATGATTATTTTTTCTCAAATTTGTGCTTGTTTTAATTTAATTTATTTGGCTTTCTTAAATCTCTATTTGGATATTGCTATAAGGCACTTACAAATGATTTTACTTTTGTCAGCTGTTCCCTAAGTGTACTGCTTCTACTTGCAATAATGTTTTTAAGTTTTGTTCTTCTTTCTTTATGTAACATAAAAACTATGTAAGTTTTAAAGCATATATGACAACAAAAAGATTAGTAAATACAAAAACCTGCCTTTTACTTATTTGACTAAACTTTGTAAAATAGATACTAAATTCTTATTTTTCAATATTTTATATATATTTGTAGGATACTTCTTCCCCTTGCCGAATTTAATGCCTTTGGTTAGTTAGAAAAGTGAAGTTCAATACTATGAGAATAACATATTTATATTTTTTAATCTTCTGCCTTGCTTTACTTTGTTGCATAGATGCTCGCTCGGTTTTTGCTCAAAGTGATGAGTTGAATGACCTACTTTTTGAACTTAATAAAGCACCTGATGCAAAAAGCAAAATATTAATTATCAATCAGATAGCTTTATGGTATCAACAACAAAATGCTCCCAAAAAAGCGGCAGAATATTTCATTCAAGCATATCAAATTCTTAAAAATGGTACTGATGAAGAAGCGATTAGTACTACTCTTCACAATATAGGCAACGCCTACAAGTTGGCAGAGGAGTATCAATCAGCCATCATGTATTTTAATGAATTACTTCGCCGCAAACAGCAACAGGGAGATATAAAAGGGCAATGGGAAGCAATGACTGAACTGGCTGACTTGCATAAAGAAACCGAGAACTATAAAACTGCCATAGAGTATAGTTTAAATGTGCTGAAGCTGAGTTCGGAACTCAATAATGCTAAGGCAATTGCTGAGGCAAGCAATAATTTAGGGTTTTTGTATCGGCAAATAGGAGACCAGAAGCAATCTTTAAATTATTTTCAACGTGCATTAGGTATGTACAATGTCCTTACCCAAACTTCTGCCAACAGCACAGAAAAAATTGTGGCGCTCACTAACACCGGACTTACTTACTCAAAAATAAAAGACTATAATAAGGCTTACAGTTTTTATAATCAAGCACTTGATTTAGCCCAACAAAGTAAGCAACCTGTTCAAGTAGCCAATGTTTACAATCACATTGCCGCTAACTACTTTGCCGCAGGAAATATAAGCAATGCCCTCAACGCTGTAAATAAGGCGGTGGTATTAGCAGAACAGAACAATGCTGATGAAGTACTTATGTCAAGCTATCAGATACTGCTCGAGATTTATCAAAAACAAGAGGATTTTCGCGAAGCCAATAAATATGAGGTACGTTACCAAGAATTGAAAGAAAAAATAGCACAAAAAGAGAGGGATAAAATTCAAGAAACACTAAAAGCACAGGTAGAGGTAGAGCGTAAAGAAAACGAGTTAAAAAACCTAATTGCAGAGAAAGAAAGACAAGCCGCCGCCCTCCGACAATCTGAATTGGAACGGGAAAAGCAAGAAAAAGACTTGGCACTTAGAGAAAAAGAATTGGAAGTATTAAGGAAAAACCAAGCACTCCAAGAAGAACAACTCAAAAACCAACGCTTGGCAAAAGAAAGAGCGCAACAGCTACTCATTATTACGCAGCAACAAGCCCAAGCTGAAAAGCAGCAACAAGCGATGGCTATCTTAGAACAAAATAGAAAACTACAAGAAGCACAACAAAGAGAAAAACAAAATCAAATAGAACTCTTAGAAAAAGATAAAAAACTGCAAGAAGAGCAAATCAAAGCTAAGCAAGAGCAGTTAGAGAAAGCTAACGTCATTAGAAATTATGGGCTTGTTATCATTGGTCTTGGCACAGCAGTATTTATTTTAATTTCAGTAGGTTTCTTCCAAAATAGAAAGAAAAATAGGTTACTCAACCGACAAAATATAGCTATTCAACAGCAAGCCAATGCTATTCAAGTACAAAATGAAGAACTTTACCAACAACAAGAAGAAATCCTTGCTCAAAGAAGTTACATAGAAGAGAAAAACAAAGAACTCAATATTCAGAATTACAAGATGAGTAAAAGCATAGAAGCCGCCTTAGTAATTCAACAGTCTATTTTGCCTACTGATAACTCATTTAGAAAACTTTTTACTGACTATTTTGTCATATTCCGTCCCAAAGATGTGGTTTCAGGAGATTACTATATGCTTGAAACTATCGGTAATAAAATATTCATGATTGTAGTAGATTGTACTGGACACGGGGTTGCCGGTGCATTTATGTCTTTGATTGCAAATAACTTATTAGAAAAGATTTTATACAGTAAGAATATCTTAACTCCCAATCAAATTTTAGAACAGCTCGACGATGATGTCCGCGTGGCACTGAAAAAAGAAGAAACAGGTAATTTGTACGGTATGGATTGCATGATTACTTGTTTGGAATATATAGCTAATAATAAAGTGAAACTTACTTACGCTGGGGCAAAGCGCAATCTTTTTTATAAAATTACTCATACAAACGAACTTCTTGAAGTGCACGCAGACAGACGCTCCATAGGAACGAAAGAAAAAAAGAGAGAGCCTTTTACGAATCATGAACTAATCCTCAATAAAGGAGATGTTATTTATCTAACTACTGATGGCTTCATAGACCAGTGCAACATCAATCGCCAAAACTTTGGCAGCACTAACTTTAAAAAATTGCTACAAGCAAACTTTCATCTTCCACTTAGCCAACAGAAAAAAGTATATGAAGAGTTCTTCGCTACCTACATGCAAGGAGCAGACCAAAGAGATGACGTTACTTTTATTGGTATTAGCTTATAGCAGAGCCGCACAATCTGTACTTGCCTCTTAGACCTTACAGGTTTTTTTAAGACCTATAAGGTCTGATATAACATCAAATTTTCAGTTCAATATAAAGTCTAATTTTAAAACTATTTACTTCACTAAACCTTTGTTTTTCAATCTTATTTTCTCTGCTCCTGAAAGCCAAGCACCTATCAGAAAAGAGCCTGCTATCAATGAGATGAAAAAAACGTAAGCAAAAACCTCCATTGCTGTTATCATAGAAATCAATAAGTTAAGTTCAAAACAATATTATAAATGACAAATTTAAGCAGACTACACTAAAAATTCAAGCGATTAAATAAAAACAATTCTTACTACTTAGGAGTGCCGTAGTTCTTGCTTGCATCGTCTAAAATGAGTATCCAGTCATGACCATAACCTGTGCTCGGGGGAGAAAATTTCTTTTTCCCTTTATTCTCTAATTTCTCTACAAATTTGCTTTCTCCATTCTTAGGATTAAACCAATAGGCATTCAACTGATTTCCTGAAATTTTACCTAAGTTTACTGTAAAGGGCTTGCCAATCGTAGAGTAAATAAAAGCATAGTCACTGCCTCGAGTCGCTTGAATGCGCTCTCCTACATAGAGATTATTCTCCTCAATCAATGACTGGTCAGGAATTCGGTCAAGCATAGGTCGAGATTCCATAAGCATACGTACAAACCTCATCTGATTAGCAGCAGGTAGTTCCATAGCTTCCTGCCAATAAAAATGAGGATTATTGACTGATTCTCTATGCGGAGAGTAAAACTGCCAAATATCATGACAGCCGTAAGTATGTCCAAACGCTCCTGCAAAAAGGTCTAAATAAGCAAATTTTCTTACATCGTAGGCATTAGAAGTTCCCAAGTCTTTGGCATTGAAGCAAACTGGGTGGTCTTCATAAATAGGCTCGCCATCTATTACAGGTTTTGCAGGAGTTTTCTGATATACTCTGGCAATATAGTCATATACAGGTTTATCCCTGCAATGTCCATTTTGAAACATATTGAAATCCAGCCAACTGTCGTTATGAAACCATTGAGCAGAACCCTCTTCATTAGGTTGAGGGTGAAAGGTCATCATCGCTTTGTCTGCTCCCCCTACTCCCTCTTCTATGCCCGCTGCCATAGCACGCCAAATAGCAAGGTCTGCTTCATTTCTTGGATTGCGGTCGCCGCCTAAAATCCAAATGATATTTTTACGGTTTTTATATCTTTCTCCAAGCCATTGCCCATAGATTTTAGCATTTTCTACTGTAAAAATCTCCGGACCCTTGCCCCAAGTATTTTTAAACACCTTATCTCCCCAAGTAGGCAAAAATCCGATAACTAATCCGTACTCCGCCGCTTTATCTATGATATAATCTACATGTTGAAAGTATTTTTCTAAGGGTTTTGTAGGGTCATCGTTTTCCAAAGGCAAATCTCCATAAGGATTAGGCACGTGCAAGCCGTCGAACTCTGCTAAAGCAACTGCTTGAATGACTGTAAAACCTTGCTCTGCCCTCCTTTTGAGGTACTGGTCGGCTTGCTCTTTATTGAGTCTATGGAAAAGTTCCCATGCCGTATCTCCCATATAAAAAAAGGGTTTCCCATCTTTGAGTAGGTAGCGTTGGTTACTACTAATGCTAAATTGGGCTGTGACTACAAAGTAGCAGTTCAAGAAAAACAAAATCAACATAATCTTTTTCATATTTACTTAACTTTAATTTTATGGACAGAAAACTAAGTAATTTTTTGTAAAATCTTACTTCCACTTGTGTAAAGTATTCCTGCCACTATCCATGCAGGCAAGCCTAAGAAGAAGATTTCTACATGAAAGGTCAGGTTCAAGATAAGACAAAGGGCTAAGGTGCTTATCCAAGCAATGCCTGCTGACCAGTTAATGCTTTTGTTTTTTAACTCGGCAAGATTCTTTTGGAGATTGAGCTTGTCAAAAAAATAAAACTCTACAAAAATTACTGCTCCCATAGGGACTAAAAGTAATCCGTACAAGGCTACAAAATCGAGCAGTTTCATCACCAAAGCAGGAAAGCAAGCGGCAAAAGTAGTTACTAAGCCTGTAATTAAGGTTACTTTCCATCGTTTCCAAATAGGGTTCAAAGACTGAAAAGCCAAGCCAGCCCTATAAATAGTAGGATTTGCCGTAGTCCAACCAGCAATAATAACACAAAAAGCCCCCGCCACTCCCGCACTATTATAAGCAATAATTCCCGGAGTAACGCTCCCCTGTGCCGCCGCACAGAGTATCCCAGAGGCTATCCAAGCAATAAAATGCCCTATAAACATTCCAAAAGCAGAAGAAAAACCATATTGCCACTTTTTAGCATAGCGGAAAATTGACATATCCGCCAGACCTAAGTGCATCGCCATGTTGCAGAGCCATGCAAAGAAAGCCACGTGCCAAAAAGTAAATTTACTCTGCCCCTCAAAAGGCACTCCCGTCCAGATTTTTGTTTTAGCTACCTGCCAAAAATCTGATAAAGAGGTAATTCCCAAAGAAGGCATGACTGCAAAAGCTGAGGCAACGAAGACCAAAGTCATCCAAGGTGCGGCAAGTTTGGAAAAGCGAGAAATCTCCTCATATCCTAAAATAGAAACGATTGTAACTACAATTCCTACGCCGAAAACAGTCAAAATCCAGCCTAAGCTATTAGGAAGCCAATCATTCAACTCTGGCATTCTTATCTCAAAAGGAATCCCTACTGCGGTAGCAGAAACAGCAATCATAGAACCTGCCAGAAAACAGAACATTACGCCGTTCACTACATTGTACCATCTGACCAAGTTTTTCCCACAGATTTTTTCCAATTGGTAATACAAAGTAACACGCAGTTTGACTGCGATAGGAGCGCAAACCAAAGCCCAACTCAATACCGCCATCAGATTACCAACTATCAGCCCCAATAATAAGTCCAAAGCAGTTACCCCATGCGCTACAAACAATGGTCCTATGACAAACTCTGTCCCAGCGGTATGCTCCCCCGCAAACATCCCAATAAAGTTGTCCACACCTTTGAGTTTATGTGAAGGGACAGGTTGTCTTTCATACTCATTAATGGCATCTAATTTTTGAGAAAGTGTGAGCGTGCTTGTTTCCATTTTCATTATTTATACTTTGTTAAATACAGTGCTGATACTCCTTGAAGGTTTGTTTTGCCAAATCTAATATAAATTTCAAAAAATTTTAGAAATATGTTTATTTTCACCTCAAAAGAAGAAGTCGCTAAATAAAAAAAGCGATAGTTTCATTCACTATCGCTTTGAACTATACTCAAAAATACAAATCTACATAATCTAATACTACTCCGTCGCAGTTTTTCATTTCTTGTAATCTCCAGTACCTTCGATTCCCTATCTTTTTAAAAGTATAAGTACCTTCTTTTTCACAAGGCTTGCCCTGATTGTTATAAGAAACCGTAGTGATGATTTTGCCTGTAAACCGTATTTCTTTATCATTAATTACTTCCAAAGTACCTTCTATACTTACAGAATCCGTGATATTTTCTTTGCTTTTCTGAACACCCCTGATTTTTAATACATTATTTTCTTCTGTAATTTTTACTGTACCACGATAATCCCAA